>Ga0210406_10003079_pt1 | contig 18513 bp, 12 predicted proteins | sample IncBWC30MmetaG_FD_155454 | JGI IMG/M metagenome (GOLD analysis project Ga0210406, IMG submission 155454) | Forest soil microbial communities from Barre Woods Harvard Forest LTER site, Petersham, Massachusetts, United States - Inc-BW-C-30-M | ecosystem: Environmental > Terrestrial > Soil >... | reverse complement strand
TCCGTCGAATCCGTCCACCTTCGGTTCGGCATCCGCAAGAATCGTGCGCACGAAGTCCCGCATTTCTTCCAGGTAGCCATCGGCGAAGCGCACCAGAAAGTGATCCACAACGTCCGTTCGGACGCCGGACGCTGTCAGCACCACCTCCGGGGTCTGCTGCAGGTAACCCAGCATGATGGCGCCCTTCGACCCAACAATCTCCGTGCGGATATCGTATCCGTAAACCGCTTGCATGTAGTTCTCGACCGCTCCCAGCGCACCGCGCGAAAACTTCATGTTCACCAGAGCCGTATCGATGTCGTTGAATTGCGCCGCCTCCGGAAAAACCAGAACGCCGCCATAGGCGTGCAGTTCGGCGACCTCGTCATTCATGAACCAGCGGCCCAGGTCAAATTCGTGGACGCCAGAATCCTGGAAAAACATGCCGTTCACGCCGCTGGCCATGTAGCTGACGGGCGGCGGCGATGGATCGCGTCCCAGCGATTTGAAAAGAACGGGATCGCCGATCTCGCCGGCTTCGATGCGCTTCTTGGCCCGGACATGCGCAGGATCGTAGCGACGGACGTGACCCGGCTGCAGCCGCACACCGGCCTTGGAGGTAACTTTCAGTACTTCGTCCGCCTCTTCTACTGTTAGCGTGAGCGGCTTCTCGCAAAAAATGTCTTTGCCGGCATGAGCGCAGGCTTTGATCGCCGCGCCATGGAATTTCGCGGGGGTCACGATGGCTACCGCGTGAATATCTTTCCGCCCGACCAGCGCCTCGACAGTGTCGTAGGAGTGCTCGACTTCAAGTTCGGTAGCAACCTGGCGGGCGCGCTCCGGATCCGCATCCGCCACGGCGATCAGTTGTGCTTCCGGAATCAGCCGGCGGATATTTTCCGCGTGCCTTTTCCCCATCGTGCCGACCCCGACGACTCCCATGCCCAGTTTCGTCACGACTTCCTCCGCTTGGAACTGCTGCGTGGATAGCGTATGGCTACCGGCCGGCCTTTTTTCGCCGACCGGTAGATGGCGTCAATGATGACGATGTCTCGCATTCCCTGTTCGCCATCGGGCTCGGGCTTGCGATTCTCACGGACGCAACCCGCGAACGCATCCAGCTCCAGCGCAAACTCGTCGATGGCCCTGAACTCATCTCCGAACCACTTGCCCGAAATCTTTCCCGACAGCCGGCGGTCATCTTCGAAAGCAAATGCCGGGGACAGTGAAGCCCAGCCCTTTTCTCCGTGCACTTGGACGAACGAGGTGAGGACAGATCCCCAGCTTGACGTTCCTTGCAATACCAGGCCGCTTGGAAAATTCAAGCGAAAAGCGATGCCTTCCTCCACTTCTTTGAACCGCTTCCGGTCGCGGGTCCATTGGAACGCCATGGCCTGAATAGGATCTTCGTCCACCAGCCAGCGGCAGGTGTTCACGCAATATACGCCCAAATCCATCAGCGGACCGCCGCCACTCATTTTGCGTTTGAACATCCAATCCGGCGTGCTGTCGCCGGCAGGCCGAAATTCTGTGAAGGCGGTGTGGATGATATCTACGCGGGCTAGCTGCCCGCTCGAAATGATCTTCTTCAGGGCCACGCTGCCCGGCTCGAAATACTTCCGGTAAGCCGTCATGAGCAGGACCTTGTTGTCCCGGCAGGCTCGTACCATGCGCCGGCATGCGTCAACGGTTGTCGCCAGCGGCTTCTCGCAAAGCACGTGCTTTTTCGCCCGCGCGGCCAACGCCGCGTATTTCTCGTGCTCGCCCGGCGGCGTCGTGAGATATACCGCTTCGACGTCGGGATTCTTCAGGCACTCGGCGTACTGGCCGTAGCTGTAATGGCTGTTCGCTTGAAATTGATTCGCAAGGCGTCCGGCCTTCTCTTTATCGCCGCTGACCAGCGCGACGAGTCGGGCGTCTTTGGCATTCGCGAAGGCCGGTAAGACAGCCTGCTGCGCGATGGCCCCTAATCCAACGACCGCGTAACCGACGGGCTTCATTTCAGCCCGGCCTGGTTGGGCTCGGTGCCCATGTTCATAAGGTTTCCCATCTGTGTTTCTCGTCTCCTAGATAATTGATGTTTTCAACGTGAGCCGATCGGACGGCCTCAGAAACCGCTTCTTTCCAGTCGCGGCTCAGAATCGGGCGTACGGCTACTTGCGGTTGTCGTTCGCATGCGCAATCGGCATCAGGACATCATACTTTGTGCCAGAGGCGAACGGAGCGGTCAACGGGGCCACATAGCGGCCCGTTCCCACCGAGACAGTTCATTGCTTTCTCGAGGGCGCAACTGGTAGCCCTTGCGGTCCTGCGCCTCAAGTCGATGGATATCGAGCGTTCGCAAATGCTCGTTGAGGGCGTTGCGAATCAGCGCTGACCGGCTCAAATTGGCACGACACGCAGCCCGGTCCGTTGCCCGCAATAGTCTGGCGTCGAGGGCGACATAGATCGTTTTCATATTGGACTTTAAATAGTATGCCTCACCCCATTGAACTCGCCGCGGACGAGTCGCATAATAACCATCCCAGGAGGAACTATGAACAAGCGTGTTTTACTCGCGGGTCTGCTCGGCGGGATTGCCATGTTTGCCTGGACATCACTGGCGCACATGGTTCTGCCGCTGGGCGACGCTGGGATCAAAGAGATTCCAAACGAGCAGGGAGTGCTGAGCGCCATGAACGCCGCGCTCGGCGAAGCTCCGGGCTTCTACTTTTTCCCAGGCACCGGCCTGGGCCCGGACGCTACCATGCAGCAGAAGCGGGCGGCCATGGATCAATATGGCCAGAAGCTAGCCGTCAACCCTTCCGGCATCCTGATCTATCATCCGGCGGGCGCCAAGCCTATGACGGCCGGCCAGCTTGGCACCGAGTTCCTCACTGAACTGATTGAGGCGCTTTTGGCGGTGACCCTGCTGTCGCAGACGCGCCTCACGAGTTTTGCTTCGCGCTTCGGATTCGTGATCGGTGCGGGGGTGCTGGCCACCATTGCAACCAATGTTTCGTATTGGAACTGGTACGGCTTCCCCGCCACTTACACGGCGGCGTACATGATGACCGGAATCATCGGGTTCATATGCGTTGGGCTCGTGGCAGCCGTGGTCATGAAGGAACGGCTGTCGGCGACGAGAGCAGCGGCAGCATAAGTTCAGCTCAAATCCGCCGCGTCAGGACCACGGCTCAATCACCACCTTCATCGAGTCCGGCGCGATAGCTTTATGCACCGCTGTCTCTACCTCTCGCAGTGGATACCGGTGGCTCACGAATTCGCGTAGCGGGTAATGTTTCATGTAACGAGCCATCTGCCTCATGCTGGGACCGTAGCTGGCCGGTTCCTCGCCCCCCACGCCAAGGATGCGCACGCTCTTCGAGCACAGGTGCCGGTGCGGGTTGATGCCGATTTCGCCAAGGTCTGAAAAGTTGCCGGCTTCCACGAGCAGGCCGCCAAGCCGCAGCATTTCCAGAGCCTCGGGAATGGCCCGCGGAACACCGGCGCACTCGATCACCATGTCCGCGCCGCGGCCTTGCGAAAGATTGCGCACGAGTTCGAGTCTCTCCGTGAGCGTCGTTTTCCCGGCGTTAATGGCGTAGTCCGCGCCCAGCCTTTTGGCGAAATCCAGCCGATAGTCGGACAGATCCACGGCAATAATTGTTCCTGCTCCCAGCATGCGGGCCTTCATGAGGAAGCACATGCCCAGCGGACCCACGCCCAGCACGACCACCGTGTCGTCGAACAGGAAGGCTTCGCTGGGAAACGCGGACATCTGCTTGGCGCGGTCGAGTCCCACCGCCACCGCAATCACTTCCGTAAGGACGGCCACCTCGGAGGGTAGGTCATCCGGCACTCGCACCAGAAAACTACCTGGGACGATGTAAATGTATTGCGACCATCCCCCAAAAATGTGAGGTGGATCGGCGGCGCTCAAATTATTCCCGTAATCCGTCATGTTCTGGCAGAAATAGTACGGAAAGTCGTGCGTGCAGTAGTAGCACTTCCCGCAAAAAACGTTCGCGCCGACTACGACGCGGTCGCCTACCTTTAGAGGTATGCCCTCAAAGTCGTCGTACCTGCCATCGCCACCGATGGCCGCGACCGTCCCCACATTCTCGTGTCCCTGGATGATCGGAAACGGTATCTTTTTGCCTTCCCCCGCGCCTGAATACTGGGTCGTATATCCCTGATAGGTGTGCTTGTCGGTCCCGCAGATTCCCGATAAGTCCATCTTTACCAGTACACATCCCGGCCGCGGCTCCGGCAGAGGGTATTCGCGCAGTTCGTATCTTCCGGGCTCAACAAGTGTAGCGGCCAGCACGTCCATGGAGGGCTACTTTAGCAGCGCGCGGCGGTGCTCGGCAAATGAGCTATTTGCAGCGTCTGCCCCAGTTCGATAGAATCGTGTCAGTTTTCCGTAGCGGAAGGAGTACCGCCGTCATGTTCCGTCTGGATGCCGACAAGCCGGTTGAGTTCTGCGACGGGTTGCGGCGGCGCGATTTCCTGCACGCGGGCTCGCTCTCCATGCTCGGTCTCGGGCTGAACGAATTGTTCGGCCTGAAGGCGCTGGGTGCTGTCGACGACTCGAAGAACGACGTCAACTGCATTATGCTCATGCTGGTAGGTGGCCCATCCCAGCTGGATACCTGGGACATGAAGCCGAACGCACCGGCGGAAATCCGCGGGCCGTACAAGCCAATTAAAACGAACGTCGCGGGAATCGAAATCTCTGAAAACTTCCCGCGGATGGCGAAAAATGCGGACAAGTATGCTCTGATCCGCAGCGTTTACCACACAGCCGCGGCCGTACACGACACCGGACACCAGATGATGCAAACGGGCCGTTTGTTTCAGGGTGGCATCGAATATCCGCACATCGGATGCGTCCTTTCCAAGCTCAAGGGCCCGAAAGGTGATGTACCGGCGCACGTCCTCATGCCGCACCCGATCGGCAATACCGGCGGCAACATGCCCCATGGCCAGACTGCCGGATTCTTAGGAAAAACATTCGACCCATTCGTCCTGAACGCCGATCCTTCAGATCCGAATTTTAAGGTTCCCGACCTACTGCCACCGGATTATCTTTCCGCTTTGCGCGTCGATCGCCGCCGCAACTGGCGTGAAATGATTGACCGCACGGTGAGCAAATTCGAAACCTCGCAAGACGCGCGGCTGCTAGATGCGACCTTCCACCAGGCTTACACGCTCATGTCGTCGCAGAAGGCCCGGGAAGCTTTCGAGTTGGCGAAGGAGCCCGAGAGCGTGCGCCAGCGGTACGGTCAAAACCGGTTTGGCCAGAGTTGTCTGCTGGCACGCCGGCTGATCGAAGCCGGAGTGCGATTCGTGACCGTCAATATGTTTGAGACCGTGTTCGACGAGATTACGTGGGACATTCACGGCTCCAAACCATTCAGTCCTATCAGTTGTTACCGCGATCTGGTCGGGCCTATGTTTGACAACGCATTTAGTTCGCTGCTGGAAGATTTGCAGGACCGGCGACTACTGGACAAAACCATGGTGGTCGCCATGGGCGAATTCGGACGAACCCCCAAGGTCAACCCGGCCGGCGGCCGCGATCACTGGCCGCAGTGCTGGACCATCCTGATGGGTGGCGGCGGGATTAAGGGCGGGCAGGTGGTTGGGGCATCGGACGATATCGGGGGCGCCCCAAAGGATCGGCCTACGACGCCTGGGCAGATTGCCGCGACCATCTATCAGGCGCTGGGGATTCCGATCGAGCTGGAACTGCCCGGCGCTCAGAGCCGGCCGATTCCGCTGGTGGATCGCGGAGTCGAGCCGATCAAAGAGTTGTTCAGCTAGCAGTAGGTTTCGAAAAAATGCATAGATTCCTCCCGCTCCTCGTCGCAGCGTGCAGTCTTCTATCCGCCGCCGACAACCTCACTATTCTTCCCAGTAGTGTCGAACTGAACGGTCCGGAAACGCGCCAGCATCTTCTGGCCGAGGCACGTCTAGGCGACCACCAGGAAGACTGGACGCGCAAGGTCGAGTGGCGCTCCTCGAATCCCAAAGTCGCTATCGTCGATGCGAACGGTGAAGTCAGGCCGATGGACGACGGAGAAGCGGCCATCACCGCAGTTGCGCAGGGCCGCAGCGCCACCGCCACGGTGCGCGTCAAAGGTTCGCAAGTTCCATACACGTGGAGTTTCCGCAACGACGTGATCCCGGTGATGACGAAGGTCGGCTGCAATCAGGGAGCCTGCCACGGCGCGCTGTCGGGCAAGAGCGGTTTCAAGCTTACGCTTCGCGGCTACGATCCGGACGTCGACTACGACACCCTGACACGACAATCAGAGGGGCGCCGCATTGACCCCCAAGAGCCGGCGCGCAGCCTGATGCTGCTGAAGCCCACTATGGCGGTGCCGCACGGCGGAGGCAGGCGCTTTGGCACGGATTCGCTCGAATATAGGGTTCTTTCGGGATGGATTGCGCAGGGCATGCCAAGGCCTCACGACGATGACCCGCTGGTCACCGCGCTTGAAGTTTTCCCGGCATCGGCTCGCCTCGCGCCGGGCTCCGAGCAACAGCTTGTGGTCCGTGCAAAATATTCCGACGGCCGGATTCGGGATGTCACCCGGTGGGTGAAGTTCAGCTCGAGCGACGAAGGCGTGGCATCAGTCGACGATCTGGGTCACGTGAAGATGAATGGCAATGGAGAGGCAGCCGTTACGCTTTGGTACTCGAGCCGCGTGCTCTACGCCCGCGTCAGCGTGCCATATCCCAACCATGTGGAGGCTGCCACTTACGAGAAATTCCAGCGGCACAACTACATCGACGATCTGGTACTCGAGAAATGGAAGACGCTCAACATTGCGCCGTCTCCCGCGGCGGACGATTCCACTTTCATCCGGCGCGCCTATATCGACGCGGCCGGTATTCTGCCGACTGCGGAAGAAGTCGAGGACTTCCTGGCCGACAAAGCACCGGATAAAAGACAGAAGTTGATCGACAAGCTTCTCGATCGCGACGAGTTTGTCGATTACTGGGCCTATAAGTGGTCCGATCTCCTGCTGGTTTCCAGCCGCAAACTGCGGGCCAATGCAATGTGGTCGTTTTATTACTGGATTCGCGACAGCGTGAAGAACGACAAACCCTGGGACCAATTCGCGCGAGAGATTTATACGTCTTCTGGCAACACGCGCCAGAACGGCGCGCTGAATTATTTCGTGATCCACAAGGATCCGATCGATATCGGTGAGAATGCTACGCAGGCGTTCCTGGGGCAACGGCTCACCTGCGCCCGCTGTCACAATCATCCGCTCGAGAAGTGGACGCAGAAGCAGTATTACCAGTTCGTCAACCTGTTCTCGCGCGTAGGCGAGAAAAACGGCGCCGAGCCCGGCGACGTTGTGGTGTTCGCCAAGGCTTCCGGCAATATCAACCATCCACGATTGTTGAAGCCTCTCGCGCCCACACCGCTTGATGGCACTTCCATGGCGCTCGATTCTACCGAGGACCGGCGCGCCCACTTCGCCCAGTGGCTGACCAGCCCCGATAACACCTACTTCCAGCGAGCTATCGTCAACCGCGTATGGGGTAATTTCATGGGCCGCGGCATTGTCGATCCCGTGGACGATGTGCGCGCCACCAACCCCGCATCCAACGAAGAACTTTTTAGCGCGCTGTGCAAGGATTTTGTCGCCCACCACTTCGATGTGAAGTATCTGATTCGCACCATCATGAATTCCGCGGTGTACCAGTTGTCCGCGGAAGCCAACGCGACCAATCAAAACGACAACAAATACTATTCGAAGTACATCGTGAAGCGCCTGCCGGCCGAGGTGTTGTTGGACGCCATGTCGCAAGTGACCGGTGTTCCCTCACAATTCGGCGGATATCCAGCCGGGACACGCGCGCTCCAGTTACCGGATACGCAGGTGAGGTCGGAGTTTCTGACGTCTTTTGGCCGGCCACCGCGCCTTCTTTGCGATGCCGCGGAGCGATCGAGTGCACCTAGCGTGGCCCAGGCGTTGCACGTGATTAACGGCGGCACCCTCAATAAGAAACTAATGGCACCGGATGCATTTCCGGCTCTCGCCATCAAGCTAGGACTCTCGGATTCGAGGATTCTCGATCATCTTTTTCTTTCGGCATACAGCCGCTATCCGACGGACGCCGAGAAGCAGCCCATGCTCGCCGCGTTGCGTCAGGCGAGCACCACCGCCGGTTCGGTGGATGTGCAGCGCGAGGCGCGCCGCCAGGCGTTGGAAGATATGATGTGGGCCATGCTCACGGGCAAGGAATTCTTGTTTAACTACTGATGCGGCGCGTACTGAGTTGCGGAATCGGTATTCTGGCTTGTTGCGCCTTGCGCGGGCAAGCCCCATCCTTTGCGCACGATGTCGCGCCCATATTCGCCGCGAACTGCGCGGGCTGCCACGGAGCCAACGTCCGCATGGGCAGCCTGAACCTCGATACCTTTGAAGGCGTCGCAACAGGCGGCAATCACGGAAAAATTATCGAGCCGGGCAAGAGTGCGGAAAGCCGGCTATACCTCATGATCACTGGCAAAGCCGCGCCCGCCATGCCGCTCAGCGGCAAGCCTTTGGCAGAGGGCGACATCGAGATCATTAGGAAATGGATCGATGCCGGAGCCAAGCCGCCGACACCTGACGAAGCCAAGGAACTGGCGGCACGTCTGGCGGCGCCCGACATCCCCGAAATCAAGCCCGCAAAGGCCGTGAAAGCCCAGATTGGAGCGCTCGCCTACCTTCCTAACGGCAAATTGCTGGCGCTCGGCACGTATAAAGAGGTCCGGCTTGTCGATCCCGCTACCAAGGTTACGGTGGCCACGCTCACCGGCCATGCGGAAGCCATTCGCGCGCTGGCGTTCTCACCGGATGGAAAACTTCTCGCCGCGGCTGGAGGTTTGCCGGCGCGTTCCGGCGAGGTCAAGGTGTGGGACGTCGAGAGCCGCAAGGAACTTCACACCATCAAGGGCCACAGCGACTGCATTTACGCCGTTGAATTTTCTCCTGACGGCAAGACCCTCGCGACTTCGAGCTATGACAAGCTGATCAAATTGTGGAGCGTCGATACCGGCCAGGAAATCCGCACGCTTAAAGATCACATCGACGCCATTTATGCGCTGGCTTTTACACCAGACGGCAAACGCATTCTCTCCGCCGCAGCCGACCGCACGATAAAAGTATGGGACGTCTCTACCGGTGAGCGTCTATTCACACTGAGCGAACCGCAGGATGGCCTGAATACTATCGCGCTCGATCCGGCGGGAAGGCAGGTCGCCGCCGGCGGGCTGGACAAGACGATTCGCGTGTGGTCGCTGGGCCCCAAAGAAGGCACGCTGGTGAACTCCCTGATCGCGCACGAGGACGCTATTCTGCGGATCGCATGGTCGCCGGATGGCAAACTTCTGGCTTCGAGCGGCGCCGACAGGACCATTAAGATTTTCAACGCCGCCGATCTGACCGAAGTGAAGACTCTCGCCGACCAGCCGGATTGGGTGCTGGATCTGGCGTTTGCACCCGATGGCAAAACACTCGCGGCGGGACGGTACGACGGCTCTCTTGAACTCTACGATGTCGGCCAGGTAACGAAAGCGCCCATCCACCAGGCGCAGAACTTGGGACATTGATGTGAATCACCGAGGTTTGGTATGCATCGCATTCTGATCTTTTTCGCCATCGCTGCAGCGGCTGTCGGACAAACCGCCGGCGAATGGCCAACCGGGAAGCGCACCACTCCGCCGACCATCGACTCGGTATCGCCCTTAGGAGTACCGCGTGGCGCCACGGTCGAAATGCAGGTAGAGGGCTTGAACCTGGCGAAAACCAGTGCGGTTTACTTCAGCGAGCCCGGAATCAAAGCGCGCATCCTGCGCGTCAAGGAACTGCCCGATCTTCCTGATATCCGGTTGGGCTCGAACGGTACGCCATCAACGGTGGACCTGGGCCCCTTGCCGCCGCGCAACCAAGTAACGCTCGAAGTGGAAGTCAGCCCGGATGCTCCGGTCAGCACTGTTGATCTACGTTTGTTGACGCCGCTCGGCACCAGTCCCGCGGCGAAAATCGCGATCGAACCTTACTACGGCGAGAGTCCCGACCGCGAGCCAAACAACACTCCCGAAGACGCCCTTCAAACCTACTTGCCCACGATCCTCGTGGGAACGATTTCCAAACCCGGCGATCTCGATTACTACAAGATCAAAGTCAAAGATGGCGAGCAGCTTGTTTTTCAGAACTCTGCCAGCGAGCTAGGTTCCAGTTTGCAGCCGGTCATCGGCATCTACGATGAGAAACAGAATCTGGTGCAAGAGTTCGGCGGCGATGGCGGCCGAGAAACAAACAAGTTTGCCTACAAGTTTTCAAAAGGCGGCGCCTACTATGTCCGTGTCTCCGACTACCAGGAGGGCGGTAATAACGAACACTTTTATCGCATCAAGGTCGGGCGTTTTCCACTAGCCGTCTCGGCCTACCCGCTAGGATTGCAAAAAGGCGCGACCGCTGCCATACATCTGGACGGATACAACCTTGGCGCGGACAAAATCCAAGTGAAGGGCGAACCGTCATCGGAAGACATGCGCGCGGTCATTTTCCGGCCTGGGACATCGAAAGGTCCGGCATTCAACCGCGTGAAGCTGGCGCTGGGGAATGAACCCGAAGCCCTGGCTGGCGGCACGAACACGACTCTCCCACAGGCCCAGGCGCTCGCGATTCCCGTCACGGTGAACGGCAGACTGGAAACGCCTGAGAATTATTACCGGGTCCACGTACGCAAAGGGGAAAAGCTGGTATTCGAAGTGAATGCCAGCCGGCTGGGCTCGCCTCTGGATTCGATGATCGAAATTCTCGATACCAAAGGCGCGTCGGTCGAGCGCGCTACCCTCCGATGCGTGCTTGAAACTTCCATTACTCTTTCCGACGCGGCTTCCTCGGACCGCGGCATCCGTATTCTGTCACCCACAGGCTTCGCGGTGGGCGATTACATGATGATCGGCGCCGAGATCATTCAAGTGGATGCCATGCCGCGCGGCCCGGACGATGATTTCTTCTTCACAGGTTTCGGCGGCGAGCGCGTCGCATATCTCGACACGACTCCTGAGACGCACGCCGTCGATCAGGCTGTCTACAAAGTACAAATTCATCCACCAGGGGCGAAATTTGCGCCCAACGGATTGCCTGTTGTGCGCCTGCCTTTTCGAAATGACGATGGCGGCCCCGGTTACGGCAAAGACTCGCTGTTGCATTTTACGGCTCCCGCGGACGGCGATTACATCCTGCGCCTTCGCGATGTGCGCAAGCTCAAGGGGCCGGATTATGCCTATCGCTTGACCGTCCGGGAGCCCTCTCCGGATTTCATGTTAAGTGTTTCGCCGCGCAACCCTAACGTACCGGCGGGCGGCCGCATCCCCATTACGGTGACGGCGCTACGACTGGATGATTTTGATGGCCCCATCGACATTTCCCTGAAGGACGTTCCCTCCGGCATGCACGCAACCGAGGGCGTCATCGGCCCCGGCCAGGTCAGTACCACCCTGCTTCTGAGTGCAGACGGCAGCGCCCATCTAGACCATGCCGCGCCGCTCCAGGTCTTGGGCCGCGCACAGCTTGCAACTTTGTGGGCGGAGCGCTGGGCAAACCCTGAAGACAAACTGAAGCTGATCTCACTGACGCCCAAGCCGGATATCGTAATGACGGCGGAAACGAAACAAGTGGTGCTTGAACCTGGAGGCACAGCCGAAGTCGAGGTCGCGATTCAACGCAACAACGACTATGGCGGCCGCGTTCCGGTGGAAGTGCGCAACCTGCCGCCCGGAGTGCGAGTACTGGATGTCGGATTGAATGGCGTTCTGATCAATGAAACGGAGAATCGCCGCAAATTCACCCTGGCGGCATTGCCCACAGCGCGCGCCATCGATCAAGCCATCGTGTTCACAGGCGACATCGAAACACGCGCCGACGACCAGCAGAATTCGTACGCCGCCGAATCCGTCATCCTCAAGGTGCAATCCAAGGTGAATGCGAACGCTTCGGTCGCTAATCGGATCGTGGATCAGAACGTTACAGCGAACAAATAGATGGCTCACACTGCTCTGCTGAAAGAGGCCCTGGCCACGGGCGAGGGTATTGTACCGCTAGCGCCGTGCTGGGTGCCGCGATCGTTTTTGATGCCGGGCGGACGTTTGAAACTCGATCCGCGCGATCTCTATGCACTCGGCGCGCACCGCGGCGGCATCGATGAACGTTGGTTCTCATCCACCACCAAAGCGGACAACGGCCCCGGCACCCCGCAGGACGAGGGCCTGAGCTATATCGCCATCGATGGCCAGAGTGTGCTGCTCCGGGAAGCTATCGAGACGATGGGTGATGATTTCCTGGGCGTGGACGTCATGCGCGAGCACGGCGGCTGGAACGTGCTCTGTAAGTTCTTCGACAACCTCGGACCAATTCCACACCACATGCATCAGTCCGACGCGGACGCACAAAAGGTTGGCCGGCTCGGTAAACCGGAAGCCTATTACTTTCCGCCGCAATACAACTTCAAAGAAAACCACTTTCCCTACACCTTCATGGGCCTCGATCCCAGTACGACAAAAGACGACGTGCGGCGGTGCCTGGAGCGCTGGAACGAGGGGGACAACGGGATCCTGTTTCATTCCAAAGCGTATCAGTTGAAACCGGGGACAGGCTGGCAGATCGACGCCGGAATTCTTCACGCGCCGGGATCGCTGGTGACTTACGAACCTCAAGTGAACTCCGATGTGTTCGCCATGTTTCAGTCGATGGTAGAAGGGCGCGCTGTGCCGTGGGACTTGATGGTGAAGGATGTGCCGCCTGAGAATCACCACGATCTCGACTACCTGATCGGCATGCTCGATTGGGAAGCAAACGTTGATACGGCCTTCGTGGAGCATCGCCTCTTTCATCCACGGCCGGTGAAACCTGAAAAGGAAATGGCTGACGCGGGCTATTCCGAAAAATGGGTGGTGTATTCGACCGGTCATTACTCTGCCAAGGAGCTCACGGTTTCGCCCGGGAGGTCCGCGACGATTCGTGACGCGGCCGCCTACGGAGCCATCGTGGTACAGGGCTGGGGGACGGTCGGAAAAGTGGAAGTTGAGACTCCGTCACTCATTCGATATGGCCAGATGACTAAAGACGAGCTGTTCGTGACCGCTGCTGCAGCGCGGCGCGGAGTGACCGTCACGAACCGCAGCGACCGGGAAAATCTCGTGATGTTGAAGCATTTTGGTCCGGATAATCCGGACACCAGAGGGCTCAGGAAATGAAGTACGGAGTCAATACCTTCATCTGGACGGCCAGTTTTACCCGCGACAACGTCCCTTTGCTGCCCGAAATCAAGAGGCACGGTTTCGATGGCATTGAGGTTTCCATGTTCGATCCGGCGGATTTCGCCCTGGAGGACATCCGCAAAGGCCTCGCAGAGCACAGCCTCGAATGTACGATCTGCGCGGTCATCCCTCGCGGGTTGAGCGTGATTTCAGATGACGCCGCCATCCGGCACAAGACCCGCGTTCACCTGGAAGATTGCATCAAAAGAACAGCCGAGGTGGGGGCGAAGATCATCGCCGGTCCGCTCTATTCGCCGGTAGGCTACCTGCCCGGGCGGCGGCGCACGGCGGATGAATGGAAATGGGCGGTGGAGTGTTACCAGTCGCTTGGTCCCGTGCTGGCCCGGCACGGCGTTACCGTGGCTATCGAGCCGCTAAATCGCTTCGAGACGTACTTCCTCAACACGGCGGCTGACGCGGTAACGCTCTGCGATCAAATCCATCACCCGAACGTCGGCATTCTCTTCGATACGTTCCACGCCAATATTGAGGAGAAGAACATCGGTCAGGCATACCGCGCCGTTGCGCCGCATTTGAAACACGTACACACCTGCGAAAACGATCGCGGCATTCCGGGCTCGGGTCACGTCGAGTGGAAAGAAGTATTCCAGGCGCTGCGCGATATCCGCTATGACGGCTGGCTCACCATCGAGAGTTTCGGATTCGCGCTTCCCCAGCTTTCCGCCGCCGCTTCGATCTGGCGAGACATCGCTCCCACGCCTGAATCCATCGCGTTCGAGGGGGTAAAGTTTCTCAAGCAAAACATGTCAACGGCAGCCGCGGGATAATAAAGGGTTATTCGCGTATATTCGCGTTCATTCGCGGCCCATCTTCTTTCACGTGTTTTGAAAAACAGGGCTAGATCACTTCCGATGCGCACTACACGCAGACAAATTCTCGGCTCGCTGGCAGCTGCCGGCGTTTACGCCGCACAAGGAAAACACAAAGTGACCAAATACATCCGCTATCGCCGCGGTTCCACCACAGCTTACGGCATCCTCGACGGCGACATCGTTCGCGAAATACGTGGCGATCTTTTTGGCGATCGCAAAGAGACCGGAGTCAAGACCTCCATCAACGAAGTGAAACTCCTGTATCCATGCGAGCCGCCCAAGATTTTGGCCGTTGGGTTGAATTACAAGAGCCATGTCGGTGACCGCAAACCTCCGGAGCATCCCGAAATCTTCTACAAGCCGATCACTGCGCTCCAGCATCCGGAAGACTCCATTGTGATTCCGGCTGCGGCCAAGAACGTTCACTATGAGGGTGAGTTAGTACTGGTGATTGGCAAGCGCGTGAGGCGCGCGTCGCTTGACGAAGCGCACGATGCGGTCTTTGGCGTGACCTGCGGAAATGATGTCAGTGAACGCGATTGGCAGGGAGGGCCTGAAAAAGATCTGCAATGGTGGCGAGCCAAGGGCGCCGACACGTTCGCGCCCCTGGGCCCGGTGGTCGTACAAGGTCTAGACTACGGCAATCTTCTATTGCAAACGCGTTTGAACGGAAATGTGGTGCAGAAGCAGTATACGTCCGACCTCATCTTCAATGGCGCAGCCATTGTGAGCTGGATCAGCCAGTGCGTCACCCTAACGCCGGGCGATGTGATTTATACGGGTACTCCCGGCCACACCAGCCGCATGAATGCGGGCGACGTGGTTGAGGTGGACATCGAAGGAGTCGGCGTCCTTCGCAACCGAATCGCCCTGACATAGCCTGAGCAAAGGCGAGTGCTACTACTCCAATCGCCACAATTGGGATTGCATGGCGCCGGCTGCGGCGCGTTGTACGGGTGGGTCCAGGATGTTCTGCACACGCTCCAGCAGGCCATCTGACGTAAACGGTTTGGGAAGGAAACCTAGTGCGCGGTCGAGTACCTTCACTCGCACGACCTCGGACTCGGTGCATCCGGACATGAACAGTACTTTCTGATGTGGACGGACCGCTTGAACGCGTTCGGCCAGATCAGGTCCAGTGATATCGGGCATCAACACATCAATCAACATCAGATCGATGTTTAGGTCATCCCGCTCGACCATGCGTATCGCACTCTGCGCGCTATGAGCGATGAGAACGTTATAGTCGCCGCACTCCAGCATGCACTTAATCACGCTGAGCACAGAAAGATCGTCATCCACTACAAGGATGGTTTTAGGTTCCTGATTATTCGTATGCATGTCATCAACCTTATACTTAACTTTAGCCATAATTGTGCGTCTGGACAAAGAAATATTCGCAGAAACTGTTAAGCTCTTTTGAGTGGCAACCGCCGTTAACTTTCTCTTACTAACCTTGGTTAACCGCGGCCTGGTTAAGTGAATACTTTTTCGATCACTTTACCACCGAAGTCGGTAAGTTTTTCGTTACGGCCATTGTGAAGATACCATAAACGGTTCTGGTCAAGGCCCATGAGCTGGAGAATGGTCGCGTGAAAATCGCGCATGTGATAGCGCTCACCTAAGCCGCGCAGTCCGAACTCGTCGGTCTCACCAACGAGGCGTCCGCCTTTAACGCCCCCGCCAGCGAACCACATGGTAAAGCCATGCGGATTGTGGTCACGCCCGTTGCCGCTCTGCGACATGGGCAGGCGTCCGAATTCGCTGCCCCACACGACGAGCGTGGAATCGAGCAGCCCACGCTGTTTCAAATCCCGCAACAGAGCCGCAATCGGCTGGTCGGTGTGGCCGCACATCTTCTCATGATTGAAAACCAGGTCTTTATGGGCGTCCCACTGCATAATGATGGGACCGCCTCCTGAGTACAGTTGGACGAAGCGGACGCCGCGCTCCACCATTCTCCGGGCTAGCAGGCAGCGCGTTCCGAAGTCGGCCGTATTCTTCTGATCCAGACCGTACATGCGCTTTGTCGCTTCGCTCTCCTGAGAGAGGTCGACGGCTTCAGGCGCGTGGCTCTGCATCCGAAACGCCAACTCGTAAGAACTGATGCGTGCTGCCATTTCCGTGTCGCCATCGGCCGTATCCAAATCGTTCATCTTCTGTAGCAGGTCGAGAGTGGCGCGCTGGCGCTCGGGAGTCATGCCCGCGGGCGGCTCCAGATTCAGAATCGGCTTGGCGCCGCTTCGCAGCAGCGTTCCCTGGTAGACCGCTGGCAGAAATCCCGCGCCCCAGCAAGGCGTGCCACCTTCTGGCGTGCCCTCGGGCTGCGGCATCACGACGTAGGCCGGAAGACTGTCGCTCTCGCTGCCCAAGCCATAAGTGATCCACGAGCCCATGCTGGGATAGCCCATCAGGATGCGGCCTGTATGAACCTGGTACATGGCCGGTGCGTGCACCACGCTCTCGGTGTAAAACGAGCGCACGAAGCAGATATCGTCGACACACTCCGCCAGATGTGGGAACAGGGAAGAGACTTCAATTCCGCTCTGGCCGTATTTCTTGAACTGCCACGGCGACCCCAACAGCGGCGTATCTCCGTTAGTGAACTGGCTGGGTATCTTTCCGAAACTTTCTGGAAGCTGCTGGCCCTCGTATTTCTTCAGCGCCGGTTTCGGATCGAACGTGTCGATGTGGCTCGGCGCGCCCACCATATAGAGGAAGATGACGGATTTGGCTTTCGCAGGAAAATGTTGGGGCTTAGGCGCCAGCGGGTTCACGCGCACTGCGCCGAGACCTTCTCGCTCCAGCAGGTACTGCAATGCCAGTGCGCCGAATCCGTGTGCCGCACGGGTAAGCACGTCGCGGCGAGTGATCACAGGACGAATGTGCGGGTCGCTTTCAAGGGACATAAACGAACTCATTTCGATTCATCAGAGCAAGGCAAAAGTCCGGCAGCCTTCCGCCATCTTCGAGGAACTTCTCGCCTAACTTCATCTCGACCGGCTTCGGCGTGCGCGCCAGCGCCAGCTTGTACGCACGCCGCAACTGGAAATCCCGGTCGCGGCCGCATTCGCGCTCCAGCCGCGCCGCAAGGCGGTTGGATTCGTCCCGCATGAAATTGCTGTTGAACAGCGAGAGCGCCTGTAATGCGTGCGTGCTCACAGGCCGCAGCGGGCATGAGGTCATTGTGTCCGGCTGATCGAAAGCCGCCATTAACGGCAACCGCACCGTCCGCTTGTTTAACAAGTAGAGGCTTCGGCGGTTCTGCTCGGACTCGCCCGGCGTAACCGGCCACAAGCCGTCGCGCTCGCTTTCCGTGAAGATCACGTCGTAAACTTCCTGCTCGATAGGCACACGAACCGGCTTCCCGCCGAGCCTCGGATTCAATGCTCCGGAGATATCGAGTACTGCGTCGCGAATCAGTTCACCCTCCAAGCGCTTGCGATTCATCCGCCAGTAGAGTTTGTTGTCCGGATCGACCTTGGCTTGCGCTGCGCTATCCTCCGAGGCCTGTTGGTAGGCGCTAGACATCACGATCATGCGATCGATGGTCTTCACGCTCCAGTTGTGTTCCATGAACTCAACCGCCAGCCAGTCCAGCAGTTTTTGATTGGCCGGCCTCTGTCCAAGCACGCCGAAATCATTCGGCGTGGCGACAATCCCGGCGCCCATGCGGAGCTGCCAGATGCGATTGACCATGACGCGCGCCGTGAGAGGATGATCCGTGGAAGCCAGCCAGTTCGCCAGCGCCGCGCGCCGGCCCGCAGAGCTTTGCGGAATCTCGACATTCCCCGTATTGAGGACGGTCAGCACTCCCGGTTCCACCTGGCCCATCTTGTTCTTGATGTCGCCGACCTTCAGGATGTACGTGGCTGGAGCGGGCTTTTCGCTATCGGCTACCGCGTATGCAGCCGGCTGCGGATCCGGCTGAGTCATCTCGATTTCGATCAGCTTCTTTCGCAGCTCTGCGCGCTTGGCTCGCTCTTCCGGGGTCAGCGCGTCCACTACGTCGCTCCACAGGGGCTCCAGTTGGTCCTCGGCATTCATCGCCAAGACTTTCTGCGCGGCATCCCGCTTGTCTTTGGGTACCTCGAGCGCTGCACGAAGCTTCGGATCGAGTTCCGCCAGCTTCTTCTCGCGCAAGACTGCGCGGGCGCGCTTCTCGACGTCGTCAATCGCGTTCTTGACTGGCTCGTGCCGCGCGTCATAGTCTTTCTTGGCCCAATAGTAAGCGGACTTATCGTTTGCCGTCGCGATCTCCACATCCTTCAGTTCCGTGGACGCGAAGATGGCCTGCAGCCGGTAATAGTCTGCTTGCAGGATCGGATCGAACTTGTGATTGTGGCATCGCGCGCAGCCCACGGTCAGCCCCAGGAACAACGA
>Ga0210406_10003078_pt1 | contig 18514 bp, 16 predicted proteins | sample IncBWC30MmetaG_FD_155454 | JGI IMG/M metagenome (GOLD analysis project Ga0210406, IMG submission 155454) | Forest soil microbial communities from Barre Woods Harvard Forest LTER site, Petersham, Massachusetts, United States - Inc-BW-C-30-M | ecosystem: Environmental > Terrestrial > Soil >... | reverse complement strand
ATTTCTTCGGCGTCGAATATGCCGACTTCGGGCATGCCGATATGGGCTTGATCAGCCAACCGCTTGACCGTGCCGACCAACCATCTTTCCAACTCGGATTGGGGGCTCTCGATGACCCGCACGCCCATCATGCGTTTGGCGGTCCACTTCGACAGCGCCAGCGATATGAGCGAGCCGCCAAAGCCAAAAATTGCGGCAAAAACCAGCATGCCGCCGGTTCCGCCCTGCATCAAATGGACACCGAACACGTTCTCGACGATGAACAGCACCAGGCTGAGCAGGGCCAGGACGGCAAGGTTGGTGACGACGAAGAGGAAAATGCGTCTCATGGGGCTTTTGATCGAAAAAAATAGCCGCAATATGGTATCGCGGCACACTAATGGTCGGGACGTTGCTATTGAATTTCAAGCATTGGGTATTCGATGGGCGCGCAGGCGGGGATTCATGCGTGACCGCTACGCGGACAAAGTTCGCCATGTGTCTGTAAAATCAAAAGTTCATTACTCAGAGTTGGGGCATGCAATATAGGGACTATTACGAAATCCTTGGGGTGAGCCGCGGCGCCGACGCCGACGAGGTGAAGCGTGCTTACCGCAAGCTGGCGCGCAAATACCACCCGGACGTCAGCAAGGAAAAGAACGCCGAGGACAAATTCAAGGAGGTCCAGGAGGCCTACGAGGTGCTGCGCGACACGGAGAAGCGTGCCGCCTACGACCAGCTGGGTCGCGATTTTCGCAGCGGACAGCAATTCCGGCCGCCGCCCGATTGGTCGCAGCGGTTTGGGACTTCAGGGGGGCAGCGCTTCTCGGATCTGAACGGTTTCAGCGATTTCTTCTCCAGTCTTTTCGGCGGATCGGGTGTTGGCGCCGGCGGCGCCGGGCATGCGGATTCCGAGGCCGGCCGCCTGGATGTCACGGTGGAAGAAGCGTTTGCCGGCACCAAGCGCCGGGTCACGCTCAGCGAGAACGGCCGGCAACGACAAGTCGATGTGCAAATTCCCGCAGGTGTCACGGAAGGACAATCGCTGCGCATTCCGGGCGTGGGCGGCCGTAGCTCTTTGATATTACGCGTTCGGTTGCGCCCTCATCATCTTTACGATGTCGCCGGCAAGGACGTGAACATCGAGCTGCCCCTGGCTCCGTGGGAAGCCGCCCTGGGCGCGAAGGTTGCCGTCCCCACGCTTGGGGGAACCGTTGAATTGACGGTGCCTGCCGGCGCACAGGCGGGGCAGAAGCTGCGTTTGCGGGCGAGAGGGCTTCCCGGTACCCCGAGCGGCGACCAGTTGGTCACGATCAAGCTGGTCACGCCCGCGGCGCAAACACCCGCGGCGAAAGAAGCTTACGAGCGAATGAAGCGCGATTTACAATTCGACCCGCGCGCCGACTGGCCGTAACGCGCAAGATTTGCCGGCCGTAACTCGGGGGTCAAGTGCTGTACACGATACGGATCAACGGAAAGGCGCGCGAGGTCGAGGCCGATCCGCAAATGCCGTTGCTTTGGGTGCTGCGCGATTTGCTCGATATGAAAGGCACCAAGTTCGGGTGCGGCAAGAGCTTTTGCGGGGCCTGTACGGTACATCTGAATGGAGCGCCTGTGCGCTCTTGCGTTACGCCCATGTCGTCGGTGGGTTCCTCATCGGTGACCACCATCGAGGCGGTTGCCGGCACACCGACGGGCAGGGCGGTGCGGGACGCATGGCTTGCTGCGGATGTCATGCAATGCGGTTATTGTCAGGCGGGGCAGATCATGTCGGCGAGCGCCCTGCTGGCGAAGAACCCCAAGCCCAGCGACATGGATATTGATAAAGCCATGTCGGGCAACATTTGCCGCTGCGCGACCTACACGCGCATTCGCGCCGCCATCAAACAAGCTGCCGGAATGCCGGCCGCCGACGGCCGCGATTCGCTCGTATGAAGCGCACCGAGGATCGGACAGATTCAGTTCGAGGCGAATCGCGGCGCGCCTTTCTTCGTGCCGGCGTTGCCGTGGGCGGGGGGTTGCTGCTCGATTTCTCGCTGCCGCGCGCCGTAAGCGCTCGCACCGATTTCCCGAGTTCTGAAAGCACGCTCAACGCCTTCGTTCAAATATCGAACGACGGCATCGTCACCATCATCTCCAAGAATCCCGAGATCGGTCAGGGCATCAAGACCATGCTGCCCATGTTGATCGCGGAGGAACTCGACGTCGACTGGGGCGCTGTGCGCATCGAACAGGCGTTCAATGATCCGGCGAAGTACGGCCGGCAAGTCGCGGGCGGCAGCCGGGCGACGCCGTTGAATTGGGACCCGCTGCGGCGTGTCGGCGCCGCGGGGCGCCAGATGCTCATGAGTGCCGCAGCCCAGGGCTGGGCCGTGCCGCTATCCGAATGCGAGACGGCGTCCGGCAAAGTGGTGCATGTGCCCACCAAACGAACTTTGAGCTACGGGCGCCTGGCCGCGAAGGCGGCCACCCTGCCTGCGCCGGATCTGGCGCAAGTGCCGCTCAAGGATCCGCGGAATTTCAAGATCATCGGCAAATCGCATGCCGGCATCGACAGCCCGCTGGTGGTGGCGGGCAAACCCTTGTTCGGCATCGACGTCAGCGTGCCGGGCATGTTGTATGCCGTCTTCGTGAAATCGCCGGTGTTCGGCGGGACGGTCGTGAATGCCAACCTCGATGCCGTCAAGTCCGAGCCTGGCGTGCGCGATGCGTTTATCGTGGGCGGCGGCCCGGTTTTCAACGGTCTTGCGAACGGCGTAGCCATCGTCGGCACGAATTGGTGGCTGGTCGATAAGGCGCGCGGAACGCTGCAGGTAACATGGGATGAAGGTGCGGCCGCGGCGCAAAGTACCGAGAGCTTCGCGAAGCAAGCCGCGCAAATGTCAGCTCAACCACCTGCCGCGAAATTGGTCAGTGATGGCGATGTGACCGAAGCACTGAAGCAATCGGCGCAGAGACTCGAGGCCGCGTACAGTTATCCCTTTCTATCGCATGCCACCCTGGAGCCGCAGAATTGCACGGCGCATGTCCGTGATGGAAAAGTGGAAATCTGGGCGCCGACCCAGAATCCCGATGCGGGGTGCAAAATCGTCGCCAAGACCTTGGGCGTGAGCGAGGCGGACATCACCATCCACATGACCCGCTGCGGCGGCGGCTTCGGCCGGCGCTTGATGAATGACTACATGGTCGAGGCCGCATGGATCTCGAAACAAGCGGGCGCGCCGGTCAAGCTGCTGTGGAACCGCCAAGACGACATGCAGCACGATTTCTACCGTCCCGCCGGGTTTCACTTCTTCAAGGCAGGTCTTGACGGCGGCGGAAAATTGCAGGCTTTCAGCAATCATTTCGTCTCGTTCGGTGAGAACGGCAAAGCTGCGTCCGGTGCGGATATGAGCGCCAACGAGTTCCCGGCGAAGTTCGTGCCGCATCTCGAGCTGGGTATTTCTTTGATGCCGTTGCGTGTACCCACAGGACCATTGCGGGCGCCGGAAAGCAACGCCCTCGCGTTCGTATATCAATCCTTCATCGATGAAATTGCGCACGCGGCCGGCCAGGACCCACTGCAATACCGCATCGACCTGCTGGGTGAGCGCCGCCAGGTCGGCGCGTTCGACACCGGCCGCATGATCGATGTGCTGAAGTTGGTCCGGGAAAAATCAGGCTGGGGCAGGCGCACACCGCTCAAAGGGTCCGGCATGGGGGTGGCGTTTTACTACAGTCATCTTGGCTACTTCGCGGAAGTGGTGCACGCGACTTTGGGGGCGGGCGCTAAAATCACGGTGGACAAGGTCTGGGTGGCCGGCGATGTGGGCAGCCAGATCATCAATCCGACCGGCGCTGAAAATCAGGTCCAGGGCGCGGCGCTCGATGGAATCGGCGAGGCACTGGGCCAGGCCATTACCCTCGACGCGGGCCGGGTCGTGCAAAGCAACTTCAACGATTTTCCATTGCTGCGCATGAATCAAGCGCCGCCGGTCGAGGTGCATTTCCTGAAGACCGGGTATCCGCCCACAGGATTGGGCGAGCCGGCGCTACCGCCGGTGATTCCGGCTCTGTGCAATGCCCTGTTCGCGGCGACCGGGGTGAGGATTCGCAGCCTGCCGATCGACCCGAAGCTGCTGGCTTAGGCACACAACCGGCTTGGGCGCAAACCTGGCCTAGCCACCGGTCAGTACATCCTCGCGCAGCACATCGTCGGGCGACATGGTTGTTTCGCCCTGCTTTTTGCGCTCCGCCGCCACTTGTACGCTTTGCGGTTTCACAAACAGAGCGGACACCTCCGGGTACGCGGCGCGGATCTGCTTTTCCAGCTCGACCACCGCATGCTCAATCTCCGGCGCCCGCATGTAATCGAAAAAATCGATGCTCAGGTACGCAACGACATTGTTCGGCGCCAGATGCACGGTTGCGATGCTGTTGGCGTTGCAGACGCCGGGCATGCGCGCCGCCATACGGATGATGGCATCGCTCAACCTGGGATCCGCGCGCTCTCCGAGAAGCAAGGCCTTCGATTCTTGCCCCAGCAGCAACGCGACGCCTGCCAAGATTGCGGCAATCAGCAAGGAAGCGATCCCGTCCCAGCGGCTGTTGCCCGTGAGAATGGTCGCGGTGGTGCCGGCGGCCGCAACCATAATCCCCAGGACGGCGGCGGAGTCCTCGAAGACGACAATAAATGCCGGCGGATCCTTCGAGCGGCGAAAAGCTTCCCACCAACCCAAATTGCGCTTCGTTTGACGGAAGGCGCGCGTGCCGACGATCCACGAGCCCCCTTCGAACAGCAGCGAGGCGGCTAAAACGACATAAATGACCACCGGCCTTTCGATGGCTTGCGGGTCCAGCAGGCGGTGGATACCCTGGTAGGCCGATACGCCGGCACCGAGGGCAAAGATGAGCAATGCCACCACAAAGCTCCAGAAATACAGCTCGCGGGCATAGCCCAGAGGGTGCTCGCGGTCTGCGGGGCGGCTGGAGCGTGCAATGCCGTATAACAGCAGCAGTTCGTTGACCGTGTCGACCATGGAATGCACGGCCTCGCTCAACATGGCCGCCGAGCCGCTGACGGCCGCGGCAGCGAACTTTGCGCCGGCAACCAGGACGTTGCCGGCGAGAGCCGCCCATACAGCCTTCACGGTGCCGCTTGTTGCCATTGACCGATTCTAGCTTGAACTATCGACCCGCGGCCCCACCTCAGCCCGACCCACTAAAGATTGCAAGGCCATGACCACAGAAACCCAGACGAAAGCGGCAACAGAGCCGCAAATCAAAGAGTTCCAGGCCGAAACCAAGCAGGTGCTGCGCTTGGTCATCCATTCGCTGTACTCGCACAAAGAGATTTTCCTGCGTGAGCTGGTATCGAACGCCTCCGACGCCTGCGAGAAATTGCGTTTCGAGGCCATTGCCAGGCCGGACCTGCTTGGCGAAGACACGCTCTCGATCACCTTGACCCCGGACAGCACGGCCCGAACGTTGAGCATCAAGGACAATGGCATCGGCATGAGCGAGGCTGAGATCATCGACAATCTCGGCACCATCGCCCGTTCCGGCACCAAGAAATTCCTGGAGACATTGAGCGGTGATTCCGCCAAGGACGCGCAGCTCATCGGCCAGTTCGGCGTCGGCTTCTATTCCGCCTTCATCGTGGCGGACAAGGTGACGGTACTCACCAAGCGCAGCGATGCGCCGGCGGTGCGCTGGGATTCCGACGGCGAGGGCCAGTATGAGATTCAGGGCAGCGGCAAAACCGATCGCGGCACGGAAGTCATTCTGCACCTGCGCGATGAGGACAAAGAATTCCTGGAGCCCGCACGATTGCGTCAATTGGTGCGCAAGTATTCGGATCATTTGAGCATCCCTATCGTCTTGAAGGCAGGCGATACGGACGAGACCCTGAATCAAGCCAAGGCCTTTTGGACCCGTCCGAAATCCGAGCTGACGGACGAGGACTACCAGGCGTTCTACAAGCATCTGACTCACGATTCGGAAGGCGCGCGTCTGTGGGCCCACAACAAGGTCGAGGGCAACATCGAATACACCTCGCTGCTGTACTTGCCGAAGCGTGCACCGTTCGACTTGTTCGAACGCGAACAAAAGGGCGGCATCCAGCTTTACGTCAAGCGCGTATTCATCATGGACAAGGCAGCGGAACTGCTGCCGCCGTACCTGCGCTTCATGCGCGGGCTCGTGGATTCTTCCGACCTGCCGCTGAACGTGTCGCGCGAGCTGCTGCAAAATAACCGCACCGTCGAGAAGATCAAATCGGCGCTGGTCAAACGCTCCCTGGATCTGCTCGAAGACCTGGCAACCAACAAGCCGCAGGAGTATGCCGAGTTCTGGAAGACCTTCGGCGTGGTTTTGAAGGAAGGCATCATCGATGATCCGGGCCAGAAAACGCGGATCGCAAAATTGCTGCGCTTCAACTCGACCGCAGAGAGCACCGATGCGCCCGAGGTCACTCTCGAGGCGTATCTGTCGCGCATGAAGGCGGATCAAAAAAGCATTTACTATCTCACCGCCGACTCGCTGGCGGCCGCGCGCAACAGTCCGCACCTGGAAGGCTTTCGCGCCAAGGGTATGGAAGTTCTATTGCTTACCGACCGTATCGACGAGTGGGTGGCCGCCCATTTGCATGAATTCGAGGGCAAAACGCTAGCCAACGTCGCAAGCGCGGCGGCCGATGTGGCATCCGCCATCGAAACCCCGGAAAAGGCAGCGGCGGAAACCGCCTTCAAGGACACGCTGGATCGGCTGGGCAAAAATCTGACCGGCAAGATCGCCGGCGCACAAGTGTCCGCCCGTCTCACCGACTCACCTGCCGTGTTGGTCGCCGGCGAATTCGGCATGAGCTTGCGCATGGGCCGCATCTTGAAGCAGGCCGGGCAGAACAACCCCTTTGCGACGCTGCCGGTTCTGGAAGTGAATCCGAAGCATCCCCTGGTTGAGCGTCTCAAAAACACGGCCGATGATGCTTCGTTCTCTGATCTGGCGCATGTGCTGTATGACCAGGCGATGCTGGCGGAGGGCGGCGAGTTGGACGATCCCGCGATTTTCGTGCGGCGCGTAAACCGGCTCATCGTGGAAGGATTGTCCGCGCAACCGAAAATTATTTTGAGCTGAACGTGCCGACACCCAAGCTGAACATGTTGACGCCGCAGTGGGTCACCAGTGACGGCAACTCGGCGGCAGGGACCGGTAACGACGCCGCACAGAACGACGCCGCACAGAACGACGCCGCACAGAATGATGACGGGCCATTGCTCGACGCCTATTCCGGCGCGGTCATCGGCGCCTTGGAACGCGTCGCCCCGGCCGTCACCTTCATCGAAGTGACGGCGCAGGCGCGAGCGTCGGCGCGCAATCGTCGCGCTCTGCGGGGCAGCGGTTCCGGTTTCCTATTCACGCCCGACGGCTACTTGCTGACCAACAGTCATGTCGTGGATGGGTCGGACGAAATTACCGTTCGCCTGAATGACGATACGCTTTTCCACGCAGACCTCGTGGGCAACGATCCGGACTCCGACCTGGCGGTGCTGCGCATCGGATCTCCGGGTGCATTGCCATATGTGGAATTCGGCGATTCATCGCGATTGAAAGTGGGCCAGGTCGCCATCGCCATCGGCAATCCGCTCGGCTACTCGAAAACCGTGACCACCGGGGTGGTGTCCGCGCTCGGCCGAACCTTGCGGGCGACCTCCGGAAGGCTGATGCACGATGTCATCCAGACCGACGCTGCGCTCAATCCTGGAAATTCCGGCGGACCCTTGGTCGATTCCAAGGGCCGCGTCATCGGCGTGAATACCGCGATGATCCCGCAAGCCCAGGCGATATGTTTTGCCACCGGAATCAATACGGCAAAATGGGTCATCGGCCAGATGTTCGCGCATGGTAGGGTACGGCGTGCCTACATCGGAGTTTCCGGCGCCACGGTGCCGATTGCCACGCGCGTCGTGCGGCATTTCAGTCTGTCCGGCAACACGGCCGTGCACGTTGCGGACATCGTGCCGGGCAGCCCGGCCGCGCTGGCGGGCGTGCAGGCCGGCGACCGAGTGGTCGCGCTGGACGGTGTGCGCATCAATGGAATCGACGGATTGCAACGCAAGCTCGATGCCAGTCTGATCGGCCGCGACTGTGAATTGCAGTTACTGCGCAGGTCGAGCGTGATGAAGGTGACAATACGGCCGATGGAGATGCCGGCGCATCGAGCCGGCGGCAAGTGACGTTACATCGCTGCTGCGAGATCTGAGGGAATCGCTTCAATGAGTCCAAACGTGCATCCGATGACCTTGGCGGTCCCGCCGCAACCAACCGATCACTCGCAGGGTTCAGAACATGCGCGAGTGGTGGTGGTCGAGTATGGGGACTTCGAGTGCCCGGGCTGCAAGGTCGCGGCCACCACGCCGGCACTGTTGATGGAGCGCTTCCCCAGCCAGGTGCACTTTATCTTCCGCCACTTTCCACTGGAAGAGGCGCATCCGCATGCGCTGCTTGCCGCTGAGGCGTCGGAAGCGGCCGGCGCGCAGGGAAAGTTCTGGCAGATGCACGATGTGTTATTCCGCAATCAAGGACATCTCAAGAGCGCCAACTTGCAGCATTACGCGAGCGAATTGGGGCTGGACATGGCGCGTTATGTGGCAGAAATGGACGACCACATCTACCTGCAGAAAGTCCGCGAGCACATCGCCGGCGGCCGCCTCAGCCACATTCGGGCGACACCCACTTTCTTCGTCAACGGCGTGGTGCAGGACATTTCCTTCGGCATGAAAGCGTTGCACGATGCAGTGGCGGCCGCGGTCGTGCGGCATCGCAAATAAGGCCACAAATAAAAAGGGCGCCCTCTACAGGGGCGCCCGAATGGGGAGTCAACTGCGCGAGCTCTTTAGCTCCGCGAGCGGCTAGCTCCAATCGTCTCCGCCGCCGCCACCGCCACCGAAACCGCCGCCGTCGTCCCAGGAGGAGCCAGGATCATTCGCGCCGAAATCGGCACCGCCCATGTCACTGTTGCTGGATCCGGGCTCTGAGGCCTCGGCGGAGGGTATGACGCCGCCGTCGCGCCTGCCGCCGTCCAGAAAGTGATGTGCCAACTCCTCGCCCGCGACCACCCCGGCGCCCACAGCCAGGCCTGAGGCCAGGCCGCCCGCAATCCCGGAACCCAGTCCGCCGCCGCCGCCCATGGGCGCAGGACCGTAGCCAGGGCCATATCCGCCGGGTGCGCCGCCCATGCCAGGACCGCCCGGGCCGGGGCCCGCGGCAGGGTACTGGTTATAGGGCTGTCGGCGCCGGAACAGCAGCATCAGCACGCCCACGACCACCGCCAGAATGAGTACGGTGCCCCAGGGGAAGTGCGGCGCCGATCGCGCCGGAACAGAGACGATTTGGCTGCCGCCGCGCGAGCCATTCATGCCCAGTTGCGATTTCAGCTCCTGAACCGATCGTGGACTGAAGGAAGTCAAGCCGGGATTCAGACGCTCGGCCGTGCCGAGTTCGGCGCGCGCCAGTGAGGGCTGGCCTTCTTTGGCATACAACTCGGCTTGCACGTAGTGCGCTTTGGCGCTGTTCGGGTGATCGGCCAGTACCTGCGTGATCATCCGTTGTGCCTGGTCGAGATGCCCGGCCTTGGCCTCATCATAGATTTGATTCATTGTCGGATCAGCAGCTTGCGCGAAGCTGGACGACACAAAGGCTAGGGTGACGCCCATGCCGAGTGCCAAGCCAAGGATTAATTTCCGCATACTAGGCCCCCAAGAGGTCGAATTGACCATAGGTGAGTTAGATATGGGCGCTCCGGCGAAGTTCAACGTCGGGGCGGCTCCTAAATAATGACGCCGCTAATTGATGACGCCGCTAATTGACGACGCCGCTAAATGACGCCGCGACGTTTTTGATCCAACTCGATGGATTCAAAGAGGGCCTGGAAATTCCCCTCACCGAAACCGTCGTTGCCTTTGCGCTGAATGATCTCGAAAAAGATCGGGCCAATGGCGTTCTTGGTGAATATCTGCAGCAGAATGCCGCTCTTGCGATTGCCGTCGATGAGAATCCCACGCCGCTGCAGTTCGGCCACCGATTCATCGTGACCCGCGACGCGGCCGTCGACGCCTTCATAGTAGGTCGCAGGCGTCTCTTGAAACTCCACGCCGAGACTGCGCAATGCATCGACGGTCTTATAAATATCGTCGGTGCCCAACGCGATATGCTGGATGCCCTCGCCCTTGTACTCGTTCAAGTACTCCTCTATCTGGCTCTTATCGTCCTGGCTCTCGTTGATGGGAATGCGAATCTTGCCGCAAGGTGAGGTGAGCGCTCGTGAGAACAAGCCGGTGTGTTTTCCCTCGATGCTGAAGTAGCGGATTTCCTTGAAGTTGAACAGCTTTTCGTAAAAGCCTGCCCAGACATTCATGTTGCCGCGACGGACGTTGTGGGTGAGATGATCGATGCGAATGAGTCCCACCGGCGCCCGGGAAGGAGTGGCGCTCACCGGCACGAAGTCGACATCGTAGATGGTGCGTTCGCCGTATCGATCGACCAGATAAATGAGGCTGCCGCCGATTCCCTCGATCGAGGGGATGTTGAGTTCCATCGGGCCGGCCGTGACCGGCCCCGGCTTCGCACCGAGGTCAAGAGCGCGGACATACGCCAGACGTGCATCGGCGACGCGAAATGCCATGGCGCAGGCACAGGGACCGTGCGCACGGGCGAATTTCTGCGCGAAACTGTCGTGTTCCGCGTTGATGATGAAATTGATGTCGCCCTGACGGTGCAAGGTCACGTTTTTGGAGCGATGGCGCGCCACCGCGGGTAATCCCATGCTTTCGAACAGCCGGCGCAGCAGTTCAGGATCGGGCGCTGCATACTCGACGAATTCGAATCCGTCGGTGCGCATGGGATTGGTGAGGGCGGGTTCGGCGCTCACGGCGATACGGCAACCTTGCCTTGCGCAGTAATGGCGGTGCCGAACACGTAATCCCAGAGCGGCGTGGTGACGCCGAAATTGCCGCGCTTGGGCGAATGATGGTGGCGCATGTGCCAGGCTCGAAGCTCGCTGAAATAGGCGGACGAGCGCTTGCGCGTGTGATGATGAATCACATGGTGCACGTATCCGTACCACCAGTAGCCGAGCATCACGCCCACGGTCAGCCCATTGGCGACGTTGAAGGAGGTCCACCACCACGCAGGCAGAAAAATCACGCTGAGCCACACGGTGACGCTCACCCAGGAAGGCGTACCGATGAGGTCCAGCGGCGCGCCGTGATGCAGGCTGTGCATGGGCGAGAAGACGGGCATGCGATGCAGGGCGATCCGGTGAAGGACATATTCCAGCAAGGTCCATAGGACCAGCCCTGCCAGGCAGGCACCGACCCAATCCCTGGCGCCATGCCCGGTGATATGGCTGAAATTAACCGCCGTCAGCCCAATCACCACGACCGGATAAACCACGAAATCGGAGTAATAGCTGAATTTGCTGAGTTGCATCGTTGCCCCTCGCCCTATTGGAATGAGCTATTTGACCACGAACCAGCCCAAATGTTAGCGGAAGAATACGCTCACCGCACGGCCTTCTGGTCTGCGCCGCTTGGTAGAATTTTCAGCTATGCGAAAAACCCTGGTAATCGTAGGCGCCGGATTCTCCGGAACGGTGCTTGCAGCCAACCTGTTGCGCCGCCCGCCGGTGCAAGGGGCGGACCTCGTGCTGATAGAACGCAACAGTGCCATGGGCCGCGGTCTGGCCTACGCGGCCCGTGATTTTCCCTATCTTTTGAACGTGCCGGCAGGGAGGTTGTCGGCCGAGTCGGGGGATCCGCATCAGTTCCTGCGCTACGCGCAAGCCCGGCTGCCCAACGCCGATGCCGAAGACTTTCTGCCTCGAGCCCTGTATGGGGACTATCTGCAGGACCTGCTTTGCAGGGCAGAGCGCGACGCTCCCGCCAATGTGCGCTTGGTGCGGGTTTTCGGCGAGGTGACCGGCCTGCAGCGATCGGCCGGGGGTGCGCCGGTGGTGCAGCTGTCCCATCGCGCTCCCATCGTTGCGGACATCGTGATTTTGGCGCTGGGCATTCCCCCTGCGCCATGGCCGCCGTGGGCCGATGAACTGCGTGATCACCGCGCGTTCCGGCAAGATCCGCGGGATTTGCCCAACACCTTGACCGCGCAGCATTCCGTGCTGATCGTCGGCAACGGATTGACGATGGCGGATGCGGCCTCGGCCTTGAGCCGGCACGCGGACCGCGTTCCAACCTTGCACACGATTTCGCGCCGCGGCGTGATCCCCAAACCGCAGACGGCCTTTCATCCGCATGCCCTGAGGGGGAGCGGTGAGGTTCTCCTTGCGCACACTCACTCGCTGAGAAGCCTGCTGCGCGCGTGTCGCGACATGGCGCGCGAAGTCGAGGAGCTGGGGGGCGATTGGCGCGAGGCGGTGGCCTTCATTCGAAATCTCGCCCCTGCGCTTTGGAGCCGGCTACCGGAAGCCGAGAGGCGGCGCTTCGTACGCCATGTGCACGTGCATTGGGACACCTTCCGGCACCGGCTACCCCCGCAATTGATGGCGCGCATCGAAACTCTTCGGCGCAGCGGCAAGCTGCGAGTCAAGGCGGGACGTATTCAAGGGGTCATTGCACGCGACCATCGATTGCAGGTGTCGTGGCGTCCTCGCGGCAGCGAGGTCACATCGGTGCTGACCGTGGACCTGGTCGTGAACGCAATCGGACCCAACTACGCCATCGAGAGATCGGTAGACCCGCTGCTCATTTCGCTGCGCAAGGAGGGCCTGGTGTCGTCGGATGCGTTGAGTCTTGGCATTCGCACCGGCGGCTTTGGCGCGTGCCTGGATGCGCAGGGCCGTGCGAGCCAATATCTTTATTATCTTGGACCGATGTTGCGGGCCGATCATTTGGACGCGACCGCGGCAGCGGAACTTCGCGATCACGCGGAGCGGCTCGCCGAGCACCTGGTCGGTGCGCGACTCTAGACCCGCCGCGAGAATCAGCCCTGGAGCTTGGCGACGCCTGCCAACAGGCGCTCGAGATCTTCGCGCCCGCTGTACATCGACACTCCGGTTCGCAGCAGGCCGCCGCGATCACTGAGTCCCAAGACACCCACGGCGCGTGCCGCGTAAAAGTGTCCGTCCCAGACGCAGATGCCTTGCTTGCCGAGCGCCGCCGCCGCATCACCCGCAGTGGTTTTGTCCAGGGTGATGGATACGGTGGGGGCGCGGCTGCGAGTGCTGAAATCCGGTCCCCAGACCTGTACGCCGGGAAGCTTGCGAACCGCGTCGTGATAGAACTTGGCGAGCCCGTGCTCGTACGCGGAAATGCCGGACATCGCATCCACCACGCGCGCTCTCAAGGTCGTGCCGCTGCCCCAACCGGCAAGGTATTCCACGGCCGCCCGCAGGCCGTCGATGCCCGCATGATTCAGCGTGCCGGTCTCGATGCGATAGGGCGCGGCCGGATCCTGAACGCTCAATCGATCCGTCGGCAACCGATCGAGCGCTCCCGGCCGTGAATACAGCACCCCGACATGCGGCCCGTAAAACTTGTAGCCCGAGCACAGCAGGAAATCCATGCCGAGTGTTTTGACGTCGAGCGGAAAATGCGGCGCGTAATGGACGGCGTCCACCACCAACAGGGCGCCGACAGCCTGGGTGAGCCGGCGCGCGAGGGCGATGTCATTGACGGTACCGAGCGCATTCGATGAGGCGCCGACGGCAAATACCTTGGTGCGCGGCGTGATCTTGGCGGCCATGTCGTCCAGATCCAGCTGCCCCGAGGGATCCAGGCGCACTTCTTGAATGATCATGCCGCGCTCTTGCAAACGCAACCAAGGGCCGCGATTGGCTTCGTGATCGAGCTGGGTGATGAGTACTTCGTCCCCCTTGCTCAAGGTACGGCCTATGGCGCCGCTCAAGGCGTAGTTGAGCGTGGTCATGTTCTGGCCGAACGAGATGCAGGCGGGCGTCTCAGCCCCGAGAAAGGTCGCCATGACCTCACGCGCCAGATCCATGCGCCGATCGACTTCCCGTGAAGGCGAAAACTTGCCGTGAGTGTTCACGTTGCAGGTGGCGTAGAAATCCCCCATGGTATCGATCACGATACCGGGGACTTGGCTGCCGCCGGGCCCGTCGAGAAACGCAAGATTCATTCCCTCCCGCTCGCGCATGAGCGCGGGAAAGTCCTTGCGGCAGCGAAGAGAGTGTTCGTCTGTGAATGCCATCGTAAAGTATGCCAAGCGCGCGATGTGCGTGGCAAGAAGGAAGACAATCAAACCTATGAAATTTTCACCGCTGGTGGATCGAGTCAAGGGCGAGAGTGTGGCGGCGTGGACGATTCACGCAGAAGCGCGGGAAGCGAAGCTGCGCGGCGAGGATGTGATCGTGCTCAGTATCGGGGATCCGGAATTGGAGACGCCCGTGCCGGTGCTCGACCGGGCAATTGAAGCCTTAAGGGCCGGCGACGTCCGCTACACGCCGGCTGCCGGCCGCGCAGGATTGCGCGAAGCGATTGCCGAGGCGCACCGGCGGCGCACCGGTCAAGAGGTCGATGCGGACAACGTGATTTTTCTCTCAGGGGCGCAGAACTCGCTGTTCGCCGCGTCCCTGTGCATCGCAGGACCCGGTGATGAGGTACTGGCGCTGGAGCCTCTATATCCGAGCTACCCTGCCACCATCCGAGCGTCGGGTGCGACGCTGGTACGCGTGCCTGCGCCGGCGTCCGGCGGGTTTCGCCCCGACTTGGGCAGGCTCGAGGCTGCGATCACGCCGCGCACCCGCGCACTGTTTTTCGCCACGCCGAACAATCCGAGCGGCGTGATATTGAATGACCGGGAAATAAAGGTCATCGGCGAACTCGCACGCCGGCATTCGCTGTGGATCGTGGCGGACGAAGTGTATGCGGGGCTTGCGCCAGGCGGCCGCGTCCCCGGTCTCGCGGCGCAATTGCCCGAGCAGGTGGTGACCATCAGCAGCCTGTCCAAATCTCATTCCATGCCGGGATTGCGGGCCGGCTGGCTGGTGGGACCCAAGCCGCTGGTGAAACACGCCGAATCATTGTCCATGTGCATGTTGTTCGGCCTGCCGGGCTTCATCCAAGAGGCCGCGCTCACGGCGTTGCGGGGGTCGAACGCGCCGGAACTGCGGATTCGGGAGCTGTGCACGTCGCGCCGTGCCATGCTGCTGCAGGGACTCGACGGCGTGCGCGGCATCCGCTGCGGTGCGCCGGACGCCGGCATGTTCACGCTCATCGATGTGCGCGACACCGGTCTTTCGGGCTACGATTTCATGCGCGGGTTGTTCAAATCCGAACGCGTGTCGGTGCTCGACGGCGGCGCCTTCGGCGAAGAGACGCGCGGGTTCGTGCGCTTATGCTTCGCCACCGACGAGGCGACGCTGCTCGAAGCGATGGTGCGTATCCGGCGCTTTGTGGACACATTGACGAGGTAGTTGTGACGAATACAGCGGCAGATTTTGGCATCATCGTGCGAACGTCCGGCGGCCCCGAGGCGCTCGAATGGAGCGAGCTTCAGACCGCGGCGCCCGGACCCGGCGAGGTGCGCATCGTGCAGCATGCGATCGGTGTCAATTTCATCGACACCTACTTTCGCAAAGGGGCGTATCCCTGGCCCACGACTCCGTTGATTCCGGGGGCTGAAGCGGCGGGCGTCGTTGACGCGGTAGGCGAGGGCGCGGCGTTCAAAGTCGGCGATCGGGTGGCCTATACCATGCACGTGGGTGCCTACCGCACGCGGCGGGTGGTGCCGGCCGATCGGCTGGTAAAACTGCCGGATGCAATCGCCTTCGACGTGGCGGCTTCCATGATGCTGAAGGGCTTGACGACACAGTTTCTGTTGAATTCCTGCTACACCGTCAAAGCGAGCGACATCGTGCTTGTCCATGCCGCGGCCGGCGGCGTGGGCCTGTTGATGGGCCAATGGCTGAAATCCTTGGGCGCCACCAGCATCGGCACGGTCGGTTCGGCGGACAAGATGGCCATTGCCAAGGCAGGCGGCTACTCGCATGTCATCGATTACCGCGCGGAAGATTTCCCCGCCCGGGTCAAGGACATCACCGGCGGCCTCGGCTGCGATGTGGTCTACGATTCGGTGGCGAACGATACCTGGCGCGGATCGCTGAAGTGCTTGCGCACGCGCGGGCTGTTCGTCTGCTTCGGGCAATCCTCCGGGCCGATCACCGACTTCAAGATTTCCGATCTGGCGGCCGGCGGTTCGCTGTATGCAACCCGGCCGACGCTGTTCGACTACATCAAGGCCAGTGACGAACTGCAGAGCCGCGCGGCCGATTTATTTGCGAAGGTCGCAGCAGGGGCGGTGAAGGCGCATATCGGACAGCGGCTCAGCTTGCGTGATGCGGCACAGGCGCACCGCGATCTCGAGGCGAGACGCACGACGGGGTCGACTATATTGCTGCCCTGACGCGCGCGGGAGCGCGGCATCATGGGGCGCTCAAATTCCCAATGGCAGCGCGGTCGATTCTTTGATCACGGTGACCGCGACCGATGAATTGACCGACCTGATGCAGGGGATGCGCGACAGGTAGTCGAGATAAAACGCCTCGTAGGCCTTCATGTTCTTGGTGACGAGCTTCAACAAGAAGTCCCATTCGCCGGTGAGCGTGTAGCACTCGAGCACTTCGGCGCGATCGCGAATCGCCGCCTCGAATTCCGCGATTGCATCGCGGCCGGTCGTGGCCAGCTTGACGTGAGCGAAAATGGTGACATCCAGCCCGAGCGCGTTTCGATCCAGCAGCGCGACGCGCGCCTTGATCACGCCATTTTGTTCGAGCTGTTGAATGCGCCGCCAGCAGGTGGTGGTCGACAGCTTGGTTTGCGCGGCCACCTCGGCGACCGACAGGGCGCCGTTCCTCTGTAGAATGTCGAGCAGGCGCAAATCCAGTCGATCGATGCCAGGGCGGTTATTTTGTTCCACAAAATGCCTACTTTCGGAATGAATATACCGGATTATTGGGCTCATCCCTAATGATTGCAACATCGGCTGGCCTGCGGACGTAAATTATGTGGATGACCAATAAATCGCGCCTGCATTTACCCCGCGTGCCCGCGCGGCCTGGCGAGAAGCCGGATTTCAGTTATGTGCAGTTATCCCCCGCGGGCGCCGTACCGAGGCCGCAGGTCAATGCGCGCGCCCGAGACATGATGGCGTTGTCGGTCGAGTTGGTGCGCGTGCTGGATGACAACGGCGACGCCGTCGGTCCCTGGCATCCGCATCTCGACCCGAGCGAGTTGCAGGTGGGCTTGCGGCACATGTTGTTGACGCGCATTTACGATGATCGCATGCAGCGCATGCAGCGCGGCGGAAAGATCTCTTTTTACATTCGCTCGCTGGGAGAGGAAGCCGTGTCGGTCGCGCAAGGCATGGCGCTGCGCCCCAGCGACATGTTATTTCCGGGGTACCGCAATCAGGGTTTGCAGGTCGTGCGCGGCATCCCGTTGGTCGACCTGATGTGTCAGTTGTTGTCCAACACCAAAGACATGTGCAAAGGCCGACAGCTGCCCGTCATGTACCACTCGCGGGCGAACAATATTTTTTCCATCTCCGGCAATCTGGCTACGCAATTTCCGCAAGCGGTAGGCTGGGCGATGGCGGCGGCCATCAAGGGCGAAGACAATTTGGCCGCGACCTGGATCGGCGAGGGCAGCAGTGCCGAGGCCGATTTCCACCATGCCTTGCTGTTCGCTTCGGTATATCAAGCACCGGTGATTCTCAATGTGGTCAACAATCAGTGGGCCATCTCCACTTTTCAGGGGTACGCCGGCGGCGAGCAGCGTTCGTTCGCAGCCCGCGGGCCCGGATACGGCATGGCCGGCATCCGCGTCGACGGCAACGATTTCCTGGCCGTGTATGCGGTGACGCAATGGGCCGCTGAACGCGCCCGCACCGGCGGAGGTCCGACGCTGATCGAACTGGTAACGTATCGGGGGGCAGCACACTCCACCAGCGACGATCCCGCGCGCTACCGCGCCAAAGACGATGCCGAACACTGGCCGCTCGGAGATCCCATCCAGCGCCTGAAGGCACACTTGATCAAGATCGGCGAGTGGTCGGAGGCGCGCCACCAAGCCATGGCCGCCGAACTCGAGTCATTGGTCGCATCGAGCTGGAAGGAAGCGGTGGCATTCGGCACGATGACCGAAGGACCGAGACTGGATGCGGACTTGATGTTCGAGGACGTGTTCAAGGAAATGCCGCAGAATCTGCGGCGGCAACAGGCCCTGATGCGCAAGGAACGGATCTCCTGATGGCCAACATGAACATGATCCAGGCTCTGAACTCCGCCATGGACATCATGCTGGGGAAGGATCCGTCGGTGGTGCTGATGGGCGAGGACATCGGTTATTTCGGCGGCGTGTTTCGCGCCACCGAAGGCTTGCAGCGCAAGTATGGCGAGCACCGCGTCATCGATACGCCGATCGCCGAAGGCGGCATCGTGGCAACCGCCATCGGCATGAGCGTGAATGGCTTGCGCCCGGTGGCCGAAATTCAATTCGCCGATTACATCTATCCCGGCTTT
>Ga0210406_10003077_pt1 | contig 18514 bp, 16 predicted proteins | sample IncBWC30MmetaG_FD_155454 | JGI IMG/M metagenome (GOLD analysis project Ga0210406, IMG submission 155454) | Forest soil microbial communities from Barre Woods Harvard Forest LTER site, Petersham, Massachusetts, United States - Inc-BW-C-30-M | ecosystem: Environmental > Terrestrial > Soil >... | reverse complement strand
ACGTCCTCGGGGCACGCGCGACGCAACGCCTCGTCCAGGTCGCGCTCGGCTTTGTAGTCGATGGCGGCGTCATAGCCGAATTCCTCCAGGCATTGGCGTACTTTTTCAGGTCCGCCCGCTATACCTATCGTGCGGCAACCCTTGATCTTGGCGAGTTGTCCCACGCAAGATCCGACCGCGCCCGCCGCGGTCGAAACGACGACGGTGTCGCCCGGCTTGGGTTCGCCGACGTCGAGCAGACCGAAATATGCCGTAAATCCGTTGAGTCCTAGGACGCCGAGGTACAAGGAGAGCGGCAGATCGCTCGGAGCAATCTTGAGGTTCACATGCCGGTCGGACGCCGCCGCATATTCCTGCCAACCAAACAAACCCATCAGCTTTTCGCCGACCGCATAGCGAGGGTTTCGGCTCTCGATCACCTCGCCGACCGCAAACGCGCGCATCGTGTCGCCAATCTCGATGCGGGGCCAGTAGGTGCTGGCGTCGGCAATCCATCCGCGCGCCGCTGGGTCGCTGGAAAGATAGTGATTTTGAACTAGGAATTCGCCCTCGGCGATTGAGGGGACATTGCTGTCTCTAATGTCAAAATCTTCAGCTTGCGGAATGCCGTTCGGGCGCGACTTGAGCCAAACTTGTCGGTTGCCTGTCATTGAATTCCCCAAGCATCGCCTCCGAGCCCGATCACTCCCGAACATTCGGAGCCAGGGGATGCGTCTCCCGAGCAATGTTGGGATCGGCTCCTCGCGGACCAATAATAACGCTTGCACATGCGATATGCACATTTCCCCATAGGGAGGCCGACGCAAGAGTTTGATTCCATCCTCCGACGGCTCTCGTCACGGTTTGCCGGGTAAGATGGCGGATAACGATCTCGTTTGCCCGCCACCAGTTTCCGCCTGCGATCACCCGCCACGCCGTTTGGCTCTATGTGCGTTTCACGCTCAGCTATCGCGACGTCGAAGATCTGCTCGCTGAGCGTGGGCTCGACGTGTCCTAGGAAACGGTTCGACGGTGGGTCTTGAAGTTCGGGCCATTGTTCGCTCGAGCGTCGGATGGCCTAATCGACGATCGCGCGTGAGCACTGCGTAGGAACGTGGTGGCTCACAGGAAGATGTGACATCGATCGTCTCAAGTCTGTTATCTAGCCGCGGCAGACATACCCGAAGGTGAGCTTCCTTGCATTGGTGAGTGCAGGTCAGTGATCCACGCTTCACGACCGGCTGCCCTTGGGAGAGTCGATCAAAGCGAGCGTCCTCAACGGCGATGACCAAGACCGATGCCGATTGTCTTCGCCTTTTGCCGGACCGCCGCCTCGGTTCGCTTCATCGCCTTCGCGACCTCAACCACAGGTGTCCTCGTTTTCGAATGGGCTTTGAGTTGCCGTATGTCGTCTTTAGTCCACGGATTGCGAGCGGAAGTCTTCGTTTTCGGCATGGCTTTCACTCCTCCCTTGAAGGGATCGATGTCGCTATCATCGGAGCTCGTGCTGAGCGATTCGATTGAGGTCGTCGACTTATGTAGCCAGGTACCACACCTCAGATGGACGAAGGGCGGATTCGCAAGATCATCCACATCGACATGGACGCTTTCTACGCGTCGGTGGAGCAACGCGACGATCCGACCCTCAAGGGTAAGCCAGTGGCGGTTGGTTATCCGGCCAAACGCGGCGTCGTTGCTGCGGCGAGCTACGAGGCGCGAGGTTTCGGAGTTCGCTCGGCGATGCCGTCGACGATCGCCACTCGGAAATGCGCCCAACTCGTGTTTGTCCCGCCAAGGTTCGACGTTTATCGCGAAGTGTCCAAACAGGTTCAAGCGATCTTCAAGGACTACACTCCGTTGGTCGAACCGCTCTCTCTCGATGAGGCCTACCTCGACGTAACCGACAATCTCAAAGGCATCCCGACCGCGTGGGAGACCGCCAAGGAAATCAGGGCGCGGATCTACGAGGAAACCAGGCTCACGGCCTCGGCCGGAATTTCCTGCAACAAATTTCTCGCCAAAATCGCATCGGATTATCGCAAGCCAAACGGCCAGTTCGCGATCCTGCCGGACGAAGCTGAGGCCTTCGTGGCGGCGCTTTCGATCGCAAAGTTCCATGGCGTGGGCCCGAAGACGGCGGCCAAGATGCACGCGCTTGGCATTGAGACAGGCGCGGATTTGCGAGGCCAAACCCTCGCCTTCTTGCAGGAGCGGTTCGGCAAAGCAGGCAATTGGTACTTTGAGATCGCCCGCGGCCAAGACGATCGTCCGGTTCAACCCGACCGCGAGCGAAAATCCTCGGGGTCGGAGACAACCTTCCCGGAGGATCTGCTTGATCCCGTTCGGATCGAAGCGGGCGTGATCGCGATGGCCGATGATGTCTGGGCCTGGTGTGAGAAAACGAATTGTCGCGGCCGGACCGTCACGGTGAAAATCAAATGGGCGAACTTCCAGATATCCTCCCGCAGCCGATCGATCGAAACGCCGATCGAAACAAGGGACAAGCTGCATGAACTTGCCCTCGAATTGATCCGAACTGTTTTCCCGCCACAGAAAGGGATCCGGTTGGTCGGAGTGACGCTTTCAAATTTTCGGTTGCCCAATATGGGTGCGGACGCTGAACTCCCATTTCGTGAGATTTAGACCTGCGGCAGCGCTGCTGCTTGTGGGAAGGGCAAGATGACACCAGACAGCCACAACTAAGTATGCAGCAAATGAGCGCTGATGTGGACGTCGCGATAATAGGGGCCGGCGCCGCGGGTATTGGCGCGGCGCGGCGGCTCGCGGCGAGTCATCTGTCGGCGACAGTGCTTGAGGCGACCGCGCGGATCGGAGGGCGAGCCTGGACCTGCGAAGTCGCGGGTATGCGACTCGACCTGGGCTGCGGATGGCTCCATTCCGCCGACCGCAACCCATGGACTCGCATTGCCGAGGCGGGCGGTTTTGCGGTCGATCGTAACGCTCCTGCGTGGGGCCGGCAGTATCAGGAGATCGGCTTCTCGGAAACGGACCAGGCCGCCGCCAGGCGCGCATACGCTGCTTGGGAGCAGCGGATGGAGTCCACGCCGCCCGCGAGCGACTGCGCCGCGGATGCGTTAGAGCCAGAAGGCGAGTGGAACGCCTATCTTCAGGCGATAAGTGGCTTCATGAACGGCGCTGGATTGAATCACGTTTCGGTCGCCGACTATACGGCTTATGACTCTGCTTCCACCGGCTGCAATTGGCGGACCCCGGCTGGGTACGGAACAGTTATCGCCGCCAGTCTCCCTCACCCAATCGACTTGCGCCTGTCGACGCCGGCCCAGTCCATCGAGCTAGACGGACGCGGCGTGGAATTGACAACCCCGGTCGGCGCCGTCCGCGCCCGGGCGGCTATCCTTACCGTCTCGACCACGGTGCTGGCCGGGAGCTCAATCAGGCTACCGCCTGGTCTGGACGCTTGGCGTCACGCCGCGGTTTGCCTCCCGCTTGGACGCGACGAAAAGCTCTTCATCGAGATTGTGGGCGAGAGTTCGTTCGCCCCTGAGACGCGCGTGATCGGGAATCCTCATGACCGCCGCACCGGTGTCTACCACATCCGTCCATTCGGGTGGCCCGTGATTGAGTGTTTTGTGGGCGACGAAGCGGCGCGAATGGTCGAGCAAATGGGGCCGGCGGCGGGCTTTGCCTACGCGGCCGATCAGCTTGTCGGCCTGTTCGGATCGAGCGTGAGTCGCAACCTGCATCCACTTGTCGCGTCGAACTGGGGCCGAATGACACTTGTAGGCGGAGCCTATAGTCACGCGCTTCCTGGTCATGCGCCGGCGCGGGAGGACTTGGCGCTTCCGTTCGATCATGCGAAATGGCGCGCATTTTCCCGTATGCTGCGCGTGTTGTTCGGCGGATCGTGCTTCCGCTAAGTCGGTTTGTCGCCCCGGCTGGCGGTTGGGCGAGGCGCTGGGTGGCCCTGCTTATTCCGCCCGAAATCGGCGCGACAAAAAATGCTTACGCGGCGCGTGGCCTCTTCCAGCCCATCAGCGCCAACGCCGCGAAGCCCGTGAGCATCATCGCCCAGGTCGCCAGTTCCGGCGTCGTCACCGCCGTGATCGTGCCGTCAATCGCAATGTGGATCGGCGAGCCGCCGCTGACGCCCGACACTTCGGCGAAGTAACTCCCGGCCGCGAGCGGATCGGGCGTCACGGTCGCGGCTTGCCCGCCGAGAAAGTTGATGAGCGGCGAACTCTCGATCAGCGAGCCGAGCGGCTGGAACGGCGACACACTCGCCGTCGAGGTCCAGTTGTTCAGCGAAAGGGTTCCGCCGACGATCCGCTGGTTGCCGATTGCGCTATCCGACACTGACAGAGTGACGGTCTCCGCGACCGGCAGCGTGAACTCGAAAAACTCGGAAAAGCCGATCCCACCGCCGGGAGTGTCTTGAGCGGGAAGCGCAAGGCTCTCGTTGAGGACCGCGCCGATATTATCGACGGTGATCTCTGTCGCCGCGTGCGCGGGCGAAGCGGTGATGAGCGCCGCAGCCGCTGCGGCCAACGTCAAGCTCTTCATGGATCGCAACTCCCCTAAAGTCGAAGCTAGTCCCTTGCAGCTCGACCTTATGAAGAATTAACGTCACCGACAAGTTCTTCCTTGGTTGTATTTCACGCCGAAATACAATTTGGCGAGTGTTGCAGCCTGGATAGAGCGGGCCACGGCTCGCCGCGCTGGAAGCGGCCATCCCCTTGGCGAAGAACTGGTCGCGGGCGGCGGCTCTGGCCTCGCAACGCCTAGCATTTGCTTGGGTAACGTCCCGTTGCTCAAGGCTGCGGACCCATAGCGGATCCATTGAGCGCTGGAAATCGCCTCGATGCTGGCGTCGTGAGGCCCGCCTACCTTACGCCAAAGCGCTGTCGCTGCGTGGTCTTGCGATAGCCGAGGAAGCCGAGGCCAGCGAAGCCCGCGACCATCATCGCCCATGTCGAGGCTTCCGGCACCGCAGACCCCACCACTGCCGCCAGCCCGCTGATCTCGATGTGCTTGATCTCCTTGAAGCCGTCGGCGCTCAGGAGATTGACCTCGTCGAACGCCCCACCCACAGCATTCAGCGCAAACTGCTTGTCGTCATCAGGGGTGTCCGTGCCGGTGGCGGTCCCATCGCTGATGTGCGCGCCTGAGAAGCCCTCGGCGGTGAAGCTGTCCGTCCCGCTGGCCTCGGTCGGGTTCAACTGCACGTCGAACACGATGTCGGTGAAGGTGAAGCCGGGGATGGTGATGTCGATGCCGTTGAAGCCGGCAAAGTTCTTGCTGTCAGCGTTAGCCGAGGTGATGTTGGCGAACCCGCCGCCGGTATCAACCCGCGTGTCGAACGCGCCGGTATCGACGCTGAACAGCAGCACGGGCGCGCCCTTGCCGTTGCCGACCGTGCCAGAGCCCGACGTTTCGGTGTGCCCTTCATTGAGGAACACCTTCTGCTCGTTCGCGCCCTCGCATGAGCCGCCCTCAGTCTGCGGGCCGCAGAAGGTCACCGTCACCGCGCGAGCTGGCGCCGCGCCAAACGCGAGCAGCAGCGCCGTCGTGATCAAGAGCTTGTTCATGTGAAATCCCCCGTCAAGCGAAGGCCGCCCAGCGATCACGGGCTTTAACGCGCCTTGTGAGGTGTCGTCAAGCTCACGCAATAACTTTGCCGCTCAAAGCATAACGAAAGCAACGCAACTATCGGCGTAGTAAAGGCTTGCGTCGTTGCTGGTTTCGGGCGACCCTTGGCGCATGACTGTTGCGCAGATAGGTCCGTATTCCCGACCGCATATGCTGGCGAAGCTCGACCAACGCACCAAGGAAGCTCGGCTGTTGGCGACGACGCGGGCGGCGTTGACGAGGCACGTTGGCGGCTCGCCGAGCCACGTCGAGAGGGCGGTGATCGAGCGTGCGGCGAGGCTCACGCTCTGGTGCGAGGTCATGGACCGCGCGGCTCTCGAAGACGGGAGCATGAGCGAACGCCTTTCGCGCTCGTATCTTGCTGCGCAGAACGCCTTGCGCTTGTGCCTGAGGGAGCTTGGGCTGAAGGCTGCGCCTGCCGAGAAGCTGCCTGATCTGCACGACATCATCGCCGAGCATGGGACGGCCCGATGAGCGCGCGGGCGTTCAGCATCCTCGACGCGATCCGCGATCAGCGCCTGTTTGGCAAGGCGTTCAAGGACGAGGCGACGTGGCGGGCGTGGTTTGTGTTCCTCGCTGGCCTGTTCGCGCTGCCGATGTCGGAGGCCGAGGCCGAGGTCTGGCGCGCCTGCACGGGCCGCTCTGCCCTTCCTGATCAGCCTTTCCGCGAGGGGTGGCTGGTCTGTGGCCGCCGCTCGGGCAAGTCGTTCGTGATGGCGCTGGTCAGCGTTTTCCTCGCCTGCTTCCGCGACTATCGGCCGTTCCTTGCGGTCGGCGAGAAGGCGACGCTGATGGTGGTTGCGGCGGATCGGCGGCAGGCGCGTCAGGTCATGCGGTTTGTGCGCGGCTTGCTCAGCGCGCCAGTTCTCGCCAAGCGGGTGGTCAACGACACTGCCGACAGCATCGAGCTTGAGGGCGACGCGGTGATCGAGGTGATCACGGCGAGCAATGCGGTGCGCGGCTATACGGTCGCGGGCTGCTGCTGCGACGAGCTTGCGTTTTGGCCGACCGAGGACAGCGCGACGCCTGATCAGGCGATCATCGAGGCGATCCGGCCTGCGATGCTGACGATTCCCGACAGCCTGTTGATCTGCGCCTCTTCGCCGTATGCGCGGCGGGGCGCGCTGTGGGACAGCTATCGCAAGCATTACGGCAAGGACGATGCTTCGGTGTTGGTGTGGCGGGCGCCGACGCTGACGATGAACCCGTCGGTTCCTCGCCGGGTGATCGACGAGGCGTATGACGCCGATCCTGCGAGCGCGGCGGCTGAGTATGGCGCGGAGTTTCGGACCGACGTCGAGACGTTCGTTTCACGTGAGGCGGTCGAGGCCTGCGTTGCGTTTGGGGTGCGCGAGCGTCCGCCGGTTGTCGACGAATATTACTCGGCGTTCGTTGATCCGAGCGGTGGTTCCGCCGACGCCATGACCTTGGCCATCGGTCACCGGCAGGACGACGTGGTGGTGATCGACTGCCTGCGCGAGGTGAGGCCTCCGTTCTCGCCTGACGACGTGGCGGCTGAATTTGCGGCGCTGTTGAAGAGCTATCGGGTGACGACGGTGCACGGCGACCGCTATGCCGGCGAGTGGCCGAGGGAGCGGTTTCGCGAGCGCAACATCGGTTATGAGCCTGCCGAGAAGCCGAAGAGCGACTTGTACAGAGATCTTCTGCCGCTGATCAACGCGCGGCGGATCGACCTGATCGACGACAAGCGGCTTCTCTCGCAGCTGGTCGGGTTGGAGCGGCGGACGAGCCGCGCGGGCAAGGACAGCATCGATCATGGCCCGGGCGGCCATGACGACGTCGCGAATGCGGTGGCGGGCTGCGCCAGCCTTCTCGCGGCCAGCGGCTATCTGCACTCCTGGGTTGGCGCGCCCGTGAGCTTCGACCAATTTCCCTACTTCACTCGAATTGGAGGTTTGCCATGGCCCCAGTAGCGCAGGCGGCGCGTCCTTGACGTTGACGACGGGGACGAGGATCTCAGCGTTTACGACGCGAGATATTTGGCGCTCGGCAAGAAGGTTTTCCGCGACGGCTGCGGGCCAAGGGTCAGGCTGATGCTGACCGATGCGGCGCCGCCCTATCGCCGCGCGGTGTTCGACGCCAACGCGCATCGCCCGCATTACGCCGTCGTCGACCGCGCCGATCCGCACGTCAGGGAGGCCGAGCGAGCCTATTACGAGCGCAATGCATTTTTGCGGGACGCATGGCGCGGTCCTGACAATCCGCCGCCACCTGACCCGGAGCCTGACGAGGACCCGCGCGACGCCTATATCCGGCGGGTCAGCAACGCGTGGAAGACGCTGCCGGACCTTCCTGCGGGTGATCCCGATGATGACGACGATCCGAAGGCGGCGGCTACCGCCGTTGAGGCGCAGCGTCGTCGCTGGAATGCAGAGAGCCCGACGAAGGACGCGGCGCTCGCAGATCGGGACGTCGCCTATAACGAGTACATCCACCGTCTCACGACGGCGTGGAAGAGGCCCTAAGGGGCCATCCGGGGAGGACGTCGTTGACGATAAAGCCTGCAGAGGAGCTGGACGGGCGGATCGCTGCGGTCTTCTCCGATGACGCGAAGTCGGGCGATGCTGCTCGTCTTCTTACTGAGGTCAAGGAAGCGACGTCTGCTGCCGAGCTTGCAGCCGAGACGGCTAGAAAGCATGCGCTGGACCCATTGCTGTCAGGCGATGACCTGAAGCTCGCGCGCCGTGAGATGGACGACGCCGCGTTCAAACAGGACCGTCTGCAGGAAGCTTCGGCGAAGCTTGCGGAACGCGTCGAGGCCTTGAAGGCGCTAGAAGCAGATCGCCGTATGCGGGCGGAGCACGAGCGAGTTCTCGCCGAGCGGGACCAGCTCGCCGAAGCGATGGAGCGCATTGCCAATCCGATTGTGCAGATCGCTCACACGGTCAGAAGGATCGAAATTTGTGATCGTGAGATCGGGCGGCTCAACGCAACATCGGCGGCGAAGTTCGGCCATATTCCCCTCGTGCTGTCGGGAGCGGCGCCCTCAATCGCGGCCATGTTTCAGGAAGGCGTGGTCTGGGACGCCTTCATAGCGGTCGCGAGACTGCAGTCCCCGCCGGTTGTTTCCGGCGGGGCAGGCGCGAAGGACAAGCTGCGTGTCAAGCGATCAGCCAGCTCGCCAGCCGCAGTTTGAACCGAGGCCGGTCGGGCGGAAGCGCCACCCCGATTTTCGATCACGTCCACTTTGAGCGACGGCGGGTCGACGCCGGTCAGGACTAAAACGGCGGCCGTAGCCGCATCGTGACTCGATACCGACGCCCCACCCAGCTCCACGCCAGACTGACGCCGCCCGCCGAAGCGGCCGAATAGTCTTCGAACTGCGCGCTTCACAACGCACGCGCAGGCGGCGGCGCGCGCATCGCCGCCATGCGCGAAAAGATCAAGGCCGGCGGCCACCAAGGCCCCTATCGCTTGCGCAAGCAACTGCCCGAGCGGGTGTTCGGACAGATCAAGCAAGCGCGCGGCTTCCGCCAGTTCCTATTGCGTGGAGTCGAGAAGGTAGCCGCCGAATGGGGCGTCATCTGCATCGCCCACAACATCTTGAAGCTGGCCCAGGGACGGACTTCGTCCATCGCAGACGCCGAAGCCGCATAGCCTCGTGAACCAGCCAAACACGCGCTGCGCCAGCCCGCGCCCCGGTCGCCCGCGCTTCAAATTACAGTCGCGAAGGAAAAAGCAGGACAGGTTCCTGGGGTTAGGTATAAACTGATCGTGTGGGCCCTGCCTGGTGCGCCACCAAGGAAAGGAGGGAGGGCCGAGGTTGGATATCGTCTCGTGGTTGCGCGCGCTTCGCCTTGAGCGCTACGAGCCAGAGTTTCGCGAAAATGACATCAATGAGGAAGTTCTGCCGACGCTGACGGCTGAGGATCTCAAAGATATCGGGATCACCATTGTCGGCCATCGCAGAAAGATCCTCGACGCGATCGCGGGCCTGCGCTCCCCCGATGGGCAGGCGCCGGCGTCGATTAGCGAAACGAGTGCCGCACCCCAGGCACCTCATCGTGCTGAGCGCCGACAACTAACCGTCATGTTCATCGATCTCGTCGGCTCGACCATGCTCGCTCGCCGTCTCGACCCCGAGGTGATGGGCCAAGTGCTTCGTGCGTACCATGACACAGTTGCGGGCGTGGTTGCGCGTTTCGGCGGGCACGTCGCCAAGTTCATGGGCGACGGCGTGCTTGCCTACTTCGGTTGGCCACGGGCGCACGAGGATGCGGCTGAGCGCGCGGTTTGGGCGGGGCTATCTGTCACCAAGGCGGTCGCCGAACTCGCCTCTCCAGGCGGCGCGCTTATCGCGCGTGTCGGCATCGCAACCGGACTTGTGGTGGTTGGGGATCTCGTCGGTGAGGGCGTGGCGAGGGAGGAGTCGGTTGTCGGTGAGACCCCGAACCTAGCAGCGCGGCTGCAGGAGGTCGCCCCGCCGGGAGTCGTCGTGATTAGTGAGGCGACTCGACGGTTGGTGGGCGGCCTTTTTGAGGTCGAAGAGACTGCGCCGTACGCCTTGAAGGGCTTCGCCGATCCGCTGCGCGCCTACCGCGTGGTCGGCGTGGGCCGCACGGAGGACCGGTTCGAGGCGCTGCACGGCGGTGCCGTCGCCCCGCTCGTCGGGCGCTCACAGGAGCTCGCTCTCTTATTCGAACGCTGGGAGCGGGCCAAAGACGGCGAAGGCCAGGTTGTGCTGCTGTCAGGCGAAGCCGGCATCGGCAAGTCGCGCCTATTGTGCGCCCTGCGAGAAAGCCTGGCGCAGGAGCAATTCATGCCACTGAGCCACTATTGCTCGCCCTTTCGTCAGAACACGGCTCTTCATCCAGTCGTTGATCTGCTCGAACGTGCGGCAGAGTTCGCGCGCGACGATGCGCCAACCCGACGACTCGAAAAGCTCGAAGTGCTCCTCGCCCAGGGCACCGCGAACGTGAGAGATGCTACGCCATTGGTGGCGGCCCTGCTGGCTATTCCATTTGAGGGGCGGTACCCGCCGCTAGGTCTCACCCCCCAGCGCCAAAAAGAGCTCACATTGGAAGTCCTCGTGGATCAGCTAACGGGTCTGACTCGGCGGGAACCGGTGCTGGCAGTCTATGAGGACGTACAATGGGCCGATCCCACCATGCTCGAGCTGCTGGACCTGGTGGTGGACCGCGTTCGGGTCTTGAGAACGTTCGTCCTGATGACCTCTCGTCCGGAGTTTGCGCCGCGCTGGGTCGGTCATGCCCACGTAACCCTGCTTTCATTGAACCGTCTGGGCCGTCGGCAGAGCGCGGCGATGGTCGAGCATCTTACCGGCGGCAAACCACTACCTCCAGAAATATTTGAACAAATTGTAGATCACACCGACGGCGTACCTCTCTTCGTGGAGGAACTGACCAAGGCGGTGCTGGAGTTGGGCTTTCTCAGAGAGGACGCCCGGGGCTATGAGCTCGTCGGACCGCTGTCGCCGTTTGCGATCCCGTCCACCTTGCAGGATTCACTCATGGCGCGGCTCGATCGGCTGGCGCCCATAAAAGAAGTCGCACAAATCGGCTCCGTCATCGGGCGTGAATTCTCTCACGAGTTGCTCGCCGCCGTGACCGAGTTGGCTGAACCGCAGCTTGACGATGCGATGAAACAGCTCATTGCGACGGGTCTCGTATTCCGTCGCGGCGCGTCGCCTCCCCCCACCTACATCTTCAAGCACGCTCTCGTGCAGGACGCCGCCTACAACAGCCTTCTCATCAGTCGTCGCCAGCAGCTCCATGCCCGTATCGGACAGGTCTTGGAGGAACGCTTTCCGGAGACTGTCGCGGCCGAGCCGGAGCGGCTTGCTCATCACTTCGGCCAGGCGGGGATCGTGGGGAAGGCCGGCGAGTATCACGAGAAGGCCGGGCGGCGCGCTCTGGCTCAGTCAGTGATGGCGGAGGCGCTCTCTCGTTTCGATATTGCCCTTAAGGGACTCGAGAGCCTTCCACGCTCGAAGGAGCGGCTGCGGCGGGAACTCGGTATTCAGCTTGCACTGGGCAGTGGTCACGTGGCCGCCTCTGGATTTGCGGCGCCGGCTACGGGCACCGCTTATCGGCGCGCTGCCGAACTTTGCGAAGAGCTAGGCGATATCCGCGAGCTGTTTCCGGTTCTCTATGGACTCTGCTTGTATCATCTGTACGCCGCAGACCTGCGCGCGGCGAAATCAGTGGCCGAGCGACTGCTGCAGCTCGCCCGGACTACAGAGGATCGTGGACTGTCGTTCTTCGCGCACCGAGCCGCCGGAGTGAGCGCGCTACCGGCCGGCGATTTCCTGCAGGCGCGGTTTCATCTCGAGCAGGCTCTAGCGCTCTACAATCCGGCTGAACACCGATCACCAGCGTTTGTCTATGCGTTCGATCCGCGCGTCGTCTGCCTCGACTACCTGGCCCGTACTCTTCTGCCCCTCGGCTTCGCCGAGCAGGCGCTTCAAGCGAATGAAGAAGCCGTTCGCGAGGCGCGCAGGATCTCGCATCGCAACACCCTGGCGCTGCCCCTCTTCTTCGGTGGAATCCTTCGTCAGATCCTCGGCGACCGCGAGGGGACACAAGCCCATTGCGCGGAACTCGCGGAGATTGCCGCCGACGCCGGCTTCCGTTTCTGGTTGGCCGGCGCGACAATCCTGCGGGGTTGGTCGTGCGGCGATGCCGGAGATACGGAGGCGGGCCGACTCGAAATTCGACGGGGTATCGATGAGTGGCGCACCGCTGGCGCCGAGTACATGGTGCCGTATTTCCTGGCGCTCTTAGCGCAGATAGAGGGCAAGGCCGGCCATCCCGAATCTGCCTTGCCTCTTCTGGAGGAGGCGGACAAAGCAGTCGAGCGCACCGGTGAGCGCTGGTTTGCGGCGGAGATTCGACGCCTCAAAGGTGAGATGTTGATCATGAGCGGACGGCTGGAGGATGGCAGAACCTTCCTCGAGCGCGCGGTCGAGTTGGCGGCCAAGCAGCAGGCGCCCCTTTGGGAGCTTCGCGCTGCTTCGAGTGTCGCGAAGGTCAGTGAAGATCGCTCCGCCTGCGAGCGCGTCGAACGACTGCAAGCGGCTTTTACGACGGGCTTCGAGTTCCGCGACCGTAGGGCAGCGCAAGCGCTTGCGTCCGGCGACTCTCCTCGCGTTAATTGCGCCTGGCACGAAGATGAGGGGCGCCGGTAGAACCGAACCGCACATAGGGAGGATAGATATGATAAACGATGTCAGTAGTGCCTACGCTGCCTGGGACGCCGCCTTTAGCAAGGGAGATGCCAAGGCCATCAGCGCCTTTTATGCCGATGACGCAATATTTCTTCCGACGACCCATGACGTGATCAAAGGGCCGGCCGGCGTCGAGAAGTTCTTCAGCGGTCTCTTCGCCATGGGAGTGACGGGTCACGAGCTCACGCTCATCGAAGCGCATGGCGACGGAAACATCCTCTTCGGAGCGGCGAAATGGTCCGCGAACGGCAAGGACGCCAACGGCAAAGATCAGCCATGGGGCGGCGTCGCTACCCATATCTTCGAGCGGCAGGGTGACGGCAGCTTGAGGATAAAGCTACACACGTTCAACTGAACGTCCCGAGACTGACCAGGCAGCGCCAGCGGAAAGTCATAGCGCGCGCAGGGCGCTGCTTGATCGTTTGCGACGCGCGCCTCTAACGCTGACGGTACCTTTTAGGCAGTCAGTCGTCCGGTCTTCGGCGCGGGACGGGAATGAGGTCTGCGAGCCTGTCGTCCTCAGCGATGCGGCGCGCCCTCCCGGCTATGGCCTTCGCCAGGTCACTTGTCACCATGGTCTACCCCAAGCGAGGGCTGGGGATAACGGCTCTTGAGCCAACGCGGGGTCGTTGACGAATCACGGAGCCGCTGACAGCCTGCACGCTGCGGCGGACCGAGACGCGACTCCTCCCCGCGTCATGCGACGCGCCCCCCGGCCAATATGGCCTAGGATTTTAGGCCGGGGGTCTTCGGGTCTGCTCGCCCCACATCCCGCCTATTCTCCGATGTTTTGGGGGCCGCAAATTAAGTCGGGCCGGGGCGACTACGCCGGCCTCGGCCTGCATTGCGCGGGGTGCGCCCTGACAGTCATCCAGACAAAGCGCTCCGAGGCAGCTTAAGAGGTAGGCTCAGTCGTCGCCGAACTCGGCTTCAATGTTGCTTGTCGAGAAAGGCGCGCACGGCAGCAACCGTGGCGGCCGGTTGCTCCTCCATGAGCCAATGCCCCGAGCCAGCAATGACCACCTCCTTCACGTCCGTCGCAGCGGCGCGCATGACGACTGCCATGGTCGGTCCGAAGGACTTCTCGCCGCCCACCGCCAGCACTGGCATGGTCAGCTCGCCTTTGGCTAGGAAGACGAGGTTGTCGATCGCGTCCTGATCGAAGGCGGCGAACTGGCTGAAGCCGGCGTGCATCGCGCCGGGTTGCTCATACAGCTTGGCGTAGTGTTCGCGCGCGGCCTCGCCGAAGGACTTTGGGTCCGCGGAAAACTCGTTCCAGAAGCGGTCGAGATAGATGCGTTCGCGTCCGGCGACCAGCCGCTCCATATCCGGGCCGCCGAAGCGGAAATGCCACAGAAGCGGGCTCTTCAGCATTTCCTCCCACGGTCCGATCCCCGGCAGCGGTGCGTCCATCAAGGCGAACCGGGTTACCCGGTCCGGGTACTGGGCGGCGAACGCGTATCCGACCATATTGCCGATGTCGTGGGTGACGAGGTCCACCCGTTCAATCCCGAGCGCGTCGAGAACGCCAGCGACATCCTGGCCCTGCGTCTTCTTGTCGTATCCACTGGCGGGACGAGCAGAGAGCCCCATGCCGCGCAGGTCGGGGACGACAATCGTGTGGTCGTGGGCAAGGTCTGCCGCCAAGGATGCCCACATGTCGCCGGTCTCGCCATAGCCGTGCAACAGCATGACCGCCGGTCCCTGGCCGCCGACCCGCACATACAGGGTCGTTCCATTTGTCTGAATGTCCTCAGTCCGGAACCCGGCCGGAAACGGCTGCACGTCTGTCGCGGCTGGCATAGGAATCCTTTCATGAGGCCAGGGACCGGCGGTCATCCTGTTGCGGCCTCAACCGAGATATGCCACGCCGTCGGGCTGAATGCTCGCAGTTCCTCGGAAGTTACCAAGCCGGCGTTGGTGGCCAGATCATAAGATTCCATAAGGCACGACGCGGCCGATCTCCTTGATCAGGAAATCGTGCACGCGCACTTCCTCCGGATCGCCTTGCTTGCGCCAGTCGCGGCCAGCGCGCTTGAAATCGCCGACCAGCTCCTTCTTCTTCGGCGCTGCGCACGACCGGCTTCGCAGCCGTAACGGTGATCGACGACGACGCAGCTGACGCGCAATGGGCGGGACTGTCATCACCTGATCGAGCTGCGCGCGCTGGCGAGACGCTCTTCGTCAATCGCGAAGCACGTACGATCCGTGAATCGACAACGACCACCCGCTGCTCGGTCTGAATGGGAAGATGTCGGATTACGAACTCAGCCAGATGCGGCGACGCGACTTGGCGAATCGCGACTGGAAGGTGCTTCGCGGCAAGTGCCAGTTCATGCGTCCACCCGGCTTCGCGTTGGAGAAAGCAACGGCAAGTTACTTTCATTCCAACTCGTGCCGCGTCCAAGCAACGCCGCCGTCGACGGCCAACGCATCCCCCGCGACATAATCGCGCGCACGCGAGGCGAGAAATATCGCAGCGCCCGCCATGTCTTCGGGCGTGCCGATCCGGCGGGAGGGGATCTGCTTGGCCAACGTATCGCCCTTGTCGCGGGCGAGCTTGTTCATGTTCGAAGCAAATGCGCCCGGCGCGATGGCGGAAACGATGATGTGTTGCGGCGCGAGTTCGAGGGCGAGACGCTTGGTCAGGTGGATCAACCCCGCCTTGGAGGCCGAGTATGAATAGGTCGGCTGCATGTTCACCGAGAGCCCGTCGATCGAGGCGATGTTGATAACCTTGGCCGGTCGCGCCGCACTCGCGCCGGCGCGGAGGGCGCCGAGCAGCGCCTGGACCAGAAAGAACGGGGCCTTAACATTAAGGTCCATCACTTTGTCCCAGCCGCCCTCGGGAAAGGCCTCGATCCTAGAGCCCCAGGCGGCACCCGCGTTGTTGACGAGGATGTTGAGCTTGGATTCCTTGGCGAGATAGAGATCGGCAAGGGTCAGCGCGCCCGAGGCACCCGATGCGTCCGCCGGCATCGCGATGCATTCGCCAAACACCGAGAGACGCTTGGCCGTCTCCTCGCAGGCCGCGGCCTTGCGGGCGGAAATGTAGACCTTCGCGCCGGCCTTGACATAGCCCTCCGCGATCATCTCGCCGATACCGCGCGAACCACCGGTGACGAGTGCGATGCGCCCTTTGAGAGAAAACAGGTCTTGCATGGGAAGTCGGCCTCGTTGCTGGGAAGAATCGATGTCGTCGGAGGTCACGCGAATGCGCTGAGGATGCTCTGAACCGACATTCCCCGATGACTCCCGGTCTCACGGAAATGTGCGGCTTGCTCCAACTTCGGCCGGATGGCCGCTCGCTTGGCTCAAAATCTGACCCGCTTCTAATTCTATGACAAGCCCGACGCGTTTTCCGTGTGGAAACGTTTCGTCATACGAGCATGCCGAGAAAGACGCGGTAGGATTCGTCCCCGAGCCTGCTCTCGTATGCGGCGACCGGATCGTCTGGAAGAGAAGCGGAGAAGAAATACTCGCGCGTCAGGTTCGGCGTATTGACGGATTCCGAACTGCAACGGGGCTTGCGCACGAACTTTAGCGTCAGGCCGATCGCACCTTCTGGCAGCAGCGAGGCGACGGGGATAGCGCCCGGGGGGCCTCGTGTGTCTCCGGATAGCGCTGAACGACTCAGATGGGAGACTTGCGTTGTCTGAGACATGCATCGTCTGACCGCTCCGGCTGAGGGCAAGGCTCCTCTATCGAGCGATGGCTCGGAACCGAGCCCGATCCGCGCGACCTCCTCATCCCGTTCCCGAGCGAGCCCATGACCATCTGGCCGATATCGAGGCGGGTCAATTCGCAGTCTATAGTGAGAGGCCTCTAAGCTTTCTCCTACGAGCGGATTCTTACTTGGAGAGCGCTCAAACGCCGGGCGTATCCCGTATGAATATTTCACTGTCACCCTGACGGACGTCAGGTCCCAATGTCCGCTTCTGTTCCTCAACGAGGACGTATGCGAGATGTGACTTAGCTTCGCCGCGGGACTGTATGTACTCGCTCAGATTCGTTTCGCTCGCTTGCAGACCATTCTCGGTCAATCTTCCGCGAAACAGCTCGTAACGCAGCCAGACGCGGTACGTGTTCACGACGTCGGTCTCGCAATATGCGGCGACTTCGGCTATGCGTCCCTCGCGACAGTACCTCTCGACATCCGGCCCGCCCATGTCGTCGGGCTTCCCGGGAAGCCCCATGACGCGACACAGTTCGTGCAGCGACGCCTTGTTCTGGGAGCTGTAGGACGACAGCACGTCGCAGAGATCAATCGCGTCTTCGGTATATCGATTGAAGTAAGCGCGCGCCGCCAGCCCAGGCGCGCCAACCCCGCAAACCATTGCGCGATAGCGCACGACCGGCAAGTCGAAGGCGGCCCCGTTGAACGTGACCAGCTGAGGGGTGAGATCGGCGATTCGGTTGACGAATGCGGAGATGATCTCCTTCTCCGAGCGTTCCCCGATATTCGGGGCGCCGATGGCGGAGACCGCCCAGTGTTCATCCTCTCGCTGCGCGACGAGAGCGCCGATGCAGACGATCGAGTGATAGATGAGCTTGGGAAACTTGTCGCCCATCTCCGCGCGGACTTCATCGTCGAGCCTACCAATCAATCCATTGGCGGCCGCGAAGCCGCGCAGATCGGGAACGGTCTCGATATCCCAGACGATGACGCTGGCTGGCATGGATCAGATCCGGATGAGGCGCTTGCCGCGTGGTTTGCGCGTCTCGGCGCAGAAGAAATTACGGCGCTTATAGGGGCTCGTCTCCATATTCGACGACTCCGGGCACCATGAGCGGCATTTTCCTTGCGCACGCGCACCGCGACCGCGCCAGTTCTCATTGGATGCGTGTTCCTCGCACTTGGCCTCGGTCTCCGGGAAAGCGGCTATGTGCTGCTCAAGACGATCCCCCGTATTGTCTGCACGATTACAGGAGCACGGAGGTGACGATTTATTTCTTGTCCTACTGATGGCAGCGATCGGCGTCGCCCTCAACCCCGCTGCCGCTTCCGCGGTCGGTCGGCCGCTCGCCTACGCCTTCAAGCACGGCTGGGTCTCGTTGCGCCTCATAACCAGCGACGAACGCGCGATTTGTAGCTGCGATAGACCGTACCGAACTTGCGCTCGAGACGCTGTCGACATCCTAGAGACAACCATGACAGCCTAGGCGGCGGATCGTTCCGCCAGCGCTTCGATCACCCGGCACTCGCCAACCCGGCCATGCCCGCAGGCGTCGAGCGAGTGCTGCAGTTCGCGGCGCAGGGCGGAGAGCTGAGCAATGCGGCGGTCAATGTCCGCGATGTGGCGACGGGCGATGCTGTCCACCTCGGCGCAGGGACGGTAGGGCTGCTCGCTGAGCGCCAGCAATTCGCGCACAGCGGCCACCTCGAAACCCAATTCGCGGGCGTGACGGATGAAGTTGAGCCGCCCCACGGCCGCACGGCCATAGCGGCGCTGGGATGATGATCGTTCCGGGCGCCTCGCTCGTATGGAAAGGCACGATCTGCCTCGCATAGGCGTCGTCCGGTTGCTCCTCGTCCGGGGAAGCCTCTTGCGCTGCTTGGCCCTCGACGTTCACGGCGATCTGCTGTGCGACCGCGATCGTTCCGGAAAGCGAGGACGCGAGAACGGCGACCGCGACGGCCAGCCCTCCGCGCAACACAAGACACGGTGTGGGAACCATCAAACTCTCCCGCTTCCTCCC
>Ga0210406_10003076_pt1 | contig 18521 bp, 15 predicted proteins | sample IncBWC30MmetaG_FD_155454 | JGI IMG/M metagenome (GOLD analysis project Ga0210406, IMG submission 155454) | Forest soil microbial communities from Barre Woods Harvard Forest LTER site, Petersham, Massachusetts, United States - Inc-BW-C-30-M | ecosystem: Environmental > Terrestrial > Soil >... | reverse complement strand
AGACTGCGCGCGTTCTTCTAGCAAACAACGAGCGCGAAGAACGAAAGCTCGAAAAAGAGTTGCGTAAATTGCAAAATAAATTGAGCGGAGTCCCAGCCGCAGCAAAGGCACTGGGCAATACGGCGAGCCGAGAAATCGCTCAGGTCAAGAAGCACGTTATGTCGGCGGCTACAAGGGCGAAGATTTCAAAAGCAACGAAGGCGCGGTGGGCAAAATTCAGAGCGCAAGCTAGTAGGAAAGCCCTGAATAGCTCTCCAAACTTGCCGCGTGAGAAACTTGCTTCGTTAATTCGACTTGCCATTTTCAATGCGAATGTTTACGGAAATGACCCTCGTGTGTTACAAATCCTCGGAACTTGACGCCACAATCGTCGCACCAATATTGTCGAATCCCGAATACTGTCTTGAGCAACCAGTCGATTGCTCCTCCACCGTGAGCCCTGGTAACGTTGTGGCTCCCGCATCCGGGACATACATGATGTTTCGAGATCCACTTCATTCGGAATCCCCAACAGGAAGAGCGTGGTGTGCCACGCTTCGATAGGGCAGGTCATCGGACGGCCGCCATTAAAATATTGTAGGTTCCAGCGTGCCAACGGTCGATCGGGTTTTCTTTTCTCGCTTCCGGGATAACGTTGCGACGATCTAAGCGAGGACACCAGCGAGTAGGGTGACGCGGCAGCTTCGATAAAAGTGCCAGGGGCAAAATTCAGAGCGCAGGCGAAGAAAGTTACGAAGAGTTAGCTAAGCCTCTCCTCTCATCACAACGGCAGCATGCACGGATGCCACTCTTCGTCCTTGGCATGAGCATCGCAGAACCATCTGCCGCACTTCGCGCAGTGCACAGTTGCAGGATAATCGCAGGGCCCGTCGTTAGACGACACTACCTGGCACAAGCGCTCCTCGTCCTCTGTCTTCACTTCTTTTCTTCCACCGACGCACCGCCTCCCTTCACCGCGCGGTCCGCCCAAGGCTCCTCAAGGGGTGAGCTAAAAACCTCACGCAAAACGGACCAGCGAACACCTTTATATAAGGATACTCAGCAGCAGTTTTGACGGCCACGGACGCGGCGTTGTTGCAGGCTGGTCAGCTTTATGGAGTACGATCTCGGCTACATCGACCTGGAGGAAAAAACTCTGCAGCCTCTCGACAACCCTTTTGGCCCAAAAGTGTAACCTATGTCTCCGGCACGATCTGTCATCTATGTCTCCGGGCCGGACCCGCGGAATCATGGAGCGGGCGATGGGGATCGAACCCACGTCCGAAGCTTGGGAGGCCTTCGCCTGAACCAAAGCGGATTCTCAGTCGCCAGACAGTTTCCTGCGAGTCTCGCGAAAGCGGCCAGCCTCGTCAGTTCGAATCTTTCCCCTTGCCAATTTATTGTGACTTGCTTTCCTCAGCGCTTCTTGCGCGAACGATGGGAGTAAGAATTAAGAGGGACTTGGCTTTGTGGGTTCGGGCGGAGATTCCGTGGAGGGTGCCTGCTCGGTTTTGGGCGCGCTGATCCGCTGCTTGTCGTCCACGGAAAAGAGCATATAGCTGCTGAAGCTGTGGCGTCGATGAATGCGGCGGCCTTTCAGGTCGTAGAAGATTTCGGCCGTGGACGGAAGCCACATGTCCACATTTTGCTTGTGGAAATGCACGGCGCTGTATTCAATAGCCGTGTGGTCTGCGAACAGACGAATCTCCGGCAGTGGCGCAACAAGGTCGGTTTCGAGGCGCACGATCTGGTACGAGTCCGCAGCGATCCAGGCGCGCCCTTTTAGCGCGACAGGGTAGGCTGGGCCGGATTCTCCTCCAAACCGATAAGCGCGATCCCTAATTGGCTTATCGGGCCGCTGGCGGAAATGAACTTGCCATGCCAGCACGCCGTTCCAATGCGCCAACCCTTCGCACTGCATGTCGTAATTCACGGCGCCATAGGGATGAAAGATCAGCACGAGTGCTGGCAGCCCCAGTGTGGCCGTTCCCCCCGGGAATCTATCGTAGGAACGGTCCCCGCCGCGGTATTCGTACACGGTAAGCCTGCCCGGGCGAACCTCCTGAATAGAGACCACGTAATCGAACTTGCGTGTTTCCGATGGCGCAGGAAATCCCCACGCGTTCACGGGTTCGTGGAAGAGAGACTCCGTCGCTGTGAAGCGATCCAAGTTGCGGATGAGCTCCTGCACGCGCTTCCCGGCGTTCTGAATGACCTCGTCCAGCGCGCAGGGGACTCCGGGCTGGACAGGCGGCATTTTCTCGTCTATATCCGGGGGAAGCCAGCTGGGGAACAGGGGAAGCGTGGCTAAAATCGGCGGAGCACCTGCCGTGGGAGTTACCGAAACCGCGGTAGCTGCAGGTACAGAAGAAAGGGGAATGGCGGAAATATCCCGGGGCGTGCGAAGAGAGGCCAACTGCTTTTGCGCGTCGGTGTCCGCAGGATGTTCTGCAAGATAAGATTCCAGAATTTGCGCGGCACGGTCGGCCTTGCCTTGCGCCACGAGCGCCCTCGCCAGCAATGGGCGAATTACGTCAGCGCGCTCCTTGCCGAGCGCTATGGCACGTTCCGCCTGGCGAACTGCCTCTTCTGAAGATCCAAGGCGCAAATCGGCATCGGCAAGGAACGCGTGGACGCGCCACGAATTCGGCTCTATCACCAAGGCTTTCTCGAGATGCGGAATTGCTTCCGTGGGCTTGTTCTCCCGCAACAGCGCATCGCTCAGGGAAATCTGGGCGAGCAAATGCTGCGGGTAGAAGGTGATGGCCTTCTCCCAATAGGATTTTGCCTGCTGCCAGTTATTCACCTGCGATGAATAGACGCCGAAACCAAAATTCACATCGGGATGAGACGGTGCCAAGCGATACGCCGCATCCAGGTGGTTACGCGCCTCGGCTAGCTTCCCCACGCGCAGCGCTTCGAGTGCTTTCGCGAGCTCTTTCTGAGCTTTCGCAGCAAGTAAAGGAGGGTCAGGCACAACCGGAATTGCTTCGCCACCCGGTAATTCTGGACGCAGGCCTACGATAACTGATTGTCCACCAACGCCTACAATCTCCAACTCCTCGACTGCCTTCTCATAGCCGGCTGCAATCGCTTGGACGGTGTATCGTCCTGGAGAAATATCATCGAAGGATGCCTGGCCGGCCTGCGCCGTCATCTGCTGCCAATACTGGTTTGCCATCCGGGTTACAGTAACAAGCACGAGACTGTTGATCGGCTCGCCGTTCAATTCCCGAACATACACAAGTAGGCGAGAGTGGGCGGTTTCCAATTTCACTGGCGGCCCACCAGACGGATTCGCCGAGGGAGCTTGCGCCAAACCTAATAAAGGCAATAAGAGACAACCGGCGCCGACCAGAGTCATCACGCGGGACTCAAGAATATGAAATGCCATGTTTGACCCTACCGCGGAAGGATGCCTGGACTTCGGCAAGATCATACACCGACGTCCGAAAAAAAACGCCAGGCACTTCCTGGGTGGGATAGGGAAGCCGCAGCGAGACGTCTCTGAACCGGCGTTAACGGGCCGACCATGAGTGTGGTCGGCCTTCAGTTTTCGAGACTCTTCTTCGCCTTCCTCACGCAGCAGCCAACCACTCAAACCTAACCGGTAAACGTTCGGTCCAATTCCGTCCCCGGAATCGAACTGGCCGAATCGTCGGAGGACAGTTGGAACGCCCTTGGCATGCTGCCCAAAAACCTTGTCCGGGACACGCTCGCAAGCCTCTGATTATGCTCAGTGAAAAATCTAAAGATTAGACAGCCCACAAAGAACTGGCGCGATCTACAACAAAACAACCTTGATTGCTGTGCAGAGCCACGCGTGCTTTTGGCAGGCCTAAGGTTCTTAGCATGTATCGCGCCCAAGCACTTCACAAGACAAAAGCCCAGGGCTAAACCGCAACCCCAGGCTTTTGTTCTGGTATTAGCCACGCCTCAGCGTAGCCCTTGTTTCGTATTAAGTTAAGGTGCCACGCAACCGGGCTTCAGCGGCCCCGGCGATAATGCCGTCAGAGTCGTTTCATCCGGGTAGCTGTAGGCTCCATGCAACGCCGTCGAGGGCGACTGGAACTCGAACCACTGTAGCAGCGCCTCCACCTGTGGGTGGTAGGTGAACAAATTCGGCATCGTAATCGGGAAGACTTGGTGCGGCAATCCTTCAATGACGTCACCAACCTCCAGATTGTTTTGGCAGTTCCCATTCGGTGACAACCACCACGGCGTCGTGTCCGTCGTGGGTAAGCCGCGAACAAGCCCGGCTGCGGCCACAAACGGATCGTTGTAAGTTTCGGAGATTTCGTGGCTCAATCCAACGACATCGAGCGTGGTCGGATTCAGGAAAATTGGCTGCATCCACGTAGAGTAGTTCAAAACAAATAGCATCGGCGGTTTTCCAGGCGTCGTTTCGAAGTCGAAAGAGTGAAATCCTCCGATACAGCACGGACGTGCGTGTTTTTGCGGTATAAACAAATACGCTGGCGGGAAAAAGAACGTGGAAACGCTCTTTGTGGTGATGTCCCCCGCTGCCTCTGCCGCTCCGACTGGTGTGCTGCTATCGGGCGGGAAGGTCGAAGTCGGCGGGAACAACTCCGCTTGAAATACGTTCACATCCAGCAGAACAAAAAAGCAGCAGCTCCCATCGGGATTCAAGGCAAACAAGTAGCTGCAACTTCCCCCCAAGCCCTTCCCGATTCCGCAGGTAGCATCTTGCTTGATCACCATCGTTCGCATCGTCTTCACGCTGGGGGACAACAAGGTGTGCCAATCGTCCGGCGCGCCTTGGTATTCCGCGCGCTGCACCGCATCCGCGAACTGCGTCGGCGTGGCGCTGCTGGTGTAATTGCTGTTGGAAAAGACCGGCGAGTCCAAGACCGGCTGAATGAACGGCGTCGGGTCAAAAAACAGCCGCTTGCAACCAGGCTCAGCGGGAGTTCCGCAGACAATCGCTCTGCCGTGCACCACCCTCACATATCGCGGCGACCCATCAGCGTTGCGAAAGTCCAAAGCGACAGGCACGATCGGCGCGTCAAGGTTCGTTGTTCCGCCGTTTGCCGGCGCGTTCCCGAGGGTATTGAAAAGCCAGGTACTGTTGGGCGCTCCGCTCGAGGTGAATCCAGGGGTGGAATACGCGCCACTGAAGTTGGGAACCGAATCGATGCCGGGGATGCCAGGCAGCGTCGCCTGTTGTGTTCCGTTCAGCACCGTAGTTTCGCGGTTGATGCTCGTGAATCGCAGGTCGAAGTTTTTCGTGAACGAAGCGGTGATTTGATCGGGAGCCGAGGTCTGCGCCCAGCTTGGGCCGTCGACCGCCATGGCTAGGGCCGCCAGCAAGGCCAGCCCAAACCATTTCCTTAACAACTTACACTTACATGTTTCCATTAGACACACCTTTCCACCGAAGGATGAACCACAACCGGGATTTCTCGGCGGCGAGTCGGCGGGGACGCAGTTTGCCTTGGTAACACGCACCGGAAAAAAGTGTCAAGTAACATTACCTAGAATTTACATTTTATCGACGTGCATGCCGTGCACCGGAATCGAACTGGCCGAACCAGTGAACTATTTTCGATGGTCCCTCGCTAAAAAGAAGCGTCCAAATGGATCTGGCAGCGGTCGGAATCGAACCCGCGTCCGGAGCTTGGGAAATTGTTGTTTAAGATTTCAAATCGAATACCGAGGCGACTAATCTGAAAGATGACGGCCGACTTGCAGGGAATCGGCCTCTTTCTTTGTTTGGTCGAGGCTTTGGACCAAAACTCCTACTTCTTATGCCAATGGATCAGTGCTTAGCAGCGCAAGGGCAACTGAATCAACGCGGTTTATGGTAGGGGCGGTGGGGATCGAAATTGCATCCCTACTTTCTAAGTCCAACAAAGGAAACGGCGTAGCACCCGCCGCCCTTCCCAATTGGTGCCACTTGGTGCCTTGCCTAATGTCACGGAGACGCGACAAGCTCGAAGGTAGTATACGAGATTACCTACGCCCCGACCCTAACGAGCTGGCCGGGACGAATGGATTCGATGCACGCGAGAGAAGCCGGTACGAGCGTTAGCAAGTCGGCCAGGCGGTTTGATTTCACATGCAAAATAATAACAGCGACGCTTTTACCAGTTAGATTCTGCTGGTACTCGATGCCTTGGTCCACTGTGAGGAAGACGTCAAATGCGGCTTTTCCGGCTGCCGTAAGCAGATCACCGTTTTTCAGTCCGGCTAGCCCTGCATAGCGGGTTGTTTGGCAATCATGACCGGGAAAGGAGTTCCGGAATCGCTCATCGATACATTCATCGATCAGGACTCTCATCTAAGGACGAGCGAGCAAAAGATCTTTCGCCTCTTCGAGAGCGGCTACGGCCGCTTCGCGAGGGACGGTGGGAAATCCTTCCAGAAAATCCTCAATCGTCTCGCCGCCTTCCAGGTAGTCAAAGAGGGTCTGGACCGGAACTCGAGTTCCACGAAACACGGGAGTTCCACCTAGGATATCTGGGTTTTTGACGATGATGTTCACGCCGAGATTCTACCACGAACGCGATACTAGATCGGTTCTATCATTCCTCTCGGCTTGAGCGATCGGCAACATAGGTAACCGCTTGAAGCTGGTAGGGGCGGTGGGGATCGAACCCACGACCTTCGGCTTAAAAGGCCGCTGCTCTACCACTGAGCTACGCCCCTAAACTCTTTCCGGCATAACGACTTGCACGGTAGCTGGCTCCGAGGTGTTTTCGCCGGTGGCTGTTTTGGTGGCAGTCGCTCCCAGCAGAGACACCACCCGGTGCAGCTTGTTCGGACCCAGATGCGCATACCGTCTCGTCATCGTCAAAATCTTGTGCCCCAGAAGATCCGCGATGTCTTCTAGCGGCGTGCCTTTCATCCTCAGGCGACTCGCGAACGTGTGCCGCAAATCGTGCCAGCGAAAATTCTTAATTCCTGCTTCGATTACCGCGTCGTCGAACCAGTGCCGCCCATTCTCCAGCGGGTCTCCCGTTTTCTCCGACTGGAACACACGCCCTTCCTGGTCGCCCCGCGCATGCACAACCTTCAGGGCGGCTATCGCAGCGTGTTTAAGGGAACACGGATCGCTTCTTCGTTCTTCGTCCGCGGAATATCCAACATCCGACCTTTCCAGTCTACCATGTCCCATGTCAGCCCGTACTGACTGTCCTTGCGAATTCCCGTGTTGATCGCGAGCTCTAACTCCGGCATGTGCGAAGCCCACTTCACCTCAATCACCTTTCGGAGCTTTTTCTTTTCTTCATCGGTCAGGAAGCGAACACGATTGTTGTCTTCGCGACGATGCGTGACGGAACGCGCCGGATTCGATCTCACCTTTCGGTTCTGGATTCCCAGGCGATAGGAGAGCGACATTAACGAGCGGTAGTGGTTGAAGGTCGAGGGCGCCCACTTTTCTTTTTCGGCCGCTCGTGCGAGAACGTTTTCAATTTCCCTTGGGGTCAGTTCTTCTGCTGGATGAGAGCCGAGCCATTGTCTCAAGCTGGCGATACGGAGAACATCTGTTTTGTAGGAGCGTTTGTTACGCTTCGAATAAGCCAGCGCGTCATCGAGCAGTTGACCGAAATTGACCGATGGTTTACGAAGTAGCTCCGGGAGTTTCTTGCCTTCGAGTGCCTGCTGTTTCCGCTTCCCGTACAGCTTAATCGCAGCGCTTTTTGTGCCGGCCTTCTCGTGGTGTCTTTTGCCGAATTGGTCGTAGTAAACGATCCACCAGACGCCCGACCCCGGAACCTTTTCGAACACTCCTCGGTACTTCGCCTCCCCCTCCTTCACTGGCCCTCCTTCTTGTGCTTTGGAGGCCGCCCCGCTCCCGACTCCTTCGCCCATTTTTGAAACGTCTTCGTATCGTATTTCTTCGCCCGCGCCTTTCCGCCCTTACTACCGACCTTGCGGAGAAACTCGCGTACTTGAAGCAAGACTCTTTGGAAAGGGGCATGTCTCCGTCGCCACTGACGTAGACGGTGCGGACATCGATGGAAAATTCGTCGGTAATGCCCCAGCAATGTTCGTCTTACTCTCCGGTACACACAAAATCGAAGTAAGAGACCAAACTGGTGGATTGTGGCAACGTGAGCTAGAAGTCCTTGAAGACAGCGATGTCAAACTCGCCGCAAAACTGCTTAAGAAATGAAGCCTGAGAAGCGACATTGGACTCAACTCCGTTCAGCGCCACTTCGTTCCCTTCGTCTTGGAGCGCCGTGAGGCGCAACCGCAGCGGCCTGCTAGAAACTTGCTGATGCAGTCATCACCTCCGGTGCTTCTTTTGAGCTGGTATTTCCGACAGTTACATCGGGAGAATTTTTGGAAGGAGTATGTTATGTAAACGTACGTCCCGGCCTGGCCAGGACGAGTTGCGTGATGGAAACCGGGCCTAATCGTTCCTCTTGGAGCGTCGCGAGTCTGAATTCTCCGTGGCACACCGTGATCCTAGTGTGCTTCGTGGCCGTTTTGTCCTATTGCGCAGCAAAACTCGGAGGGATGCTGGTCATAGGTCCGCAGGCGGACTGGCCGCTCTGGCTCGGTAACGTATTTCTGGTATCCGTATTGCTGCTGGTGCCGCGGAGGATGTGGCCAATACTCATGGCGGCAGCGTTTGCGGCATCTCTTCTGTATAACATCCAGGCAGGCTTGACGATTCGTTGGAGTGCTTTGCTCATTCTGTCTGATGCGGTCGAGGTCCTCACCGCCGCGTTGTGTCTCAACTATGCCTTTAAGGGTGTGCCTCGGCTAGACAGTGTAAGAGCCCTGGCCAAGTTTTCTTTGTTCGCGGTGATCCTGGCGCCTCTCATTGGAGCATTCGCCGTCGCGCTGGCCACCAACAGAAACTATTGGGCGAGTTGGAGGATTTCTTTTTTTTCTGAGGCGATAGTGTACCTCACCCTGATGCCGGCTATTTTAGGATGGTTTAGCAAAGGACCGGCAGGCGGTCAGAAATCACGCGCTTATTACCTCGAAGCCGCTGCAATATTCGCTGGGTTGATAGTTTTCGGATATCTCACGTTGGCCGCTCCCAGTAGATACAGCTCTGAGGCACTGCTTTATTCTCTCGTGCCGTTCATGCTTTGGTCTGCTTTGCGTTTCGGATCAACGGGGGTGAGCACCTCGGCGATTGTAATCGCAGTTCTGGCGATTTGGGGCACAACCCGCGGCGGAGGTCCGTTCATCACATCGGAACCGCGCAATAACGTGTTGTCTCTGCAGTTATTCTTATTCTTCGCGGCAGCACCGTTCATGGTTCTGGCAGCCGTTGTAGAGGAGAATAAGCAGGCAAGCGAGCGGCTCTTCCGCTCGATTTTCGAGAATGCCCAGATCGGGATCAGCTTCTTCAATATTGATGGCCAGGCGGTGTTCACGAACCGCGCGTTCCAAGAGATGTTGGGTTACGCCGAGAAGGAACTGAGCCACCTAGAAAAATGGGACGAGATTATTCACCCGGATGAACGTGCTTCCGGGGCGGAACGATATGGCGAACTCGTCCAGGGCAAGCGTGAAAGGGGCGAGTGGGAACAACGCTTCGTACACCACGACGGCCGCGCGATCGTTACGAGCGCGCGGTTCTCGTTGATCAGGGATACATCCGGAAAACCACAGTACGTTGCTTCCTTAACGGAAGACATTACGGAGAGCAGACGGGCGCAAGAGGAACGAAACCGCCTTACGCGGCGAATGCAGCTGATCCTGGAATCTACCGGACAGGGCATTTACGGGATCGATCTGGAAGGGAAATGCACATTCATCAACCGGGCTACGTGTGAATTGGTCTGCTGCCGCCCCGAGGAGACGTTAGGCCAGAATATGCATGAGCTGGTCCATCACCACAAGCCGGACGGCTCCGTTTATCCCGTTGATCAATGCCCCGTTTACCGCGCAATCAAAAAGGGGGAGGGCTGCCGCGTGGACGATGAGGTGATGTGGCGGAGGGACGGCACCCCAATCCCGGTTGAATATTCCTCGTTTCCAATTCTTGAGGGCGGAAGGATCACTGGCGCCGTCGTCACGGTTGTTGATATCACTGAGCGAAAGCGGGCTGAGGAAAAGGTGCTGGCTAGTGAGCAGCTTTTCCGTTCGATTTTCGAGAATGCCCAGATTGGGATCGGTGTCTTCAACATCGATAGACGGGAACTTAGCCCCAACCGCGCGCTCCAGGAGATGTTGGGTTACACCGAGAAAGAGCTAAGGCGCTTGGCGACGTGGGACCAGATCACCCCTCCTGACGAGAGTGCTTTAGACGCGAAGCGATATGGGGAACTCGTCCAGGGGAAGCGTGAAAAGGATGAATGGGAACAACGCTTAATTCGCAGAGACGGCCGCATCGCAGTTACGAGCGTGAGATTCTCTTTACTCCGGGATGCGGCGGGCAGACCCCAGTATGTGGCCTCCTTGCAGGAAGATATTACGGAGCGCAAGCGGCTAGAGGCGGAACTTGTGACCGCGAAGGTAGTGGCTGAAGCGGCTACGAAGGCCAAGTCCGACTTCCTTGCCAACATGAGCCACGAGATCCGCACGCCAATGAACGCCATTCTCGGTATGACGCATTTGGCTCTGAAGACGGAGTTGACCCCAAAACAGCGCGACTACCTGACGAAAACAAAGGCGGCCTCCCAATCTCTTCTCGGCATCATTAATAACATTCTCGATTTCTCGAAAATCGAGGCCGGCAAGCTGGACATTGAGAAAACAAGTTTTTGTCTCGAAGATGTGCTCGAAAACGTCTCCACCGTTGTGAGTCAGAAAATCCACGATAAGAACCTGGAATTTCTCATTGCTGCGCAACCGGACTTGCCGCCGGGTCTCGTGGGTGACCCGCTACGGCTCGGTCAAATCCTGATCAACCTGGTCAACAACGCGGTGAAATTCACCGATCGCGGCGAGATCGTGGTGACTGTCGCGCCGGGAGAAAAAGTTTTAGACAGAGTAAATCTAAAGTTCTCCATACGTGACACTGGGATCGGTATGACGTCCGAGCAGACGGCCCGCCTGTTCCAGGCGTTCAGCCAGGCCGACAGTTCGACGACTCGAAAGTACGGTGGCACGGGTCTCGGGCTTTCGATTTCGAAAAAACTCGTAGAGATGATGGACGGCAACATCTGGGTCGAGAGCAACTACGGCGTGGGCAGCACATTTCATTTCACGGCGTGGTTCGGAATTGGGTCGGGAGAAACGAAGCGCAGGCGTTTAATTCCAAACATCACGGGTATCCGCGTGCTTGTCGTCGATGACAATCAGCAGGCACGGGAGATCCTCACTGACTTGCTGAAAGGACTCGGTCTTGGGGCCGAATCCGTTTCCTCCGGGGAAGACGCAATTCGAGAACTCGTCGCCGGCGACGCGGAGGCTCGTTATGCGCTTGTGATGATGGACTGGCATATGCCCGGAATGGATGGCCTGGAGACGAGCCGGATCATCAAGCATGGCGACCGCTTGAAGAACGCACCGAAAGTCGTGATGGTGACGGCGTTCGGGCGAGAAGACATCCGTTCGCAAGCGGAGAAGCTGGGCATTGACGGTTATCTACTGAAGCCGGTGACGCCGTCGACTCTGTTCGACACGCTTGTCGAGCTATTCGGCGAAGTTGGCCACGACGAGGCTGACGCCACGCGTATCTCTAGAACCGATATAAGTACTCATGACGCGACGGGTGTCCGGATTCTGCTTGTCGAAGACAACGAGGTAAATCAGCAAGTAGCCACCGAACTTCTTGAGAGTGCCGGTGCTATTGTGACAGTGACGAATCACGGGGGCGAAGCTGTGAGAATCCTGACAGAAGGAGAACAACCGCCGTCGTTTGACGTTGTGTTCATGGATTTGCAAATGCCCGAGATGGATGGCTTCACAGCTACCCGGCTTCTTCGGGCTCAGCCCCGGATTCAAGGTCTGCCGATCATCGCGATGACCGCACACGCGTTGGTGGAAGAACGGCAACGCTGCCTAGAAGCGGGTATGAATGACCACGTGAGCAAGCCGATTGAGCCCGATGCGCTGTTTGCGACGCTGCTTCGTTGGGTGAAGCCACGGGAATTGCAGGCTACCGGAGCTGAAGGCCGGCCTGCGAGACCGACCGACGATGTGGTTCTTCCCGAGATTGACGGAGTTGACGTGGCAGGCGGCCTTAAGCGCGTTGCCGGGAACAATCGACTCTACCGCGAGTTGCTTATGCAATTCGCTATCAAGCAGGTCGATACAAGCTCACAGATCTCAGCTGCAATCGAATGCGGAGATCGCAAGCTCGCCGAGCGAATCGCCCATACCGTAAAGGGCGTCGCTGGAAATATCGGACTCGAACGGGTATTTGCTGCCGCGGAAAGGCTGGAGCAATCCATTCGCGAGGTAGATTCTTCCGTCCCCGTGCTGGCTGGAGAATTCGCTCTTGCGTTACGCCGGCAGATTCAGGCGATTCAGCTGGCAATGCGCGATGTCAGGCCAGACCGTCCGGAGGAGGGAGAAAGGAGCCTGGGGTGCGATGCGCGGGGGGCATCAGCGGCAATCGCACGCCTCAGGGCGCTCCTTGAATCAAGCGACGGTGAGGCTGCAGAGGCTTTTCTCGCCCTGGAAGATGCTCTCGCGGGCACCATGGACAAGGCGCGGTTGTGCGCTCTCAAGGCAGCGATCAGCGAGTTTAATTTTGATGGTGCGCTCTTGAAATTAGATGAGATCGCAATCGAATGCGGTGCGAATTGCGGGCGGACAAAATGAGCGACGCTACAGGAAAAAAGCTTGTACTCGTCGTGGATGATGCGCCCGCCAACCTTCAGGTGGTGTGTTCGATTCTGAAGGGCGACTTCAAGGTCCGAGTCGCCACGAGCGGCGCAAAGGCTTTGGATCTAGTGAAAACGAAACCGCAGCCGGACTTAATTCTGCTGGACGTCGAGATGCCGGAGATGGACGGCTACAAAGTTTGCGAGATCCTGAAAACCACACCGGAATCCAGGGACATACCAGTGATTTTCTTAACCGGGAAGACGGAAGCCGGTGACGAAACGAAAGGATTCGAAGTTGGAGCTGTGGACTACATCCACAAACCGTTCTCTCCCGCGGTAGTGAAAGCGCGGGTCCATACTCATCTGGTGCTTCGTGAGGCCCGGGAACAACTGGCCCGACAGCTCTTGTTCATAAATAATGAGTTGGAGATGGCGCGGGAGATTCAGTTGTCTATACTGCCTCAGGAGACTCCCAAGATCCTGGGTCTGGAAATTGCTGCGCGCTACGTTCCAATGAGCTCGGTGGCGGGAGATTTTTACGACTTCATAATCGTGGACGAGAAACACGTGGGGATTCTTATCGCGGACGTTTCCGGGCACGGTCTGCCTGCAGCTCTTATCGCCTCGATGCTAAAGTTTGCACTGGCCGCTGAATCTCCGCACGCTCATGATCCCGCGCGGGTCTTGGCCGGATTGAATCAGTCCTTGTGTGGAAAATTCAAGCGTCATTTTGTGACGGCGGCCTACGTATTCGTGGACATGGAGAAGAACTCCATGAGATACGCCGGTGCGGGACACCCCCCGCTCCTTCTGTGGCGGGTATCAACAGGGTGCGCTTCAGAAGTGTTGCAGAATGGACTACTTCTCGGCTTGCTTCCCGAAGAAACCTACTCTATGGTGGAACTACCGGTGGAACCTGGCGACAAAGCCATACTTTGCACTGACGGAATACTGGAAACCGAGAGCCAGGCGGAGCAGGCATTTGGGGAAGACCTCTTCAAAGCGTTTCTGGAATCCAACCACAATCTCAGGGGAGATGTATTTAACGATCTGTTACTTAGAGAGTTGTTTAACTGGTCAGGAAACCCTACAGGGCAAGCACAAGGGGACGACATAACTTTCCTAACGATCGACTTCCAGAGTCTCTGACCTGAGAGGAACTATTAGGAGTGGCCCGGCGTGGATGCGAGGCTAAAGCGAGTGAATGTTCGCGATGAGGACGAGGGCACGGACGTCCGAACGAGATGGAATGTGTGGCTTTTCGCCTTTGGGCCGTTCAGCAAAAGCTCCGAATGGCCACTTGTTCGTCCGTATAGACCTCAAAGACTCTGTTCAGTTGAGTGATCTGTAGCACGCCGTGAACCTTCTTCGTCGGATTCAAAACCTTCAGCTCACCACCCTTGGACTTCACTGGCACATAGGCGCCAGCCAGTTCGCCAACTCCCGCACTGTCGATGGAATTCACTTCGGAGAAATTGAGGATGATTTTCGTTCGGCCGCTTTCGACTAAATCATGAATGGTCTGGCGAAGAGTCACGCTTGCTTCCCCGAGCTCAATACGTCCGCGCAGATCCACGATAGTAATCAAGCCGAATTGCCGGCGATTCGTGGTCAAGGGAGCATGCATGTCCTTCAACCTCAGCGCGGGGTACTGCAAGAACAACAGCCTACGCTAATCTCTCAGCGATGCAAAGCGGGCATTCAACTGATTTTCGCAGCGGCTTGCTGAATCGCGGCGACAACTGCTGGAAGTATGCACGCCTGTTTCATCGCGTCATAACGGTCTGTCACTTTTGACAGGTTTTTCTCGCGCTTCCTTGCAGCAGAATGGAGGCGCTTTTGTTGCATCGTCTAACGGACGGTGACCTCGTCAGTTTTCTTGCTAAGCAAGACCCTTTATTAGTCGGCTGGCCTGGACATTTCCGGTTTGTCGGTCAACCAGGTGTGTGGATTATTTCGCAACTACACTACCACAGTGCGGCGAGAATACAGCAAACATACCGGCCACAAGACAAGAAGGTAAAGTCTCACACGATTGTTCTCGCCGAGCGGACAGCGGTAAGGCTTTCGATGAAACGCGAACTTATTTTATTGGCGGGGTCGAATGCCACGGCTCGCTCGCTTGAAGCTCTGATCATCCCTGCCGGTTATGAAGTTTCGACAGTCGGGTCGCAAGAAGAGGGCCTGCGGCTCGCACGAGAGGGCGGAGTCAGTGTGTTTCTCGTCGAGGCACAGGATGCCGATCTACAGCGCTGTAGCGCACTGGTTGGAATCAAGTCCTTGCCGCTTGCGTCGCGACCTAGGCTTATTCTCTTGAACGGTGGAGCAGCGGCGGAACGCGCGAGAGGCCTCGACCTCGGAGCGAACGATGTCCTTTCCTCCCCTTGGGAGCCATCAGAGCTACTGGCACGGCTGGCAGTGCAGCTGCGCGAAAAGCGCGAGATCAGCGGGCTCGAAGGACAATTGAGAGTCTCCGAGGAGGGACGAAAGGTCGCACATACGGCATTCCAGTCACTCGCAGTCACTGAGAAAATGACACGCGACGCATTTTCCCTTAGCCGCGCGCTAAAGATTGGTGTGTCTACTTTATTTGTGTTGGCCCTCCTAGTTACAGGAATCTTCCTCCTGTATTCGAGGCGCGCGGATAAGGAGACACGCCGTACCTACTCCGTTATTACGCAACTTGAGCGTGGACTGCAGACGCGGGAACAACTTTTGAGAGAAGCGCAAGAAGCGCGGTTGGACCTCAAGCAAACGGACGTTACACAGCAAAGAGAGCAGTTGCAACAACAGTCTGACGTATTGCGGCAGAGACTCTTAAGTGCTCAGAACAGCGATGTTTCGGATTTACGGAAACGACTGACTGAGACAACTAGCAGGCTGCAGCGCATCGAAGGGCAGTCGGCAGCCGCAGAGGGCGTCATACGCTCGTACGCGGCAAGCGTCTGCCTGCTACACGTCTCCGTAGCATTCCTCGATAATAAATCTCACCGACGGCTGCGATACGCAACGATCAATCCCGATGGAACACCACTGAAGGACGGCGAAGGAAACATCGTGTACACGCTTGAGGGGCGTGCGCCCGAGGTCCGTGCCGATTTTTTTGGAACAGGGTTCATCGTCGGTGAAGGAAAGATTCTGACGAATCATCATGTGGCTCAGCCGTGGTGGAAGAATGATGAGTTAAGCGGCGTTATGCAACAGGGTCTGCAACCAGTGATTGCTGAGATGGCCGCATACTTCCCGGGCTCGACGAGCAGGATACCTCTGGAGGTCTCGCAAATCTCGGAGGAATCGGATCTCGCATTGATGCATGGCGAACTATCCGAACTAAAACGGCCTATCCTGAAAATCGACACTAGAAAGGAAGCCGCTGTGAGTGGACAGTCGCTGCTGTCTCTGGGTTATGCAACGGGATTGAGCGCGATTCTGGCGAGGGCGGACGAGGACACGGTCAAAAACATTTTGAAGATCAGCGGCGGTGACCCGACAATCGTGATCGATGAAATTGCAAAACGAAACCTGATTCGTCCTCTGGTGACGCAGGGTCATATCGGTGATGTCCTCGCAGACAGGATCGTCTACGACGCTCAGACCACCTCGGGTGGCTCAGGGGGACCGCTGATCAATCGTGACGGACAAGTGATCGGCGTGACCTTTGCTGTTGTTAGGGATTTTGGCGGGTCCAATTTTGGAGTACCGATCCGATTCGCTGAGGCAATGCTCAACCGCTGACCTCCGAACCAGTCCTTCTCTTTTCACGGCGGCAGGTACTGACTCTCCGAATTCCAGCGTCGTATCGCGCGTGATGGTCGGCGCATCCCGCAACGAGGTTGGCGCCCCGACCGAAGGTGACTCATAGGTTGCTCGCTCAGTCCTTTTTGGGCAATCACACCCTGCTTTCGTTATGACTGGTATTTTTGCCAGCAATCAGAGTCCACACCGGAATAGGTTACCCATGGTCGACTAGCCGCTTCTGGCGGGTTACCTTTCCCGTCCTTCCGCCGGAAGCTCTTGTAGCTCGCCCAGGCCTTGATCAGCGTCCCATCCACCGTAAAATGTTCATCCGACATAAACGGCTTGGCGCGTTCAATCACCCGCCGGAAAAACCCCTGCGTGATCTCCTCGTTCAGCAAACGCTCCGGAGGATGGTTGCTGACGCTTCTCAAGGTCTAGTGGCTCGAAAAATTCGCTTAAAGCCGCGTTTCGGGAGAATACCGTGCACGTTTTCAAAGGAATCGCATTCGGTTTGTTTTTCTCATTCGTCGGAACTATCGGTTATCTGCTTATTGGCATTGTCATTGGAATTCTTCGCGGACCAGTGCAAACAAGCCATGGGATAGGTCTCAGCGCAGTCCTTGCTGGATTGCTGGAGGCCACAGTATTCAATCCGTTTTATTGGCTTGGGATCGTTTTGGCGTTCGGCCTGGCGTTCTGGATCACAGGAAAATCCCGTATAGCGTAGCGTTACTAACTTTTGCCTCTGTTTTTGCACCCTTACGCAGAGGCGCGCAACTGCTGGATGATCCAACCGCTCGTCGGATGCTTCGTGACGTTAATCCCGGGCGTCCAGTCCGCACTATTGTTTGAAGACCAGTGGGGGCCCGCTAACTCGTTTCCCCTTTAGATTGACACTGACCTCCACGCGGTCGGCGATTTTTATGAAGGGAATGCCGCTGTTCATCCCGAACTCCTTACGGTCAAATGCCATTGTTCCTTTGATGTCGCCCGAACCTGTCCCTTTGCCTGTAATCGCGAAGATCAGAGTCTCTGGCTTTGAGACTCCTCGTGTGGTGAAGTTTCCCTGAACCTCGACTGTCGTTGGACCCGTCTGGGTCAGCTTCGTCGAATGAAATGCACTGTAGGGATCGTCTTTCGCGTTGAAGAAATCCTTGCTCTTCAATTTGCCATCTTTCGTGCCGCTTCCTGTATTCACGCTATCTGCCTGAATCTTGATATCCAGAACGCCGCCTTCAACATCCGTAGAGGGGTACGTGAGAGTAGCGTCCCACTTATCGAATGTTCCTTCAATTGAGACGGAGGTTTGGACCGCGAACCGAACCGAGCTGCCTTCCTTCAAGATCTGTATAACGGGGATATTACCGGGCGTTTGGGCTTCGACCCCCTTGGCCAAGAACAGCAAGCCTGTCCAGACCGCGGCTTTGTGAAAAGCGTTCATGGTTACCTCCACTTGAAAATTCTGCTTACCGGATTGGTGAATGTTGTGAGCAGGAGCGGCTCATGCTAATTACATGGCAACTAAACTTTGCGAATCTGATCAAGCTGTCGCAAGACGAACTCCGCAACCAACTCCCGACACAATGTCCACGAGGAGCCGATTCATTGCTGTACCGGACTCCAGCCTGCATCGGGATCGAACTCGCTCATTGCTGTTGCGGCTTTAGTTGTCGTCATCCCCAAGTCCTTCTGGAGCAGCACGCCATCCTGATTGATGATGAATGTCATTATTCCTGAATTACCGTATTCCGCCGGATAGGCGACGAAGGCAAATCCACCGACCATCTTTCCATTCACGACGTAATCCTTCGCGCCGCCCGGCGCGTGAACGCCTTGCCGGGTCAGCATGTGGAAGTAGTAGCCTTGAAAAGGTGTGGGAGAGCTCGGCTTTGTGCTGTATCCCTCTGAGGTTGCGAATGCCGCCAAAGGCCCGAGCGGGCTCTTGGGTTGGCCTTCTAGCGACTCCCAGTACAAACCGTTCTGCTTTCCAGTATCGCTGATGAACTTCAGAGCGAACTGCCCCTTGCTTGCGCCGTCGTGTGGCTGCGAAAAGTACTCGGCCTGGGCGTTGGCCACTGCTCCACAAACTTCGATTAC
>Ga0210406_10003075_pt1 | contig 18528 bp, 18 predicted proteins | sample IncBWC30MmetaG_FD_155454 | JGI IMG/M metagenome (GOLD analysis project Ga0210406, IMG submission 155454) | Forest soil microbial communities from Barre Woods Harvard Forest LTER site, Petersham, Massachusetts, United States - Inc-BW-C-30-M | ecosystem: Environmental > Terrestrial > Soil >... | reverse complement strand
AACAGAACAACATAGGATGCCATGCGTTGATATTTCGCTGCAGCGGAAAGAGCGGATTCTCTGCCGAGGTTTCCGGCCATCCACAACGTGTCGAAGCGCGAAAACTCGAACGCGCGGTAGAGGTTCGCTTCACGGACGTTCCCTGCATCGTGCGAACGCCCGAGGGGGCGGTTCAGGCCCATCCGGGGGATGCGATCCTGACAGGCAACGGCGGTCACCATTGGCGGGTGTCGCACGCAAAATTTGCGCACAAATACCGGCCCATACCGCCAACCATCGCCGGCCAGGACGGGCATTACATCAGCCTGCCGTACCATATTCTGGCGCTGCAGCTGGACGAACCTTTCGACGTACAGCTCGCGGACGGTATCTCCAGGCTCAGCGGCCATAGGGGCGATTGGCTGGTGGACTACGGCGACGGCAGCCTCGGCATCGTCGCCCAGGACATTTTTGCGACCACTTATGAAATCCTGAGGTAGCACGAGCATGGCGTTCCACCAGTTCATTCAACGAGTGCTGCTGATCGGAACTCGACTGAAGGTTCCGCCGCCGCCTCAGCGCTCCAGTCCCCCGCAGCGGTTGCTGCCCCTCATCGAGGCTCTCGCTCCCGCCCACCTCATGTTTGACGCGCGCGCCGTGCACTATGGCCACCGCTATCGCAGTGGCTTCTGGGCCATCTATCTCTTGAGCGCCGTTGCGGTGCTGTTCGCAGTCCTGCCTCTCGCGCTGGGCTGGGACGATCGGCGTCACCTACAGCATCCGGTCGCGGGAGTGTGGGCAGCCGCCGAGGTCCTCATCATCGGCACGGTGAGCACGATCTATTGGCTGGGTCATCGGCGAGATTGGCAAGGGCAGTGGCTGCAAGCCCGGACCACCGCTGAATTGATCTGGTATTTGCCGCTCGTCGCACCGCTGCTCGACTTCAGCCGGCCGGAAACATCCGCAAACTGGTATATGCGGGTATTCGATCCGGGCAATCACCTGCGCAATGGCGATGATCTTGAAGCGATATGCGCGAAGAACGAGTCCTTGGCGCGAACACTGCTGGATGGAGCATGGTCTGACCCGGCTTTCATCTCGCTGTATGCGCAATGGACGGTGAGCGTTCTCGAGGCACAGACGCACTATCATCATCGGGTTGCCTTGCGGCAGCACGCCCTGATGCATCGTGTGCATTCGGTAAACATCGGACTGTTCGGGCTGACGGCGCTTGGAGCGCTGCTGCATCTGGTGCTGCATACCGTGTGGCTGTCGCTGATCACGACATTTTTCCCGGCCCTCGGGGCTTCGCTGCATGGCGCTCTGGCGCAATCCGAATCCTATCGACTGGGTACGACCTCGGAACGCCTCGCGACGGAATTGCAACTCGCCATCGTTGGCCTGCAAGGGGCATTGGGCGATCACGGCGCATCGCCGCAACCGGCGCCGATCAAGGGCTCGATCCAGGAGGCCATCGAATTGATCCTCGAAGAGCATCAAGATTGGCACATGCTGGTACGGCCGCACCATCTTCCATTGGCCTGAGAGTAAGATCGCGCTTGTCCGTAAACTCACGGGAGACCAGCTCGCGTGGACCCATCGCTGATCGACCGGGCTAGCGCACCGTATCGCAGCTCCGGGCTATACGCCTACAATTTTGCCCGCGGCAAATTGAGTGGGGACCCGGTGTTCCGCGCGCTGCTGGAACGCGGGTTGCTGCTGGGGCGCGGACACATTCTGGACCTGGGATGCGGCCAAGGACTGCTGGCGTCCTGGCTGCGCGCCGCCCTGCTCAGCTACGAGAAAGGCCATTGGCCGGAAGGCTGGCCCCCGGCACCGGCACCGTGTTCGACCCGGGGAATCGAATTGATGGTTCGCGATGTCGAGCGCGCGCACGCTGCGCTCGGGCCGGCATGTGAAATATCCCAGGGGGACATCCGCAGCGTTGAATTCGGCACCACGGATGCCGTGGTGATCCTGGATGTGCTGCATTACATACTTCCGGATGAGCAGCTTCAGGTGCTCAAGCGAGTGCGCGCTGCGCTGCCAACGCGGGGTCTGCTGCTGTTGCGCATCGGCGATGCCGATGGCGGCCTGCGATTTCGCTACAGTCAGGGGGTCGACAAGCTGGTGATGCGCTTGCGTGGTCATTCACCGGTCGCCATGCACTGTCGAAGTGCCGCTCAGTGGTGTGAGTTATTGCACCAATGCGGGTTCGAGGTCCACGCCACACCCATGAGCGAGGGCACGCGCTTCGCCAACGTGCTGTTGATTGGCCACGCGAATTAGACGCTAAACTACGGTCCCCTCAACCGCAGCGAGCTTAAGACCCGATGAACTTTCAACGCAAGATTTCTGCGACCGTGATTGCGGCGTGCCTATTTGCGCCGCTCGAGACCATGGCTCAAACCACAGGGCCATTGAAACCCATCACTCATGAAGCGCTTTGGATGATGAAACGCGTGGGTGCTCCGGCGTTGAGTCCGGACGGCAAGTGGGTGGTGTACTCCGTGCTTGAACCGTCCTATGAAGCGGACAAGAGCGTCAGCGATCTGTGGCTCGTGTCCGCCGACGGACTAAAAGCCCCGCGGCGGATCACCAATACCAAGGCCCCTGAGGGCGATGTCGTATGGTCGCCCGATAGCAGCAGCATCGCGTTTACCACCAAGCGCGAAACCGACGATGTCGAACAAATCTATGTCCTCAATCTCGCCGAAGGCGGCGAAGCACGCCGGCTCACCAATATATCCACGGGTGCCTCGAGCCCGAAATGGCGGCCTGACGGCAAGGCAATCCTGTTCGAGTCCCTGGTTTTCCCCAACGCTGCGGACGACGAAGCCAATAAAAAGATTGCCGCCGAGCGCAAGGCACGCAAATACAACGTGCGAACCTACGAGCACTTCCCCATCCGCCATTGGAACCAGTGGCTGGACGATCGTCAACCCACCCTCATGGTGCAGTCGATTGAGCCTGGATCGAGTCCCAAGGACATTCTCTCGGCCACTGCGCTGGCCCGTACTTCGGGATTTTCCGGTATGGAGACGGAGAGCAGCGTCACCCTGGCGCCATTGTGGAGTCCCGACGGGCATGAAGTCGTGTTTACCGCAACGACGGAACGATGGCATGCGGCCTTTGCGCAGGTGGGCTACCACCTGTATCGCATGGCCGCCGATGGCGGCGAACCAGCCATCATCACGCCCGCTGCAGGCCAATATGAGGAGGCCGCGTTCAGTCGCGACGGCAAATCGCTCTTTTTCAAATACGAGGTACAGGACAACGAGGTTTATCACCTGCCGCGCCTAAACAAGGTGATATGGCCGGCTGGGGGGCAGGCCTCGCTAGTGACGCAGGGGTTCGACCGGGAAGCGGCGCGTTATGCGCTGGGCGCGGACGGGAAGTTCGCATACCTGCTGGTGCCGGAAGCCGGCAAGGAAAACCTGTATCGGGTTGCGACGCAGGGCGGCAAGCCGGAACTGGTGATTGAGCCGGCCACGGGTGGCTACACTTCTCTGGAAATTGCGGAAAAATCGGCCAAGCCCACTTTGATCGCCGGCTACGGCAGTTCGGTCTCTCCGACCGAGATCGTGCGCATCGATGCTTCGCGGCGCACGCACGTGAATCTCACCCATGTCAACACCGCGGCCGCAGCGGCAATCGACTGGCGGCCACCGCAGCATTTCTACTTCACCAGCGCCAAGGGCCGCAATATTCACAATATGATCGTGCTGCCGCCCGCATTCGATGCCGCCAAGAAATACCCGATGCTGGTCCTGATCCACGGCGGTGCGGCAAGCAACAATCCCGATCAGATCGGGCTTCGCTGGAACTATCATCTCCTGGCCGCACCCGGCTATGTGATATTGCTGACCGACTACACGGGGTCGACCAGCTTCGGCGAGAAATTTGCACAGGCCATCAAACTCGACCCGCTGAGAACGCCCGGCGATGAGATCAATCAAGCCGTTGACGAGGCCATCAAGCGGTATTCCTTCATCGATGGATCGCGGCTATGCGCCGCAGGCGCCAGCTACGGCGGCCATCTGGCCAACTGGATCGAAGCGACCACCACGCGCTATAAATGCATCGTAAGCCATGCCGGCGAAGTCGATCTCTTGAGCCAGTGGGGAACCAGCGACGGCATATACGGCCGTGAAGTGACGAATGGTGGACCGCCTTGGGAGGGAAATCCCGTCTGGCGCGACCAGAGCCCGATCACCCATGCAGCCAACTGGAAAACACCGATGCTGTTGAGCATCGGCGAGCGCGACTTCCGCGTACCCATCAATAACACGCTCGAGAATTGGAGCGCGCTGCAGCGAATGCAGGTGCCAAGCCGACTTCTGGTATGGCCGGACGCCTGGCATTGGATAACCAAACCTGAAGATAGCCGCCACTTCTATGCGGAAGTGCAAGAATGGCTCGCGACCTATCTCAAAGACGGCGCACCGGCAACCTGATATCCGCGGCATGTCGCGCAGCGCGGGCGGCTGCGCGACATGCATCCGGCGATGGGCTCCTATTGGTTGGCGGGAGTGCTCGTGCGGCGAATGAAGCCCACGACGTTGTCGTGCAGCAACTTGAGCGAGGAGTCCTTGGCATAGACCATGTGGCCTGAGTCATAGAATTTGTATTCTATGTTCGACTGCAGCTTCGCCGGAACCGGCAGGTGATGCATCTCATAGACGCCCTGATAAAACGGCGTGGCCAGATCGAAATAGCCGGCGTTCAATTGAATCTTCAGGTTCGGATTGATCTTCATCGCATTCGCCAGATCGGGCATGACATTCGAACCCTGGCGCGAGGAAGCCGGTCGCTGATTTTGCCCCGGTTGGCTGTGCTGAAAATTCCAGGTGCCGAAGGTCTGAATGCTGTGTTTGAAGCTCTTACCTTCGCCATAGCGCAAATCCTTGCGCACATAGTCGTTGAACGCAGAGACATAGGCCGACGAGAGCGCCGTGGATTGCGGATCATAATCCGCACGCTGGCTCAAGGGGTCGAGGTCGGGCCCGGAAAAACGCGTGTCCAACCGGCCGGTCGTCAGGCCAACGTCGTCCTGCAAATTCTGGCGAAATTCCCCTCCGTCGATACGCAGATCCGCCTTCAAGATGTAGTCGACCGAAAGGCCTGTGTACTGGTGAAGCTTCTCGGCGATCGAACGCCGATCCGGCGCGCTCAGATCAGACCCGGCCGCAAGGGCTCGGGCATAGTCCCCCATCGCGAACTGCTCAACTTCCGCCAGCAGAGATTCGAGGTCCTTGTGCTCACCCGGCAGCTTTTTGTGGTACCAGGCGGTCGCAGCATAGGTAGGCAGGACCGTCTGGTACGGAAGATCGATACCGGGATTGCCTGTCGGCCGATCCGGACTCAGATCGAAATTGAGTATCTGCGACAGCAGTATCACGCCGTTGAAGTCGATTGCGCGATCGCTTTGTAGCTGATTGATGAGTACCGCGGAGCGGGGTGTTCCGTAGCTCTCGCCGAACAAGTATTTGGGCGAGTTCCAGCGGCCGTATTTCGACAGAAACTGCGATATGAATTCTGCGAAGGCATACGCATCCTGATCGACGCCGAAAAATGCCTTCTCCTTGTCCTTGCCCGCGATGCGGCTGAAGCCGGTGCCTGGCGCATCGATAAAGACCAGATCGGTGGCGTCAAGCAAGCTCGAGGCATTGTTGGTCAGCGAATAAGGGGCCGCGGGAGTATGTGCATCGGTGGCGGTGACAATGCGGCGCGGACCGAAAGCCCCCATGTGCAGCCATACGGTTGCCGAACCCGGGCCGCCGTTATAGACGAAGGTCACCGGCCGCGGACTGCCGCCGGTTTTGAAGTAGGCGACATAGAACATCGACGCTTCGGCGGTCGGATTCTTGTCGCCATCATCCCCGGCTCCGGGGCCTTTTTCAGCCTTGGGGTCGCGCGGAACATCGTCCCAATCCTTTGGATGCACGACCAGGGTGCCCGCGACGGCTTGGTAGGAAATGGCCTGGCCGCCGATGGTCACCGTGCCGGTGCTGCTGACCGACTCGGGCTTGAAGGGCTGAAACTTCCCACCGTCTGCCTTCTCCGAGTCGCTGTCTGATTTTTTATCCGGCGGGTTCGATGCGTTGGGTGCGGCAGCCAAGTACGCGGGTAACGCCAGCGCCACGGCCAAGCCCACGCAAGCACCAAATTTAAATCGACTCATGTTCATCCTCCCAAGGGGTTTTTCTGGCTAGTATGTTCCGCGCGAAGTTTAACGGGACCTCCGGGCAGAAGTAAGCCGGGGATTTGCTGAGCCGCGCGATGATGCGTGGTTTCGGCCGAAGAACAATTTGCCGAGGGCAGGACATGAGGTTGAAACCGATCACTTGCGTTGAATGGGCGTTTGCTTTTTCGCTCGCCTGCCATGCGGCTGCAGGCGCGCAACCGGCCCAGCCAAAGGATGGCCCGTATTTCCCGGCGGCCGTAGGCCAGACCGAGACCGACGAATACACGCGTTATGAGTTGTTGGCGCCGGAGACAGCCAGTTTCAAGATTTTCTACGAGGTGTCCGCGACCACACCGGGAGCGAAGTTTTTTTACAACCCCATTCGCAAAGGCAGTTCGGCGAGCGACGAAAGCGTGTACGACGCGATGCTCGGCACGCCGCTGCATTTTGAAGTGGTGAGCGGTGCGCAGGCACGCATGGATGCCTTGATGCCTGACGCCGAGTTGGCGACTGACTACATCAAGGTCACGCTTGCGCGGCCGGTGCCTGCGCACGGCCAGGGTCGTGTGCTCATCGTCAAGACTTACAAAGATCCGAAAAGCTACTACCTGGATGGGAAGATCATCGTCTTCAACCGGCCATTGGGTGTCAAGCGCAACAAAGTGGTTCTGCCGCCCGGCTATGAAGTCGTCGGCCTGACGGTTCCTTCGCAGATTCTGACGGAGAAAGACGGGCGCATTGCCATCAGCTTTCTGCATGCAGGATCGGGTGAAGCTCCCCTGATACTGAGGGCGGCCAAGGGTGCGCAGGTGGGCGCGGCGGCGCTGCCGCGGCCGTTGACGACGGCGCGCAGCTGGGAATCACCGTTTGTCGGCGAGACGGAGCAGGAGCGGCTGTCGGAGCGCGCGCATCAGGATCGGGATATCGTCTATTTCCTACAGCAGCCTGAAACGCATGCGTTCAGCTTGTATCACGACTATACGGAATCGAGAACCGGCGTGAGCGGCTATGCAAATGTCGTTCGTGAAGGCAGTGTGGCCAGCCATCCTTCTGCAAGCATCCTGGACACGGGAGAGCAGCTGAAGACTCTGGAGATGAGCGGCGCCGAGTTGACGGCATCGAAGATCAATGTCGGCGAGGCGGTGGCCTCGGCGGCCCGCGTGGTCGTCATTCCGTTCCCGCCGGTGCAGGCGGGACAGACATTGCGGCTGCGCATCGCGGAGACCTATACGGCGCCGGTGAGCTACAAATTGGATGGCGAGGATCTGGTATTCGACCGCAGCCTGGGAAGACCCCGCAATGCCGTGGTGTTGCCGTCGGGGTGGTACTGCACGTTCAGCGCAGCCCCCGCAACCGTGACGCAATTGCCGGACGGCAGAGTACGTCTGGATTATTGGAACGATCGACCGGAGGCGGTGGATGTGTTGCTGAAGGCCAGACGACGAACCGCAGGAGAGTAAGCGTGCATCGCCATGGCACGCGTCGGCGCGCCACGGCAATCCAAGGACTATTGACTCGCCTGGCTGACCGTCGGCGACTGCGGATCTTTGGGCGGCGGTGCAGGTTCCACCGGGATCACCGGCAGATGATAAGCGTCCACTTTGGGATTCTTGGCCTCTTGTTCCTGACGCTGTTTTTCCTGCCGCGCCCGCAGCTGCTCGCGGCTTTTCTCGAAATCCTCCGCGCGCTTTGCCTCCGCGGCGGGGTCGACCCGCGCAGCGAGACGTTCGATGGCGATGCGTGCATTCATGCAGTCCGAATTCGAGCGCGAGAGGGCCGGATCGCGGTTGCACTTCATGAGCACACCATCGAGCAAAACGCGATCCTCCATCAGATCCGACACGGTCATCGGGGGAATGCGACGCGGACTGCAGGCGCCAAGCACAGCAATGGCGGCCAGGCACCCGCAGGCGATCGATGATTTGATTGAAATTGGCATATAGCTTCCCACCAGCAGTGTTACCCAAAATGGGGCCCCAAACGACCCCCTGCCTGTGACGCGTCTCACGACTTGACAATGTTCCAGTCCACACATTGAACAATCGGCGCGTTTGACCCCGCCGAAGCGCATGTGTACCGTCCCTACATGCCAACCCCGAAAGCCACAAAACAAGAAACACCCGATTTTGAGACGGCCTTGCGCGACCTTGAAGAACTGGTCGAACGCTTGGAACACGGCGATTTGCCACTGGAGGAGTCTCTGGCGGCATTCGAACGCGGTGTCATGTTGACGCGTGCCTGCCAAAGCGCATTGAAAGAGGCCGAACAAAAGGTCGAGATTCTGCTGAAGAAGGCCGGTGAACCTGCAGTTGAAGACTTCATGCCCGAGGAACCAGAAAACGGCTGAGCACCCCGTGAATGCGGCAGCGATGGAGGCGCGTATGCGTGGGTACCAATCACGCGTGCAAGCGGTCCTCGATGCTGATCTTCCGGCCGCGGACGTGGTACCGCAGCGCTTGCATGCAGCGCAACGCTATGCGGTTCTGGGCGGCGGAAAGCGTCTGCGGCCTTTGCTAGTCTATTGCACCGGGGAGGCCCTGAATATACCGGCGACAGTGCTGGATGCGCCCGCCGCTGCGGTGGAACTCATTCATTCCTACTCGCTGGTCCACGACGATCTGCCTGCGATGGACGATGATGATTTGCGTCGCGGACAACCCACGACTCACCGCGCCTTCGACGAGGCAACCGCCATCCTTGCCGGGGACGCGCTGCAAGTGTTGGCTTTTTCATTGCTCTCGCGCGATCGAACACCGGGCGTGACTTCGGATGCACGGCTGAAAATGATTCAAATCCTCGCCGATGCCAGCGGCACAGCCGGCATGGCGGGCGGCCAAGCGATCGACTTGGCAGCCGTCGGACGCGCCTTGACGCTCGAGGAACTGGAGGCCATGCACCGTCTGAAGACCGGCGCCCTGATTCGCGCGAGCGTGCTGATGGCGGCAGCTTGCTCGTCCACTCTGAGCGCCGCCGCGTGGGCGGCGCTCGACGGCTACGCGCAGGACATCGGTCTCGCCTTTCAGATCCAAGATGACATTCTCGATGTCGAGGGCAAGACCGAAGAGATCGGAAAAACCAGCGGCGCAGATGCCGCACGCGCCAAACCCACCTACCCCAGTGTGCTGGGCCTCGAGGCCGCCAAGATCCGGGCCCGGGAACTGAAGCTGCGCGCTTGCGAAAGACTGGCGCCGCTCGGTGAGCCATCCAACGTCCTTGCTTGGCTGGCCTCTTATGTGATCGAGCGCCGGGTTTGAGGCCTCAATCGCGGATTTGGTCGCCAAAAAAGGACGAATATCGGCCAATTGCGGCGATTTCCACCTGTCGGTCGCCATCCACCATCAGGGTCTCCAGCCAAAACCGGTCGAATGGTCTAAAATTTCTTGAGTTATGCGGTTTCGGCACCATGTCGGGCGTGATCGCCGTGAGCAGGAAGTGAATATGAACGTCGCCGTGCCCGTCAAGAAACCGAGCGCCCACTCCGTAGAGGATGTCCAAGGACACGCCGATACGCGCCAGATCCCCATCAACAAGGTGGGTATCAAAGACATCTATCACCCCGTCAAGGTGAAAGATCGGTCGCGTGGTGAGCAACACACGGTTGCGAATTTCAACATGTACGTGAATTTGCCGCATCATTTCAAAGGCACGCACATGTCGCGCTTCGTGGAAATTCTGCATCGGCACGAGCGCGAAATCTCCGTGGAGTCATTCGGCAAAATGCTCGCGGAAATGACCGACCACCTGGCTGCCGATTCCGGCCACATCGAAATGACCTTCCCCTACTTCGTCATGAAAAAGGCTCCCGTATCGGGCGTCGAGAGCCTGATGAACTATCAAGCCACGATTTTCGGCGAGCATCGCCATGGTAAGACGGAAGTCTGGCTCAAGGTGGTGGTGCCGACGACCAGCTTGTGTCCATGCTCGAAAGAAATCTCCGACTACGGCGCGCACAATCAGCGATCGCACCTGACATTGACGGCGCGACTGGCCGAACACATGTGGCTCGAAGAACTGATCGAAATCGCCGAGCGCGAAGCGTCATGCGAGGTTTACGGAATTTTGAAGCGCCGTGACGAGAAATTCGTCACCGAGCGCGCCTACGACAATCCGAAATTCGTCGAGGATACGGTGCGGGACGTCGCGGTGGCGCTCAACAAGGACAAGCGCATCCGTGCTTATGTCGTCGAGTCGGAGAATTTCGAGTCGATCCACAATCATTCCGCCTACGCAATGATTGAGCACGACAAGGAAACCGCCGCTTAGGAACTGCCCGCTCGGCGCGGACTCGGCAGCGCGGACCCGGCGGCGCGGACTCCGCGACGCTTAGGTGACTCCGCGCTCCGCGCTTTGCAGCCGTCCTATCATGCTGCGCAGGAACACTTGATTGAATCGCAGCTGACACTCCGCGGAAACCTGCTCCAGCAGCGTTGAACTTACCTTCATCACGGTAACGGATCCGGATGCACCGATGGTCGCGGTGCGCTTTGCGCCGCGCACATAACTGGTCTCGCCGAAGCAGTCTCCGCTGTCCAGGTAGCCCAGCGCCTTGCCGTTGCGCTGAACTCCGACCCGCCCCTGAACGATGATGTAGAACCGGTCGTCCATCTCGCCTTCCTTGACGATCTCCTCGCCATCCGCATAATCCTGCCAGCTGCTGGCGCGCAACACTTCCCAAATTTCGCCATGCGAAAATTCATGGAAGAACTTCAATTTACGCAGCAGGCTGAACTGCTCCTGCTGATCGATCCGGTTGTACTGTGCGCGCAACTTTTGATGCACGCGCGTCAGTTCCGCCGCGAAGTCCAGCCCCGTTTTGTAGCGCTTTTCAGGATCTTTCTGCAACGCCATCGCAGTTACGTTCTCGAGTTCCTCGGGAATCTCGGGACGCAGCGTGTGAATCGGGGGCGGCGTGGCAAAGACGATCTGATGCAGCAGTTTCTGCAAATTGCCGGCCCGGAAGGGCCTCGTTCCGGTCAACAGTTCGTACATCACCGCGCCCAGTGAATACAGGTCGGAACGATTCGTCAGTTCAATCGACTGGACCTGCTCCGGAGACATATAGGACGGGCTGCCTGCGATCCCTTCGATTCGCGAGATCTCCGAATCGGCCACCAGTGCGATGCCGAAATCGATGATCCGCACGTCGCTTTCGAGCGTGAGCATGATGTTGCTGGGCTTGATGTCGCGATGAATCACGCCGCGGCTGTGTGCGTAATGCAATGCGCGCGCTGCTTTGTAAATCAACTCGACCACATCGTCGATGCGCAGCAAATTGTCGGGACGGCAGTAGGCAGCCAGTGTGCGCGCCCCATGCACGTGCTCGGTCACGATGTAGCAGTGACCATTTTCCTCGCCGGCGTCGTATATCGGCAGAATGTTCGGATGCTGAAGCATGCCGACCATGTGCGCTTCGGACAGAAACATCTTGCGCGCGATGCGTTTGCGATTTTCATCACCGCTGGCATCCACGTTGTAAACCTTGATCGCCACGTCACGGCCGTAGTAAGGATCATGCGAGAGGTAGACGACGCCCGTGCTGCCGCGCCCCACTTCGTTGATGATCACGTACTTGCCGATTTTTTCCGGCAACGAACCGCGGCCGGGCTGGCCTTTTAAAAGACTGGTGGAGCGGGTATTGGTCAAGGGTAACCGTGCGCAGCAGGCGTCATTCGACTTCGATGACGCGAGGATACTGGTGCTGCTGCCGCTAAACTGTGATTTGGGTCGAGGCTTGGGCGAAGTGGTCAAAACCTGAGCCGCGAGGTTGAAAAACCTTGCCGTCCAATGACCAGGTTACGCCCGTGCCGACGCTTAGTTCGCCGATGGTGGTCAACGTTAAGTTCAATCGATCGGCCGCGGCCTTCAGTTCGGCGAATCGCGCCGCAGGCACGGCCATCAGCAATTCGTAGTCATCACCCCCGGAAAGCGCCCATTCGAGCGCCTGGCCCGGGCTCGCCGCGGAGCGCATGGCCGCCGACAACGGCAGCCGTTCGACCTCGACGCGCGCAGCGAGGCCGCTGGCCTGCGCCAGTTTCGGCAGGTCTCCGACCAGGCCGTCGGACAAGTCCATCGCAGCAGTCGCGATGCCGCGCGAAGCGGCGCCAAAGTGCACCCTGGGTTCTGCAAAATCAAAGCGGCGAATCAACTCATCCACCGCCGGGCTGCTTGCCCGCGGCGGCGCAGCCTTCAGAAATGCCAGACCCGCCGCGGCGTCCCCGAGCGTTCCGCTCACCGCCAACAGATCTCCGGCCTGGGCGCCGCTTCTTCGCAGTGCGGTTCCGCGAGGAACATGGCCCAAGATCTGTACGCTGACGGTGAGCGGACCCTGCGTGGTATCGCCGCCGACCAGCGAGACCCCGTACACGTCCGCAAGTTCCAGAAAACCTGCCGCAAACTTTTCCAGCCAATCAGGATCCGCGCCGGGCAACGTCAAGGCGAGCGTTGCCCACAAAGGAGTTGCGCCCATGGCGGCTATATCGCTCAAATTCACCGCCAGCGCGCGATGGCCGATCGATCGCGCGTCGCTGTCCTCGAGGAAGTGACGCCCCGCCACGATCGTATCCACGGCGGCCACCAAGTCGGATCCTTTGGGAAGATCGAGAAGCGCAGCATCATCACCGATGCCGAGCAGCACTCCCGGCGCGCGCCGCGGCCGTTGATCGCGAAGGAAAAAACGACGAATCAATTCAAACTCGCCGAGATTGGAGGACACCAAACTACGCCTCGGTCTGGCGGCCATACTCGTGCGGTCGCGATTCCCGGGCGGCTCGATCCAAAACGGCATTGACGAACTTATGACCATCCGTCGCACCAAATTGTTTGGCCAGCTGCACCGCCTCCGCGAGCGCAACCCGGTACGGCAATTCAGGACACGACTGCAATTCGTGAAGACCCAGCCAAAGAACCGCATGTTCGATCGGGTCCAGTTCCTGGGGCGGAATTTCGCACAGGCCGGACAATCGAAAATCCAGCGCTTCGCGATTGGGCGCGATTCCTTCGATCAATTCTCGAAAATAATCGCGATCGACGCGCTCCGCCTCCGGATCTGCGTCGAACTGCCGTTGCACGTCCTGCCACGGCAGTGGATTGATCTGAATCTGATAGAGCGCCTGCAGCGCGAGGCGGCGCGCGAGACTTCGAGCTCGATGGCTTGAGTCCCCTGAGCTCATCTAATTACCCAGGCGGCGCATTCAATCATCCAGGCGGCGCAGTAGATTTGCCATTTCGATTGCAACCAGTGCCGCATCCGCGCCCTTGTTGCCGGCCTTGCCGCCGGCCCGGTCCACCGCCTGTTCAACCGTATCGGTGGTGAGGACTCCGAAGGCAATCGGCACTCCGGTCTCGAGCGCAATGCGCGCAATACCGCCGGCGCATTCGCCGGCAACATAGTCAAAATGAGGTGTCTGACCGCGGATCACGGCGCCGAGCGCAATGAGCGCCTCGTAGCGATGCGACAGTGCCAGCTTGCGCGCCACGATGGGAATGTCGAAGGCCCCGGGTACGCGCACGATTTCGATCTGCTTCTCAGTGACACCGTGCCGTTTCAAGGCATCCAGCGCACCGCGCAGCAACTGCTCGACCACAAAATCGTTGAACCGCGCGGCGATGAGCGCGAAGCGCAAATCACGGGCCAGCAGTTCTCCCTCGACTATCTTCGGCTGATCGTTGGGCACAAGTCATTCCTCGCGTTGGCAGGTCGGCAGTATACCTAGGAGCCTGTCCGGCCGCGCTCAATCATCGCCGTCCACATAGCTGGTTATTTCAAGATCAAACGCCGCCAGCCCTTGCAGCTGCTTGGGCGCGCTCAATACCCGCATGCGCTTCAAGCCCAGATCCTTGAGGATCTGCGCACCAATCCCATAGGTTCGCACCACGGTGGCGCCGACCGGCGGGCGCGCGGGTTTGGCGTCCAGATGCCTCAAGCTCTCCATGAAGTCTCGCGCCGATTCTTCGGACCGCAGTATCACCACGACGCCCGAATCTTCCTTGGCGACCCTGCGCATGGCCGAGCGCAGCGGCCAGCCGAGTTTCTCGCTGCTCACGCCGACGACATCGCGCAACGTGTGATTGATGTGCACGCGGACCAGCGGCGGCAGACTGGAATTCAAATCGCCTTTCACCAACGCGATGTGCACGGTTTTGTTCACATGATCTTCGTAGCAGCAAAGCCTGAAGCCGCCGTACTCGGTGTCGACGGGCTCATCGTAGACGCGCTCGACGGAACGCTCGTTCTTCAACCGGTAGCGGATCAAATCCGCGATGGTGCCGATCTTCAGGCCGTGAATCTTGGCGAACAGCTCGAGATCGGGCCGCCGGGCCATGGTCCCGTCATCGTTCAAAATTTCCACGATCATTGCCGCGGCCGAAAACCCGGACAGGCGTGCAAGGTCACAACCGGCTTCCGTATGCCCGGCGCGCGTCAAGACCCCGCCAGGCTGCGCCATCAGAGGGAAAATATGCCCCGGCTGGCGCAGATCTTCGGGCCTCGCATTGGGCGCCACCGCGGTCTTGACGGTGTGTGCGCGGTCGTGGGCGGAGATTCCCGTGGTCACGCCCTCCGCAGCCTCGATCGACAGCGTGAAATTGGTACGATGCGAGCTGTCGGTATCGCTCACCATGAGCGGCAGGCGAAGCTGGCGGCAGCGTTCGCGCGTCAGGGTCAGGCAGATGAGGCCGCGGCCGTAGCGCGCCATGAAGTTCACGTCCTCAGGCCGCACGCATTCCGCCGCCATGATCAAATCGCCCTCGTTTTCCCGGTCCTCATCGTCCATGATCACCGCCATCTTGCCGCGGCGCAGGTCCTCTAGAACTTCATCGATCGTGTTGAACGCAGCCATGTGTCGCCTTAGGTTTCGGTTTTTGTCAGTCTATCAAGATAGCGCGCGACGACGTCGATCTCGACGTTGACCTCATCGCCGGCTCGAAGCTCGCCGAGCGTGGTGACCGTATGAGTGTGCGGAATGATGTTCACATCGAATCGCCGGCCGTCCACGTTGTTGACCGTGAGACTCACGCCATTGAGGCAGATCGAGCCTTTGGCCGCGACGAATCGCGTCAGCGATGCCGGCAATTCGAATTCCAGACGCCAGGAACGGGCGTCCTGATCGAGGCGCTCGAGATGGCCGACCGCATCGACGTGACCGCTGACCATGTGGCCGCCGAGGGGATCGCCGGCACGCAGGCTCGGCTCCAGATTGACGTTCGAGCCGATCTTCAACTTGCCCAGCGTGGTTTTCGACAGGGTCTCGCGCGACACGTCTGCAAAGAAAACGGTGTCCTGGATGCGGGTCACGGTGAGGCACACGCCTTGGACGCAGACGCTGTCGCCGATGGCGATGCGCGCCACATCGAGCCCTGCGGCATCTATACCCAACTCCAAATCACCCTCGCGCTGCGCCAGAGAGATGATGCGGCCCTTTGCCAGGATGATTCCAGTAAACATAATTATGACTTCTTCGGCCTGAGAATGATGCGCATATCTTCGCCAAACGGTTGGACGTCGCGGAACTCGAATGACGCCAGCCAACCCCCGCCGGACTGAATGCGCAGCAGCGGCGCCGCGTCGCACCCCAACAGCTTGGGCGCCACATAGAGCACGAGTTCATCGACCAGCTGTTTGTCGACAAAGGCCCCCGCAAGGGTCGGGCCGCATTCGAGCAATAACTCGTTGATCTCGCGCGCGGTCAAGTTCTGCATGACGGCGTCCAGATCCAGACCGCCGGCGGCGCGCGGAATTCGCTCCACCCTGAGATCCTTGAACGAGCCCAGCGGCGCGTCGGCCGCGGCAAACACCAGCGCCTCGCCATTGCTGAAGATCTTTGCCTCGCGCGGACAGGTCAGCATGGTATCGAGCACCACTCGAAGCGGCTGGCGAACCCAGGGTCCGTAGCTCGAGCGCACATTCAGCAGTGGATCGTCGGTGCGTACGGTGCCGGCGCCGGTGAGCACGGCGGAGCTGCGCGCGCGCCATGTTTGTACGTCTGCGCGGGACGCCTCCCCCGTGATCCACATCCGGCCGCCCCCTGCCGGAGCAGTGCGCCCATCGAGACTCATGGCCAGCTTCAGCCGCACGTACGGGCGGCCGCGTTCGAATCGCGAAAAAAACCCGGCGTTGAGCCTGCGAGCCTCATCGGCAAACAGCCCGACGTCCACCGCAATGCCCGCCTTGGTCAAGCGCTCGATGCCTGCGCCGGCGACCTTGAAATTGGGGTCGCGCGTGCAGCACACTACGCGCGCGAGGCCGGCGGCGATCACCGCGTCCGCGCAAGGCGGTGTGCGTCCGGTATGGCTGCAAGGCTCCAGGGTCACGTATAAAGTGGCGCCCCGTGCTTGCGGCCCGGCGGCGCGCAGGGCCAAAACTTCCGCGTGGGGCTCACCCGCGCGCACATGCCAGCCTTCTCCAAGTACGCCTTTTGCGTTCGCAATCACGCATCCCACCCGGGGATTCGGATCGGTGGTGTACAGGCCGAGTGCGGCCAATTCCAGCGCGCGCGCCATGTGCGCGCGATCTTGCGATGCGGATTCCTCGCTCACGTATCCTCATCATCGGCCGCATCCCCCGGCAGGAGCGGCAATTGATCCTTGCTGGGCTCCCGACGCCGGCGATGCCGGCGCAGTTGATCTATTTCCGTGCGGAAGGCGTCCACATCCTGAAAACTGCGGTATACGGACGCAAAGCGCACGTACCCGACTTCGTCCAGATGGCGCAGTTCCTCCATCACCATTTCCCCGATGGCGCGCGAGTCGATTTCGCGCTCCCCCAGGCTGCGCAGCTTGTGGCAAATCCTCGCGGCGGCGGCCTCGGTCGCTTCGCGCGAAACGGGACGTTTTTCAAGAGCTTTCAGCATTCCGGTGAGTAGCTTTTTCTCGTCGAAAGGTTCGCGGCTGCGATCGCCTTTGACGACGGTCGGCAACAACAGCTCTGCTGCTTCAAATGTGGTGAATCGCTCGGTACATGCCAGACATTCGCGGCGCCTGCGAATTTGCCGTCCCTCGCCGGCGAGGCGAGAGTCAATCACCTTAGTCTCGGTGTGGCCGCAAAATGGGCAATGCATTGGAACTACTCATCGATCGCTAGCCATAGACCGGGAATCGATGGCAGATTGCCACTACCTCGGCGCGGGTACGCTGCAGCGCAGCTTCATCGCCCAGATGATCCAGCACATCGGCGATCCAGTTCGACAGCTGCTGTACTTCGGGTTCCTTGAAGCCGCGCGTCGTCACGGCAGGCGTGCCGATACGCAGACCGCTGCTGATGGAGGGAGGCCGCGGATCGTTGGGCACCGCATTTTTATTGACCGTGATGTGCGCCCGGCCCAATGCAGCGTCAGCATCCTTGCCGGTGATGTCCTTGTCGATCAGATCGAGCAGAAATAAGTGATTGTCGGTGCCGCCGGAAACGATCTTGTAGCCGCGCTGCTGCAGCACCTTGGTCATCGCGCGCGCGTTGGCAATCACCTGCGCGGAATACGTCTTGAATTCCGGCTGCAGCGCCTCCAGGAAGGCGACCGCTTTGGCGGCGATCACGTGCATCAACGGGCCGCCTTGGATTCCCGGAAACACCATTGAGTTGAATTTCTTGTGCAAATCGGCATGCGGCCGGGCCAGGATCAGACCACCCCGGGGACCGCGCAAGGTTTTGTGCGTGGTGGTCGTGACCACATCGGCGAACGGTACCGGGTTCGGATACACGCCGGCGGCAATCAGCCCGGCGACGTGCGCCATATCGACGAACAAATAGGCGCCGACCGAATCGGCGATGGCGCGAAAGCGGGCCCAGTCTATGACGCGCGAATACGCGGAAAACCCTGCCACGATCATCTTCGGGCGGTGCTCTTGCGCAAGACGGTCCACTTGATCGTAATCGATGATACCCGTCTCGGGCACAATCCCGTACTGCACTGCCTTGAAGAGCTTGCCGGAGAAATTGACTTTGGCGCCATGCGTCAAATGGCCGCCATGATCGAGGCTCATCCCTAAAATCGTATCCCCGGGATTCAGCAGGGCGAAGTAAACAGCGGCATTTGCCTGGGACCCCGAATGCGGCTGAACGTTGGCATATGCGGCGCCAAACAGCTGCTTTGCGCGCTCGATGGCCAAGCTTTCCGCGATATCGACGAATTCACAGCCGCCGTAATAGCGCTTGCCGGGATATCCTTCGGCGTATTTGTTGGTGAGCACCGACCCTTGCGCCTCGAGAACCCGCGGACTGGCATAGTTCTCCGAGGCGATCAGTTCGATATGATCCTCCTGGCGGCCGCGTTCGCCGGCAATCGCTTTTGCAAGTTCAGGATCGAAGCCGGCAACGGTCATTTGTGCGCTAAACATGAACAGGTCTCCAAAGATAGCCGGTAATTGTAGCT
>Ga0210406_10003074_pt1 | contig 18530 bp, 18 predicted proteins | sample IncBWC30MmetaG_FD_155454 | JGI IMG/M metagenome (GOLD analysis project Ga0210406, IMG submission 155454) | Forest soil microbial communities from Barre Woods Harvard Forest LTER site, Petersham, Massachusetts, United States - Inc-BW-C-30-M | ecosystem: Environmental > Terrestrial > Soil >... | reverse complement strand
CTCCTTCAGACGCAGTGCGCTTTCGATCGGCGCATGCGTGCCGTAGCAGGAGGCGTGGAACTTGAACATGATGACGCCGGTGTGGAAGTAGTCCCGATCGAGCGCACCATGCGAATTGAGCGCGGCAGCCATCCGCTCCAGCGAGTCCTCGCCGCCTAGCATCGCGGCAAACCCGTCGGCACACTCCAGCGCATCGCTGCGGCTGGTAAAACCCTCGCGCGCCAGTGCGGCGGCGGTCAAACCCTGGGAGGCGGCGTGGCCTGCATGCAAAGGTTTGCACATGGTGCCGAACGACACCCGAAGCCCGGCGGCCTGCGTCGCTGCGATGCCGAAGGCGTGTTGCATCTGCTCGACGGTCAGGCCCAGGAGATGGCCCGCGGCCGCGGTGGCGCCGAACATCCCGAAGGTCGCCGTGTTGTGCCAACCGCGCTTGTAATGCGCCTCGCCCATCACGGCCGCAATTGCGCTCTGCACCTCGACGCCGGCGACAAAGGCTGTGATCAACGCCTTGCCGTCACGCCGGTCGCGTTCGGCAACGGCCAAGGCGGCCGGCGCCACGGGCACGGAAGGATGCGTGCGCGAGAGCAGGTGCACGTCGTCGAAATCGAGCGCATGGGACGCGGTGCCATTGACCAGCGCGGCCTGGCTCGCGCTGACCTTGCGCCCCGATCCGACCAGCGTCGCGGCAGGCTCGCCGCCCTCGGCCTCGACCACGCGCGTCAGCCTGTCGACCAGCGGGTCCTGCCAGCCGGAGAGCGTCACCCCGAGCCAATCCAGGATGGAGTGGCGGGCACGGACCACAATGTCCTCAGGCAGGTCGGCAAAACGCAAGCCGCAGGCGCGCTCGGCGAGGGCGCGGGTGAAAGGTGGTGGGGTTGAGATCGCGGTGCCCCGGCTCATGGCATCCTCCCAAGTTCGTTCCAATATTTGGAACGATGTATTAATTATTGCGATACTGTGCTGAAGCATCGAACGAGTCAAGCGCACTGAGGGCGGAGAAAAATCTGCCAAATGTCCCGCTTTGTTGACTCGGAAAAAACAGCGGCGTATCTAATTATGAAACATCGTTCTATTATTTAGAACGAGCAGGATTTTCGCAGCAGGGCGGCTGATGGACAAGACGCTGGTCAAGGGTTTCGCGGTGCTGGAGGCTTTGGTGCGCAGTGACGTGCCGCGCGGCGTCGCCGACCTCGCGCGCGAGATGGATCTGCAGAAGAGCAATGTCCATCGCACGCTGCAGACGCTGCAGAATTGCGGCTACGTCTCCTCAAAGGGCGGCCTTTATTCGCCGACCATGAAAATCTGGGAGCTCGGCAGCCTCGTCATCGGCCGGCTCGACATCAAGCAGGTCGCCGGCCCCGTGCTGGCGACGCTGACGCGCCAATCCGGCGAATCCGTTCATCTCTCGCTGCTCGACCGCGGCGAGGTCATCTATATCGACAAGCTCGAAGGCACCCATCCGGTGCGCGCTTATTCGCAGATCGGCGGACGCGCGCCGTGCTTCTGTGTCGCGACCGGCAAGGTGCTCTTGGCCTATCAGGCGGAGGATGCCGTGCATCGCGTCGTAGCCAGCGGGCTCACGCGCTACACCAGCAAGACCATCACCGACCGCGCCTCGTTGCAGCGCGAACTCGTCAAGGTCCGCGCCAATGGTTATGCGATCAACCGCGGCGAATGGCGCGAGGGTGTGTGGGGCGTGGCCGCGCCGATCCTGGATGCGTCGGGCACGGTGACGGCGGCACTCGGTGTCTCCGGCCCGGCCAACCGCTATCAGCCCAAGGCGCTGCGCACGCTGATTCCGCTGGTGTGCGCGGCGGCAAGAGATGTCTCGATCCGAATGGGAGCGCCAATGCAGCTTGAGGGAGTGCCGGCATGACAGATCTGCTGCAGGGAGTTCGTGTCATCGAGTTCTGTCACGTTGCGGCTGGCCCCTTCTGCGGCATGCTGTTTGCCGACATGGGCGCCGACGTGATCAAGGTCGAAAGCCCCGATGGCGACAGCATGCGGCAATGGCCGCCGCTGCGTAACGGCTTTTCCGAGAACTTTGCCTCCGTCAACCGCAACAAGCGCTCGGTCGTGCTCGATCTCAAGAGCGAAGCCGGCAAAAGCGCCGCGCGTGCGCTGATCCGCTCGGCCGATATCGTGATCGAGAACAACCGGCCGGGCGTGATGGATCGGTTGGGCCTTGGTTATGCTTCGTTCAGGGAAGAAAAGCCGGACCTGATCTATTGCTCGATCTCCGCGTTCGGGCAGAGCGGGCCGCGCGTCAATGAAGGCGGCTTTGATCTGACCATCCAGGCGCTGTCCGGGATCATGAGCGTGACCGGCGAGCCGGAAAGCGCGCCGGTCAAGTGCGGCGTTCCGGTCTCCGATTTCAGCTCGGGGCTCTATGCCGCTTTCGCGGTGATGAGCCTGCTCCATGCCGTGCGGCAGGGGCGTGCGCAGGGGCAGCACATCGACATCGCCATGTTAGGTGCCTCGCTCGGCATCGCCGCGCTGCAGACCAGCGAATATTTCGGCAGCGGCCGCGATCCGGCGCGTCTCGGCTCCGCCCATCCGCGCAACGCGCCGTATCAGGCATTCCGCGCGGCCGACGGTTATTTCGTCATGGCGGCCGGTAACCAGAAACTCTGGCGTTCGGTTTGCGAAGTCATCGATCGGCCGAACCTGTTCGACGATCCGCGCTTTGCGACCACGGCGCTGCGCGCGCAGAACCAGGCGGCGCTGTGCGATCTGCTCGAGGAAATTTTCGCGGACCGCTCCGTCGCCTCCTTGATCGAGGCCTTCACCGACGTCGGCGTGCCCTGCGGCCCCGTCAATTCCTATGCGAATGCGCTCACCGATCCCCAGGTCGAGCACATGGGCTGGGTGCGCGACGTCGATCTGCCGAGCGGCGAACGGGTCAAGAGCTTTGGCTCGCCGATCATGATGTCGGGCAAGAGCGCGGAGATCAGGCGCGGGCCGCCGGCGCTCGGCGAACACACCGACGAAGTGCTGCGCGAAATCGGTTACGCGAAATAACACATAAGGAGAAACGCGATGTCTTTGGCCCGGCTGAAAAAATTCGTCACCACCATGACGCGGATCGCCGATAACGCCTCCGATGACGATACATGGCTGCGCGCGGCGCGCCCGGTGCTTGGCGAGCTCGTCGCGGTCGATGATTGGTTGCCGGATGCTTATGCCGCCCCCGACAAGCAATATTATCGGCAGTATCTCCTGCATTGCGATCCGCTCGAACGTTTCTCCGTTGTGAGCTTTGTCTGGGGACCGGGCCAGTTCACCCCGATCCACGACCACACCGTCTGGGGCCTGATCGGCATGCTGCGCGGCGAGGAGATTTCGACTCCCTACCGTGCGGGCAAGGACGGCGGCATTGACATCAGCGGCGAGCCGACGCGGCTGGTGCCGGGGCAGGTCGAGGCCCTGTCACCAAGAGAAGGCGACATCCACCAGGTCAAAAACGCCTTCGACGATCGTGTCTCGATCAGCATCCATGTCTATGGTGGCAATATCGGCGCGGTCCGGCGCCATGTGTTCCAGGCCGACGGTACCATCAAGCAGTTCATCTCCGGCTATTCCAATGGCGCGGTGCCCAATCTCTGGGACCAGTCGCTGGCGGCCTGAGCAACGATTCAACGAACATAAGAAAAGGGAGAGTGCCAGTGAGCGCGTCCGTCATCGATAGCCGCCTGTTCAGGGATCAATTCGGCACCGAAGCCATGCGTCGCATCTTCAGCGACGAGAACGTGGTGCAGAAATGGCTCGATGTCGAGGCCGCGCTTGCCAAGGTCGAGGCGGAGCTCGGGGTCATCCCGGAGAAGGCTGCCGCCGAGATTCGCAAGAAGGCCAAGGTCGAGCTCTACGACCTCGACGCCATGAAGAAAGAAATGGACCGCACCAGCCATCCGATCGTGCCGCTGCTCCGCGCCATCAAGGATGTCTGCGACGGCGATGCCGGCGAATATGTGCATTGGGGCGCCACCACCCAGGACATCATGGACACCGGCACGGTGCTGCAGATCCGCGAGGCGCTCGACGAGATCGAGCCCAATCTGCGCAAGATGATCAATCTTGCAGCCGATCTCGCGCGCAAGCATCGCTCGACCGTGATGGCCGCGCGCAGCCACGGCCAGCAGGCGCTGCCGATCACGTTCGGCTTCAAGGTGGCGGGATGGGCCGCGGAACTTAACCGCAACCTCGAACGCTTCGTCGAGATGCGCAAGCGCGTGCTGATCGGCCAGTTCTCCGGCGCGGTCGGCACGCTCGCCGCACTCGGCAAGGATGGCGATGCGGTGCAGTCCGGGCTGATGAAGGAGCTTGGCCTCGTCAATCCCGTCATCACCTGGCACACCTCGCGCGACAGCATGGCCGAGATCACCTGCGTGCTGGCGATGTGCGTCGCTTCCATCGGCAAGATCGCGCATGAGATCTACAGCCTGCAGAAGACCGAAGTCGCCGAGCTCGAAGAGCCGTTCTCGACCGGCAAGGTCGGCAGCAGCACCATGCCGCACAAGCGCAACCCGCCGACCTGCGAGGGCATCGTCGCCATCGCCCGTGTCGTTCGAGGCATCGTGCCGCTCGCGATCGAAGGCGTCATGGCCGAGCACGAGCGCGACAAGGTCGTGCTGCAGGTCGAGCGTGAATATACCACGCGGCTGTTCAGCCTCACCGATGCCGCGGTGAAGAAGATGAACTATGTGCTCGCCGGCCTCACGGTGCGTCCGGCCAATATGCGGCGCAACCTCGACATCCAGAAGGGCCTGTTGATGTCGGAGCCCGTGATGTTCGCGCTCGGGCACAAGCTCGGCCGGCAGGCAGCGCATGAGCTGGTCTATGAAATCTGCATGGAGGTGTTCACGGAGGATGGCTCGCTGCGCGAGGGCCTCTTGAAGAACAAGGAGATCGCTTCGCAGATCAGCGAGGCCGAGCTCGACGCCATGCTCGATCCTTCCAGCTATCTCGGCATGGCCGAGACCTTCGTCGACCGCGTGCTGGCCTCGCTCGATGGCTGGCCGCGTAACCACCAATAACCAATAGTAAGAGAAGTCGGAAAATCATGGCACTGAAACTCTACTTCGCGCCGGGCAGCTGCGCGTTCGCGTCCCTGATGGCACTGGAAGAGGCGGGCGCAAGCTATGAGGCCAAGCCGGTCATGCTGGCGGCTGGCGAGCAGAGGCGTCCCGAATTTCTCGCGCTCAACCCGCGCGGGCAGGTGCCGGTGATGGATGCCGACGGAAGACTCATCCGTGAAAATCTCGCGGTGCTGAGCTTCATCGCGAACCGCTTTCCCGATGCGAAGCTGTTGCCGTTCGGTGATGCGGCGGCGATCGGCAAGGCTTATGAGATGCTGAGCTGGTTCGCCACCAATCTGCATGTCGCGATTGCGCAAATCTGGCGCACCGAGCGCTTCACCGAGGACGACGGCGTCAAGGAGACGCTCAAGGCCGGCGGCAAGCGCAATTTCGAGCGCACGCTCGGTGTCTTCAACCAGATGGGCGCGGAGGGCGGTCCGTTCCTGCTGGGCGAGCGGTATTCGGTGGTCGATGGTCTGGCGCCGGTTGCGGCGCGATGGATGAAACGCCTGGAGATCGACCCTGCGGCATTTCCGCACTTCAACCGGCTGGTCGCGCATGTCGAGCAGAGGCCGGCCTATGCGCGGGCGCTGCAGCGCGAGGCCGGTAGCGCGGCCTGAGATTCAGCTTCGCAAGCCTTCTGTCGCGCGACGAACGGCCTCATGAAGCCAGTTCTGCGACGCGTCGCCCTGATGCCGCTCGTGCCAGAGCGCGGCCACCGTGAAGCGGGTGGTGGGATAAGGCAGCTCATGCACGGCGAGCGGAAACAACCGTGCAAAGGATCGGCTCAGCGGCCGCGGCACGATGGCGGCATGGGTTGCGCTTTCCAGGAAGGCCGGCATGGCCAGAAAATGCGGTAGCGTGACGGCGATCCGGGGCGGTTCGTCGGCTCCGGCATATGCGGCCTCGAACGCCGTGCGGTCGTACATTTCGGATCGTCGCGATAGCCCGCGCTCGGAGAGATAGCCGTCGACCGCCCCTTCCTGATCGCCGCCAAAAGACACCACGACGATCGGCACCTGCGCGAGCGTCTCAAGTGTCAGTGGACGGAGCTTCAGCGCATCGCTTGTGATCAAGACGTCGTCATATTCGAACAGCGATTGCGACCTGAAGCGGTCCGGCAGCCCTGTAAAGGTGCCGAGCGCAAGGTCGATGCGGCCGAGGTCGAGCTGTTCGGCGAGGTCGATGCGCGTCACCGGCTTGATTGCGAGATCGATGGAGGGCGCCTCGGCCTTGAGGATGCGGAGCAGGTGTGGCGCGATCACCATGGTGGTGAAATCGTTGGCGGCGATGGTGAAGCGCTTTGACGAGGTTGCCGGCTCGAACTTCGGCGAGTCGATCGCGCTCTCGAGCGAGCGCAGCGCGTCTCTCACCAGCGGTGCCATCGCGATGGCGCGCGCCGTCGGCTGCATGCCCGTCGTTGTCCTGATGAACAGCTCGTCTTCGAGCAATTCGCGCAGGCGCGCCAGGCTGTGGCTCACCGCCGACTGGCTGAGGAAGACCTTCTGGCTTGCCCGCAGCACGCTTCGCTCTTCCATGATCGCGTCAAAGACGCGCAAGAGATTGAGGTCGAAGCTTGAGAATGTCGCGGTCATATGCGGAAAAGCTCGCGTGTGGGCGCGACAATAATACAGATGCCGCAATCAGTTAACGGCCAAATGCGCCGCGTTCATTTTGATCCTGCCAAACCTTCACTTCCGCGTTTCGTGCCCTCGCTCTACGAAACTCACGCAACAGCTAAGGAGACAATCATGGGACACCGCGAAGAGCTGATCCAGCGGAGCATTCCCTTCCTGAATGAAGTGAAGGACATGACGCCGGGCGCTGACATGGAAAAGTGGCTGAACAGCAAGTATGGCGAAGGCAGCGCGCTCTATCAGGACCTCGCGCGGCTGATCAAGCTCGGCATCGCGGAAGGTTGGGCCGCCAATCAGGAAGTGGACGGGCCCAATTATCGGCGCAGCCGCATCGCCGAGCCGTCGGCCGACACGATGCATTTCAGCATCACGGCCGTCTATATGAACAGCGCCGACGCGAAACACTTCAAGGACGAGCACGACGGCGACGTGCTGCGAGGACAGTTTCACGGTCATCCTTACGGCGAGGTGAATCTGGTCGTGCCGCTCGACGACGGCGCCGAGCTCAGGGGATTGCAGGGCTGGCAAGGACCCGGCTGGACCGCGCCCGATCCCGGCAGCCAGCACTATCCGGAGGCCAGAGGCGGTGCCCTGATTGCTCTTTTCTATCTGCCGGCGGGGCGCATCTCCTACGACTTCAACCCACCGGCATGAGCGTTTTGGCTGTTTTTCCCGGGAAAAACGTGGGTCGCCGTTCAGGAAACGTGGAAAAATAGGCTTTTTTCGCTAAAAAACGTGCGAGACGGGCTTCCATTTTCGCAGTCTCGGTTATTGTCTCTCGGGTCCGAATCAAAAGGAGACACAATGGCTACCCAGCTTTCCAAGTCGCAACTCATTGAGCGCATTGCCACGGCTACCGAATTGTCCAAGCGCGACGTCAAGAACGTCATGGATAATCTGGTCGACGTCGGTCACAAGGAGCTCAAGAAGAACGGGCTATTCCTGGTTCCGGGCTTCGCGAAGTTCGTCGTCGTCAAGAAGCCGGCAACCAAGGCCCGCAAGGGCACCAACCCCTTCACCGGGGAAGAAATGATGTTCAAGGCCAAGCCTGCCCGCAAGATCGTGCGCGCACGGCCGGTCAAGGCTGCGAAGGACGCGGTCTGATCTTCGATCGGATCGTCCTGCAACAGCAAAGGCCCCCGCGAGGGGGCCTTTTTATTGGGGCGCATTAACGTATACGCTGTCGTGACGGAGATAAGAGGTCGCGACGTGTTCAAATTACCCAAGAAACTGAAAGTGGTCGATGTTGCAGCGCGTGACGGGCTGCAAAGCTTTCCGCGCTGGGTCGATACCGACGTCAAGATCAGAATGGTCGATCGCCTGTCGGAAGTCGGCTTCCCCGTGATCGAGGTGACCAATTTCGCTCATCCCCGGGTGATCCCGCATTTGAAGGATGCGGAAGAGGTGATGCGAGGGATCACGCGCCGGCCGGGGATCGTGTATCGGGCGCAGGCGCCCAATGCCCGCGGCGCCGAGCGCGCGGCGGCGGCGGAGGCCCAGGAGATCCTGGGCTTGATCACCTGCAGCGAAATCTACAACCAGAAGAATCAGAACATGACGATCGAGCGCGGCATCGACGCCGCGATCGAGACCTTCGAAGTGTCGCGTCGGGCCGGTATTCCCTTTGTGATGGCGGTCGGCATGGCCTGGTGGTGCACCTACGAAGGCGACATCCCGCCAGCGCGGGTGCTTTCGATTCTGGGCCGGCTGCGCGAGGCGGGGATCAAGCGCTACTATCTTGCCGATTCCATCGGCATGGAGGATCCGACCCGGGTCGCTTCGCTGCTGCGCGCCATCCGCGGGCGATATGCCGATCTCGAGCTCGGCTTCCATGTCCACAACATCGCCGGCAATGGCCTTGCCAATGTGCTGGCAGCAATGGATGCTGGCATCGACTTTGTCGAAGGCGCGATCTGCGGCATCGGCGGAGGGATCATGACACCGACCAGCATGGCCTCGGTCGGCAACCTCGCGACTGAAGACCTCGTCCATTTCCTCAACACCATGGGGGTGGAGACCGGCGTTTCTACCGAAGCGACGTTAGAAGCGGCGACGGACATCGCGCGGATGCTCGATATCCAGTCCAACGCGTTCGTGGTCTCCAGCGGCACGCGTAAATCCATCATGGACGAGGCGCGCTCGCACCAGCGCTTTCATCCAGCCTGACCGCGGTGTCGGAACGGGATGCGTCCCGGACGGTTGTCAATGGATTCATTGTCCGGATCGCCCAGCAGTCCAGGCATTCGCGCCTCCATGAAGATGCGCTAGTCTCAAGCAATCCAAACGCCAGGAATTTGCAGGAACCGATGACCGCTCCCAATCCCGCCGCAGGCAAGCCGGTCGCCGCCAGCGCTCTCGCCAATATCCCAAGGCTGGTCACGGCCTATTTCGCAGGCAAACCGGACCCTGCCGATCCCGCGCAGCGCGTCGCCTTCGGCACCTCGGGCCATCGCGGCTCCTCGCTCCGAAATTCCTTCAACGAAGACCATATCCTGGCGACGACCCAGGCGATCTGCGATTACCGGCGCGAGGCCGGTCTCACCGGGCCGCTGTTCGTCGGCATCGATACCCACGCGCTGTCCGAGCCGGCGCTGGCGAGCGCGGTCGAGGTGTTCGCCGCCAACGGCGTCGACATCATGGTCGATCAGCACGGCGGCTATACGCCGACGCCGGTGATCTCGCATTCGATCCTCTCCTACAACAAGGGCCGGACATCGGGCCTTGCCGATGGCGTCGTGATCACGCCCTCGCACAACCCGCCGGAAGATGGCGGCTACAAATATAACCCCCCGCATGGCGGACCTGCCGATACCGACGTCACCGGCAAGGTCGAAAAGCAAGCCAACCGCTACATGGAGCAGGGGCTCAAGGGCGTCGCGCGGATGGATTATGGCAGGGCGCGCAAAACGGCGCATGTCCATGCGCACGATTATATCGGCCCCTATGTCGCCGATCTCGCCAATGTCGTCGACATGGAGCTGATCAAATCCGTGGGTGTGCGAATCGGGATCGATCCGCTCGGCGGCGCCGCGGTGCATTACTGGCATCCGATCGCGGAGCGCTACGGTATCAAGGCGACCGTGGTGAACGAGGCGGTCGACCCGACCTTCCGCTTCATGACCGCGGATTGGGACGGCAAGATCCGGATGGATTGCTCCTCGCCCTATGCGATGGCGAGCCTGATCCAGATGCGCGACCGTTTCGACGTCGCGTTCGCCAATGACACTGACGCCGACCGGCACGGCATCGTGACCCCTTCGAACGGGCTGATGAACCCGAACCATTTCCTGGCTACCGCCATCGCCTATCTGTTCGGGCATCGCGCGCAGTGGAGCAAGGATGCGGCCATCGGCAAGACCGTGGTCTCGAGCTCGATCATCGATCGCGTCGCCAAGAAACTGAACCGCAAGCTTGTTGAAACTCCTGTCGGCTTCAAATGGTTTGTCGAAGGCCTCGGCAACGGCTCGTTCGGCTTTGCCGGCGAGGAGAGTGCGGGCGCTTCCTTCCTCAAGCGCGACGGCACGGTGTGGACGACGGACAAGGATGGAATCATCTTAGGATTGCTTGCCGCGGAAATCATCGCCAAGACCGGGCGCGATCCGAGCCAGTTCTTTGGCGATCTCACGGCCGAGCTTGGCGTGCCCTTCTATGAGCGGATCGACATGCCGGCGACCGCGCCGCTGAAAAACGCGCTGAAGGCGGTGACGGCGGAGAAACTTGGAGTGAAGGAACTGGCCGGCGATTCCGTACGCGCGACGCGCACCACCGCGCCCGGCAACAACCAGCCCTTCGGCGGCATCAAGGTCGAGACCGACATGGGCTGGTTCGCGGCGCGGCCTTCGGGCACCGAGGACGTCTGCAAGATCTATGCGGAAAGTTTCCGCGACGCGGCGCATCTGAAACGGATTCAAAGCGACGCCCGGGCGGCGCTGGCGCGGCTGGTCTGACGACGCCGCATGTTCGCCTGCCGTCATGCCGCGTGGCATTGACTTCCCAAGACGAGTGGTCATATTCGGCGCATGCCGAGGCCCAGTGTGAAGGAAGACATCGTTGCAGCCGCTCGCACGCTGCTGCACGAGCGCGGCTTCAATTCCACCGGCGTGCAGGACATAACCGACGCCGCAGGAGTGCCGAAGGGATCATTCTACAATCACTTCGACAGCAAGGAGGCGCTCGGCGTCGAGGCGCTGGAGCGCTACTGGCAGTCGGTGATGGTCTCGCTGGAGACGTTGAAGCATGGCGATGCTCCCGCGCTCACCCGGCTGAAGGCCTATTTTCATGGCTTGAACGAGATCGCGCGCAAAAACAGGTACCGTCCCGGCTGCATGATCGGCAATTTCGGATCGGAGATTTCCGACCAAAGTCCGCTGATGCGCGATTGGCTGGCAGAAACCCTGAAGAAATGGACCAGGTCGATCGAAGACTGCGTTCGTGCCGCGCAGAAAGAAGGATCGGTGCGTCGCGACCTCGACGCCAGGATGGCGGCTGCATTCCTGCTCAATTCGTGGGAAGGGGCGGTATTGCGGTCGAAGGTCGACCGCAACGCCTCGGCGCTTGAAGCCTTCGAGAAGGTGGCGTTCGCCGCTTTGCTGTCGTAAGGGCCGCCGCCGTCCTACTGCGTCAGCACCGGCACAATGGTGGTGAAGCGCCAACCGTCCCTCGTCCGCACCGCGATCTCGTTGACCAGGAACGATAGCGTCTGCGGCTCGTTGCCGGGCGCGCCCAGCATGATCCGGGCGGGCACCAGCAGATGATAGGTGTCGCTACCGAGCGGCAGGATTGAAAGCTGCGTCCAATCGCAATCCAGCTTCCACGTGCCTTTGAAATAGCCCGCGAAGTGGTCCACGACAGTGTCGCGGCCGACGAATTTTCCGGCGCGGGTCACCATGATGGTGTTGCCGGACAGGTCGGCGCCGCTCGGTACCAGCACGGCGGCAAATTCCGCGATGTCGTGGTCGTTCTCCGCCTTGATCTGGCGCTCGAACAGGCTGCGCACCTCGTCGACATCCCCTGCGTGTGCGCAGCCCGCCGAAGCGCCCAGTAGCAGGGCGCCGGCACTGATGATCTTTACCGCGTTCGAAAGCAGCCTTTTCAGCATGGTCAGGGTCTCCTCACGTGAATGATGGATTGAATATGACCGGTCGTCTTAAATCTGTCAATTCGTGTTTGGAGGGTCGGCATGCTCTCCCGCCGCGAGCCACGACCTGCTAAGACAACGCTGAAATCAGGGAGGAACTTTCATGAGGGCGCTCAACGCCGCTTCGATCTTGCCGGAAGACGGCACCCAGGGGACGCTGGTTGGCCGGGTCTGGCTACCGTCCGCGTCGGGGCCATCCGTGGTCGCGGTGCGCGGTGACGGCCTGTTCGATGTGACACAAAGCTTTCCTACCGTGAGTGCGCTCGCCGAAGTCGCAAATCCTGCGGCGGCAGTGCGTGAAGCCGCGGGCACCAAGGTCGGCTTGCTCGACGATATCGTCGGCAATTCCTTGCCCGACACGCGCGACACAAAGAAGCCATGGCTGCTGGCGCCGCTCGATCTTCAGGTCTTGAAGGCGGCCGGCGTCACCTTCGTGGTCTCGATGCTCGAGCGCGTGATCGAGGAGCGGGCGCGCGGCAATCCGTCCTCCGCGGCGGCGATCCGAAAGGAAGTCGAGCGTCTCGTCGGCGACGACCTCTCGAAGCTGAAGCCGGGCTCGGCGGAAGCGATGAAGCTGAAAGAGGTGCTGATCGCGCAAGCCGCCTGGAGCCAGTATCTCGAAGTCGGGATCGGCCCCGACGCCGAAGTCTTCACCAAGGCGCCGGTGCTCTCCTCGGTCGGCACTGGCATGGATGCCGGGCTGCATCCGAAATCAACCTGGAACAATCCCGAGCCGGAAGTCGTGCTGGTAGTGTCGGGCAAGGGGCGGATCGTCGGCGCCACGCTCGGCAACGACGTGAACCTGCGCGACTTCGAAGGCCGCTCGGCGCTGCTATTGTCGAAGGCCAAGGATAATAACGCGTCCTGCGCCGTCGGCCCGTTCGTCCGCCTCTTCGATAACACCTTCTCGCTCGACGACGTCAGGAAGATGGACATCGACATGACGGTGGAAGGCGAGGACGGTTTTGTGCTCGACGGCCATTCCTCTATTCGCAAGATCAGCCGAGATCCGGAAGACCTGGTGGCGCAGACCATCGGTCCCGTGCATCAATATCCTGACGGCTTTGCACTCTTCCTCGGTACGATGTTTGCGCCGGTGAAGGACCGCGACACGCCGGGCCAGGGTTTTACGCACAAGCGTAACGACGTCGTCACTATCCGTGCGCCGAAACTGGGAAAGCTCATCAATCGCATGCGCAACAGCGACGAATGCGAGCACTGGACCTTCGGCATCGGCGCGATGATGAAGAATCTCGCAAGCCGGGGTCACCTTCGCTGAGAGACGCGTTGATCGCATGGCGACCCTGAAATTACTGGCCGACGACCTGACCGGCGCGCTCGATACGGTTGCCGAATTCGTCGGCGTGTTTGGGCCGTTGCCGGTCGTATGGCCGGTAACGTCGCTGCCCCAGGACGCGCAGAGTCTGGCGATCGACAGCGGCACGCGGGAGCTTGAGCCGGACGAAGCCTTCGCCTTCATCCGCGGGATCGCGCCGCAGCTTGCCGGCGCCACGATCGCCTACAAGAAGATCGACAGCCGTCTGCGCGGCCCCTGGGTGGCGGAGCTGGAGGCATGCCTTGCGACCGGCGCCTGGGACGCCTGCATTGTCGCGCCGGCATTTCCGCATCAGGGCAGGCGGACCTTCGAGGGCCGGCAATATGTGCGCGCGGTCGACGGCGGCTGGAGCGCCGCCGGCGACGACATTCTTCGGCAGCTTCGCAGCCGTGGCCTGGAGGCCCGCCTGTCAAATCGTGTGGCCGAGCTTCAGAGTGGAATCAGTGTATTCGATGCCGAAAGCGACCGTGAGCTCGATCGCATCGTGGAGATCGGCCGGGCGTATCAGGGCAGGGTGTTGTGGTGCGGCAGCGGCGGGCTTGCAGGCGCGCTCGCGCGCGGAACCGATGCTTCGGTGTCGCGCCAGCTCGAGGCACCCGTGCTCGGCATTTTCGGCTCCGATCATCCCGCGACACCGGTGCAGCTTGCGATGTGTGAATCCCTCCTGATCCGGACGCATGATGCAAGATCGAGCATCGATCGCATCAAGCGCGTTCTCGACAAAGGTTCCGCTCTTGTCGCGCTGGAGACGCCATTGCCGGTCTCGCGCGCGGAGGCGGCCCAACGCTTTGCCCGCGAAATCATGCTAATAGCGCAATCGATCGATCCGCCGAAAACGCTGATCGCGGCCGGCGGCGAGACGCTGAGGGCGCACTGTATCGCGGTCGGCGCGCAGGCGCTGCAGGTGCAGGGCCGGCTCGAGCCTGGCTTGCCGAAATCTGTGATACAGGGCGGGGCCTGGGACGGCGTTGAAGTGATATCGAAGTCGGGTGCTTTCGGACCGCCGGATTTGTGGTGGAAGCTGCTCCGACAGAACCGGCTGATTTGAAGGAAGAAACGGCATGGCCAAGCGACATCTAGCGATCACGATGGGTGATCCGGCCGGCATCGGCCCCGAGATCATCATCAAGGCCTGCGCCAAACTGCGCCAGCGGCTTGACGCGTCCGAGCTGAAGGTCCTGATCATCGGCAGCCACCGCGCGCTGGATCAGGCCAACCGCCAGATCGCGGCTGGGCTCGATATCGCCGAGGTCGGTGCGGACGATAGTGACTGGCCCAATCTCGCTTTCTTGCAGGCGGACGAGGAGAGCAGCGCCATCGCGCCCGGCGTGCTCTCGGCCGATGGCGGCCGTTTTGCCTACAAGGCGGTCGAGCACGGCGTGAAGCTGTCGCTGTCGGGCCGCGTCGGCGGCATCGTCACCGCGCCGCTCAACAAGGAGGCGCTGAACAAGGCCGGCTATCACTATCCCGGCCATACCGAGATGCTGGCGTCGCTCACCGGCGTGCGCGGCTCGGTGATGCTGCTCGCGCACGGCAACATGCGCGTCAGCCACGTGTCGACGCATGTCGCCTTGCAGGACGTGCCCTCGCGGCTGACGCCGGAGCGACTGCGGCTCGTCATCGATCTCACCCACAAGGCGCTCGCGGCCATGGGCATTGCGCGGCCGAAGATTGCGGTGGCCGCGCTCAATCCGCATGCGGGCGAGGGTGGCTTGTTCGGCCGGCAGGACATCGACGTGTCGAAGCCGACCATCGACAAAGCCGTCGCCGACGGTCTCGATGTGGTCGGGCCGATTCCGGGCGACACGATTTTCGTCAAGCTACGCGCCGGACAGTATGACGCCGTGGTCGCGATGTATCACGACCAGGGGCATATCCCGGTAAAGCTGCTCGGCTTCGAGGTCGATCCGGTGACCGGCAAATGGCAGGAGCTCTCGGGCGTCAACATCACGCTGGGCTTGCCGATCATCCGCACGTCCGTCGATCACGGCACCGCCTTCGACATCGCAGGCAAGGGCATCGCCAACGAACGCAGCATGATCGAGGCAATCGAATATGCCGAGCGGCTGGCGGGCGGCGCGTGAGGCGCGACGCGGTCTTCACCTCTCCCTACGGGAGAGGTTAAGATCAACACCGGTGCCTTTGTCCATCGCGCCCGAGATACGTGCCCGTGGACGGATCATACGATCGCGCGTGCAGGCAGGTCGGCTGATATGGCGCCGCGCCGATCACGACCTGCGAGGGATACGGATACGGCGAGCGTTCGGAATTGCCGGCGAGTGCACCGGAAATACCGAGCCAGGCAGTCGAGGGATCGGCGGTGAAATTGCCGGGGAAGAAGCCGTTGGTCGGATAGTCGCGATGATCGTCGCGGTTGTCGTAGGACCAGGGCGAAGTGTAGCCATAGCGCAGTGGACGCAGGCCGAGGTCCTGCGCCTGCGCGGTGGTCATGGCGAATGCCACCACGAAGCCGGCGGCAGCGATCGCGTGTCTCATGCTGATCATTGGCACATCCCCCGAATCATGGCCGGATCGTTCCCCAATCGCCCTTCCAGGCCGACAGCCGCCCGTGGCGGAATTGCAGGTACAGCCCGTCGCTGCGGCTCGCCAAGGTCGCGCCCTTGACGTTGGGCAGCGCGACCAGGAGCTCGTCGCCGGGACGGCCGCGCACATAGAGCAGTTGCACGCCGAGCGCCACGGAGGCCTGCTCCGGCGTCATGCCGAAGGTGATCGGGATGTTCGGCGGCGTGAGCGGCGCTTGCTGGGCGCGCGCCGGCGTCAGCGCGAGGCAGGCCAGCGCCATGAGAGCCGCCATTACCGTGAGCGTTTTCCCGCGCATGCGCATCACTCCACCGCCACCAGCGTGCCGCCGGGCGTCCAGCCGCCGCCGAGTGCCTGGAACAGGCTGGTCGCCGCCAGCAGCTTGTTCAGCCGCACCAGCACCAGATTGTTCTGCGCCGTGAACAACGTCTGCTCGGCCTGCAGCACCGTGATCAGGTTGATGGTGCCGCCCTGCAACTGCTTTTCGGCGACGTCGAAGGCCTGCTGCGACGCGTTGACGACGTCCTGCTGCAGCCGCTCCTGCACGGTGAACTTCTGCAGCGCGATCAGCGCCTTTTCGACGTCGGCGAAGGCCGACAGCACGGCCTTGCGATAGGCCTGCAGGTCCTGCAGTTGCACGCCCTTGGCCTGCTTCAACTGGCTCTCGAGCAGGAAGCCGTCGAAGATCGGCTGGGTCAGGCTTGCGGTCAGCGTGTAGAACCAGGCGCCCGGCGTGAACAGCGAGGCCAGCGCCGCGCTCTGGAAGCCGGTGGTGCCGGTGAGCTGGATCTGCGGGAAGAACGCCGCCCGCGCCGCCTCGACGCTGAAATTGGAAGCGGCGAGCAGGGCTTCGGCCTGGCGAACATCCGGGCGCTGGTAGAGCAGCTCGGACGGCAGGCCCGGCGTGACGCGCGGCACCACGATGCTCCTGGTCGAGCCGCCACGGATGGTGAAATTCGCCGGCGCCCGTGCCAGCAGCAGCGCCAGCGCGTCGATGTTCTGTGCGACCGTGATTTCCAGCGGCGGGATCGCGGCGCGCTGGGTCGCGGCAAGCGCCTCCTGTTGCGACACGTCGAGCTGCGAGGCGGTGCCGCCGTTGAACTGCTTCTTGATCAAAGTGAGGATGCGGTCGGCCGCTTCCAGGTTGCGCTTGGTGACGCGGATTTCGTCCTGCGCGGCCAGGACCTGGAAATAGGTGTTGGCGACGGTGACCATGGTCGTGAGCGTCACCACCTCGCGGTTGTAGCGGGCGACCGTGGCGTTCTCCTCGGACGCATAGAGTGTCGCGCGATTCTTGCCCCAGAAGTCGACGATGTAGCTCGCGGTCAGGCCGGTCTGGAACGTGTTGAACGTCGCGCCGCCGATACCTTGGCCGCTACCGAGCCCGCCGGTCGAGGAAGAAGCCTTCTGGCGCTCGGCGCTGGCATCGCCCGTCAGCGTTGGCAGCATGGCCGCGCCGGAGACGCCGACCTGGGCATCGGCCTGCACGATCTGTGCGACCGCGACCGCAATGTCGAGGTTGGATATCTGCGCGGCGTCCATCAGCGCGCTCAGCTCGCCGGAACGGAAGCCGCGCCACCAGTCCAGCATGGGTACGGACGCGTCGGCATTCGACTTCGGTGCCGCGCGATAATTCGCGGGCACTTCGAGGTTGAGATCGGGCCGCTCGGTGCCGAGGATACAGCCCGACAGGACCGGTCCAAGCACAAGCAGTACACCGATCCGAAAACGTTTCCGGACACGTCCAAACGTCACGCTGGATACCACCCCTGACATCTACTCGCCCGGTTGCAATGAAGGTCCGGGTGTATGATGAGCCACGCCGCCCCGCAGACGTTGGCTCCACAGGCGAAACCTGTCCAGATACAAATAGATCACAGGTGTGGAATAAAGTGTCAGGGCTTGACTCAGGATCAGGCCGCCGACAATGGCGATTCCCAGTGGCTGACGCAGCTCGGCGCCGTCGCCGATGCCGAGCGCGAGCGGAACGGCGCCGAGCATCGCCGCCATCGTCGTCATCATGATCGGGCGGAAGCGGAGCAGGCAGGCTTCGCGGATCGCATCCAGCGAGTTCATGCCGCGGTTGCGCTCGGCGTCCAGCGCGAAGTCGATCATCATGATCGCGTTCTTCTTGACGATGCCGATCAGCAGGATGACGCCGATCAGCGCCATGATCGAGAACTCGGTCCCGAAGGCCATCAGCGCCAGCAGCGCGCCGACGCCGGCCGAGGGCAGGGTGGACAGGATCGTCAGCGGGTGGACGTAGCTCTCATAGAGCACGCCGAGCACGATGTAGATCGCAACCAGTGCCGCCAGCACCAGGAACGGCTGGTTCGACAGCGAGTCCTGGAACACCTTTGCCGTGCCGGCGAACGTGCCGCGGATCGTCGCGGGCACGCCGAGCCGGTTCATGGTGGCTTCGATGGTCGCCGTCGCCGTGCTCAAGGAGACGCCGGGCGGCAGGTTGAAGGAAATCGTGGTGGAGACCAGCAGGCCCTGGTGATTGACCCCGAGCGGCGTTGAGCCCTGGCCGAAATGCGCCACCGCCGACAGCGGGATCATGATCTCCTTGCTGGTCGAGACCGCAGAGCCGGTCGAGGCCGCGCCCTTGCCGGTCTGTCCGATCGAGTTGGTGGCAAGGTTGCGCGCGGCTTGAGCGTTGGCGGCTGCCGCTGCGCCCGATGTGGCCGGCGATACGATGGTGCCTGCGACCGCATTGGTCGACTGCGAGCCGCCGACCGAGCCGCCCGAGGTCGAGACCCAGATGTCCTTCAGCGTCTCGGGGGTCTGCCAGTAGCGTGGCG
>Ga0210406_10003072_pt1 | contig 18538 bp, 15 predicted proteins | sample IncBWC30MmetaG_FD_155454 | JGI IMG/M metagenome (GOLD analysis project Ga0210406, IMG submission 155454) | Forest soil microbial communities from Barre Woods Harvard Forest LTER site, Petersham, Massachusetts, United States - Inc-BW-C-30-M | ecosystem: Environmental > Terrestrial > Soil >... | reverse complement strand
CCCGCAGCAGGCCGTCGACGGTGATCGCGGCGCTGCCGGTCACCACGCTGTCCGGCTTTCCAGTCTGCATCAGCACGAATTTGAGGCGGAATTGGCCTGGAACGGTCTCCGGCACGATTTGCATCTGCTGTACTTTCACGTGAATGACCGAATCGGGTTGCACCAGACCGCGGTAAAACGACAGGTCCTGTTTCAGCCGCGCAATTTGGCTCTGCATATCGCCGAGATTCCGATTGACCTGCTTGTAGCCCTCCTCATCGACGCGACGCGCCACCTCGGCCGCTTCCAGCTGGGTGCGCAACCTCTCGTTCTCCTTTTCAAGATTGCGGATCCGCGCGCTCGCCGAGAACGCGCCGCGCACGGAATCGACCACACGAAAGCCCGCATCGTACCGGCCGAGTTCGAACACCGCGTACAGTACGCCCAAGGCCAACAGCACCGCGAGGCCCAGCAGCACCGCACGGCGCCTTGGCGTATGCGGTCTGACGACCAATTTGCCGAACGAATCCACCATGCTTCCGCGCCACTCCCAAAGGGGAAAGAGACATTACACGCGCGGCGCCCGCTAAGACAGACCTTCTGGGACTCGCGTGTGAGCCGTATGGCGCCATATGGCGACAGCCGGGCACAGGCGGCGACAGTCGGCGCGTCACGGTATCATGCCAAAACCCAAGCGAAACGGGATCATTCATGCTCTGGCTCAAGGCATTTCATGTCATCGCGGTGGTCGCGTGGTTCGCCGGCTTGTTCTACTTGCCTCGCCTCTACGTCTATCATGCGGACGCCGATGACTCGATCAGCCTCGAGCGCTTCAGAATCATGGAGCGTCGCCTGTTCGCCATCATGACCATTGGCGCGGTGGCCACCGTGGGATTGGGCGCCGCGATGGTGGCGGCAGCGCCCGTTTACCTGACGATGGGGTGGCTGCGGATCAAGCTGCTGCTGGTGCTATTGCTGATCGCCTACCACTTGTCCTGCTACAAGCTGATGCGCGATTTTGCGGAGAATCGCAATAGCCATAGTGCGAAGTGGTACCGCGGCTTCAATGAGGTTCCCTCGCTGCTGCTGATCGCCATCGTGCTGCTGGCTGTGCTCAAGCCTGGTTAAGCTATTTGGGTACGGCCTCGATTTCGGGCCACCATTCGGGATAGGCGGGTAGGCCCTCGGGGAACATCAATTGGCCGAGATCGTGCAGCGCCCGCACGTATACGCGCCGCTTGAAATAGACGACCTCGCGCACCGGCGTCCAATAGTCGGCCCAGCGCCAGCGATCGAATTCGGGCGTGGCGGTGGCATCGAATCGCAGCTTCGATTCGTCGGCGACGAGCTTGAGTAGAAACCAGCGCTGCTTCTGTCCGATGCAGCGGTCGCGGACGTATTGCCGAGGCAGGCGGTAGCGCAACCAGCCGCGGGTGGAGCCCAATACCTCCACGTCCTTGCGTTCCAAACCGATTTCTTCCTTGAGTTCGCGAAACAGCGCCTCTTCCACCCGCTCGCCGCGGTTGACGCCCCCTTGGGGAAATTGCCAGCCGCGCCCACCGACGCGGCCGCCCAAGAACACTTCCCCGGACCCGCGCGTCAGCACAATGCCCACATTGGCGCGAAAACCGTCCTTGTCGATGTAGTCGATGGCTGGCTGAATGGACATTGGCTCAATTGTTCCATATCACCGGCCGCTTGTGGTCGCCGCGCAGGGGCCCTATGGTACGCGGCACATGAAACCCAGCAGCCTGCTGCCCCTATTGTCGTTGCTCGCGTTGATGAGCGTCGGGTTGGCCGTTTCGGTCGGCAGCACGGCCCTGCGCCTCGATACCGTGCTGGCGGCGGTTCTGGGCGGCGGTCACGATTCCGTGGCGCGCGACGTCATCTTGGATCTTCGCCTGCCGCGCGCACTCAATGCCTTCAGCACCGGCGGCCTGCTGGCGCTGGCCGGTGTGCTCATGCAGGTATTGCTGCGCAATCCTCTGGCCGACCCCTACGTGCTCGGCATTTCCGGCGGGGCCGCCGTCGCGGCGCTGGGCGCGATGTTATTGGGCCTGGGGGGTTTGATCGTCGACTGGGCCGCGGGAGCCGGAGCACTGGGAGCGACCCTCCTGGTGTTCGCGCTCGCCCACGCCCGCGGTGGTTGGACTCCGCAGCGGCTGTTGCTGAACGGCGTCGTGGTCGCCGCCGGCTGTACCGCGGTAGTCAGTCTGATGCTCGCCTTGGGCGATGAAACTCGATTGCGCGGCATGTTGTTCTGGATGATGGGCGATTTATCGTTCTCGCCCTTCTCACCCGCGGCGCCGTGCATGCTGTTGGCGATCGGCGGACTCGCCATCGCCGGAGCGCGCACCTTGAACGTGCTGGCGCGCGGCGAAATCGAATCGCAATCCCTGGGAGTGGCACTGTCGCCGGCACGAATTGCATTGTTCTGCGCGACCGCCGCGCTGACTGCCACCGCGGTGATCACCGCAGGAGGCATCGGCTTCATTGGCCTCGTCACGCCGCATCTGGTGCGGCTGGTCGCGGGAAGCAATCACCGGATTGTCGTACCGGCATCGATCCTGCTGGGCGGCACCCTCCTGACCTTGGCCGACACTTTGGCGCGAATCGCCGCATCACCGCGGCAACTACCCGTCGGCGCGCTGACCGCGCTGATCGGCGTACCGCTGTTCTTGATTCTGATGCGCCGTGAACGCCGTATTACATCGTAGGGGTCAGCGTGCCTTGATGTAGTTCGGCTACCAGCCCAGCGCGGCAGCTATTGCCGTTTCGCGGCTCCCGCGAACAGGTCCTGCAGCGAGGTGTTCAGCCTCGAAGAAATCGCATAGAGAATCATGACCGTGGGATTGTATATACCCCGTTCGAGTCGCCCAACTACGTTGGGATGAACGCCTGCATCGAACGCGAGTCCCTCTTGAGTCAGGTTGCGCCGCTTGCGGCGTTCCCGAACTTCTTCACCAAGGCTTCGCAGGATCGATCTTGAGCGCACACCCAAGATTCGATCTTCCAACACGATATTGTCCAGACATTATAGTGTCGAAATACTCGTAAACTCAAGGACTTACGTTGGAAGGGTCCCGATGCGAAACGATGCCTCTTAGTCAGTTCCGCGCGTCCGTGCGAGGCGCCGGCGAACCTCGTAGGCAGCGAATCACTGTCCCTCGATCTCTTCCATGAGCGTCGACGCCTTGACACCAAGAACTCTCGCAATCTCGATAAATTCGAGGACGTTGAGTTGTCGTTCACCCGCTTCGAGCTTCCAGACGAATGAATTCGACCTCCTTAGTTTTGCCGTCAGTTGCCGCTGCGTGAGACCCGCGGCCTCTCGCCTTGCCACGATGACGGAAATTAGCGCCCGATGCTTCGCACTTCGCAGTTGTTTCAACGTGGTGCTTCCAATTTGGATGCACAGCAGCTAACCGCAAAGTTCTCTTGCCTCCATTTTGGTCGCACGAGTAGGATATCGATAGCGCGACCAAATTAGAGGCACAGTGCAGACGCGCCGCAGCTCAAGAGCCGCCTCTTTTCTGCTGCCACCTCGCTGGTAACCGCCCACAGCGTTTGAAACGCGGGAAACATGACTATGGCATCGCGTCCAAAGTATTTTGAACGCCTGTTAGCCTTTCTTAGGCGCAAGGGCCGATCCCGCGAGGATGCTGAAGACCTGATTCAGGAGGCCATGCTGCGCCTCCATGTTTACGGCCAGGCGGAAGTAGTAGTCAATGAGGAGGCGTTCCTCCGTCAAGCCGTGCATAACTTGTCGATCGACCAACATCGCCGCGATCGACCGGATTTGCGCCGAACAGTGTCGATCGAAGACGTCAATGGACGCGGTCTGCTGGTCGCCCCGGGGTTGACCCCGGACCAAATCTTGGAGGCGCAACAACGGTTGGACAGTCTCGGCGCCTTGTTGGATGCGGTGAACCCAAGGACGCGAGAGATTTATTTTGCGCACCGGTCGGGCTACACCTACGCTGAAATTGCACGCCATATGCGGATTTCGGAGATTACAATAGAGCGCCACATTGCACGCGCCCTGATGGCGATCATGGAGAACGGCGAGAACGAACCCGGAGAGCGCGACATTGAGATCCGGCAACGCCGAAATGGATAGGGAAATTCCGCGGCTCATCCGAGCGGAGGCCGCTCTCTGGGTTACCCGTCTGCACGGCCCTCACCGAGACCCGACGCTCGAGTCTGGCTTCAGGCGCTGGCTGGCGGATGATCCCAGGCACGCTGCCGCTTTCGAACTCGCGACCGATGCCTGGCAGTGCAGCGGCAATCTTGCAACATCGCTGCCCATGCGTTCGCAGCGCCCGGCGCCGAGGTTTACTCGACTGAGGTTTGCGAGTGCCGTCCTCGCATCCACTGCAATCATGTGTATGGTCGTCCTCACCGCCACGCATTTCTTACGAGATGGCACGTTTGCGACGGGACCCGGCGAACAAAGGATACTCACCTTGAGCGACGGGACCCAGGTGACGATGAACGCGAACAGTCGAATGCTCGTGCAGTTCGACAACCAGGTGCGAAAGGTCGTGCTGGCGGCAGGTGAAGCTTCATTCGACGTGACCAGACATCAGGTTCGGCCGTTTGCCGTCGTCATCGGCGACCGAAAAGTCGTCGCGTTGGGAACGACCTTCATGGTGCGCCGTGACGACCCCAACGGCAGCGCATTTACGGTTACGCTCCTGGAGGGCCGTGTGGCTGTTGAGCCGTTGTCGCTGCCTGACGTGCTACCGAAGCAATCAACAGCAGCAGTGAGACTTCTAAGACCCGGAGAGCGGCTACGCATTGCAGACCATTCGCCGGAAACCGTTGATTCACCCTCGATCGAAAGAGTGACGGCTTGGCGGCGAGGATTGCTCATTTTCGATGATGCATCGCTGAGCGAAGCCGCTGCGGAGTTCAATCGCTACGGCCCGGTGAAAATCACGATCGGCAATGCAGACATCGGAAAAATTCGCGTCGGCGGCGTTTTCAAAATTGGCGATTCCGCCGATTTCGCGCAAGTCGTTGCCAACGCACATGATCTTCGAATAATCAATCGCAGCGGCGAGATCATAATGACAAGTGGGCCGCTCGAAGAGAGTTCTTCTGACAAGAGGTGATAAGCATAAGCGGAAATCTAACAACTGATTGATGGGAAGACTCCCGCAGTTTACGTCTTACGAACTGGGCACCTAGTAACGGGTTCCCAATTCTCAATACCAATATGACGTACGAGCAAGGGACTGCCGGGGATCTTCAACATGTACTCAAGCCGAGTCGGCTTTCCGCTGCTTGTCGTTCTCAACGCCCTTCTCACACTTGGCGTTCCCATCGCCTTCGCTGCTGCCGATTCGAAATCGCACTTCGATCTGCCCGCGGAGCCGCTGGACAAGGCGCTGCAAGACTTCGCGATTCAGATGCATTATCAGATCTCGTACGAGCCGTCGCTCGTCGCAGGGATTCGCGCGCCGGCAATTAAAGGCGAGTTCACTCCCGATGACGCGTTGTCGATGCTCCTCAAGGGGTCGAAGCTGAGGGCAGTATACATTCGCGAAGATGTCATCCAGGTTCTCGAGAAAGCTACGCCGGCTTCTCGAGACGCCACATCTGGAACGCCAAGCATCAATACTTCCGGCGGTGGAGTCGTCCGCTTGCCCGGCGATGGATCAAATGATCAGACGGCCTCCGGGACTGGCGGCAACAAATCCCGCGAAAATAAGGATCTCGAAGAAATCATAGTGACCGGAACACACATCCGCGGTGTGTCGTCGGCTTCCCCGGTTATTGAGATCGGACGTGACGAGATCGAGCGCTCCGGGTTCCAAACCATAGGCGATCTGATGTTGAGCGTGCCGCAAAACTTCGGTGGCGGCTACAACCCCGGCACGGCAGTCGCAAACTCATACGTAAATAACCGCTACAGTGACAACCCGACCGGCGCGTCGGTTCCTAATTTGCGCGGCCTCGGTCCGGGTTCGACGCTCACTCTGATAGACGGGCATCGAATGGCGTCCGGCCTAACGGGCGGCGGCGCAGACATCTCCTCGATTCCCTTGGATGCGATAGATCGGATTGAAATTGTCACCGACAGCGCATCGTCCATTTATGGGTCCGACGCAGTTGCCGGTGTCGTCAACGTCATACTAAAAAGAACTTACGACGGCGCAAAGACCAGTCTGTCTTACGGATTGGCGACCCAGGGAGGTGGCACCGAAAAGCGTGCAAGTCAGCTTTTTGGAACGAGCTGGGGAAGTGGAAATGTAGTGGCCTCCTACGAGTACCTGCAACAAGACGCGGTCGATGCGAGAGATCGCGCTTTTACGTCATCAACGCCGGGCCCATTTTCACTGCTTCCGCAAACGAAAAGCAATTCTTTTACAGCCTCGTTGACACAGAATATTTCCGCGACGACGTCTGCGTTTATCGATGGAATTTTCGTGGCACGCGACGCCAAGAGTTTCGTAACAAATCCGGGAGTTATGACTCCCTATGACAATGTATCGACGCTCCGTAAGTATGCTATCGCCACCGGCATCGATGCCAGTCTATGGGGCGATTGGAAACTGTCTCTGTTCGTAAATGCCGCCGAGGATGCGACTCAAAATAATGTAGGCCTCTTAGGGCCTTCGTTGGTCCCTGCAGGCGACGAGCGCCTTTTGGGAACACTGGGCAGTGTGGAGGCCAATGCCAACGGAAGCGTTGTCGCTCTGCCGAGTGGACCGGTAAGGCTCGCGATCGGCGCCGGATATCGAAAGGAGAGCTTTTCGGACTTGCTCGGAACAACCGGGGGCGCATTTACCAGCAGAACCAACGGGGACCGCAAAATTCGTTACGCGTTCGGCGAGATCTCGATTCCCTTGATTGAGCATTCGCAGCGAACGGGACTCCACTATCTCGACTTCGTGGTCAGCGCCCGCAACGAACGATATTCCGACTTCGGCGACAAAACGATTCCCAAGGTCGGTCTGGTATACGCCCCCACCGACTCAATGAAGCTACGCACCACGTGGGGACAAGCATTTCGGGCGCCGAATCTGTTTGACCTCAATGCTGTGCAGCAGCTGCTTATTATCGACCTGGCCGATCCAATATCGCCAAGCGGCACATCGCCCGTCTTGATACGAGGCGGAGGCAATCCGGCGCTAAGGCCCGAAACGGCCGATTCGTGGACCCTCGGGTTCGACTACTCGCCGCCGGACGCCGATGGTTTGCAATTCTCGACCACCGTGTTCGATATCAAGTACACGAATCGGATTTCGCAAATAGCAAATCCTTTTGCGGCACTGACCGATCCTCTCAACGCATTCTTCGTGGTACGGTCTCCGTCTGTAAGTCTCGCGCAATCGACATACGATGCATATCCGCCAAACGAGATCTTCAACGTTACCGGTGGGCCTTTCAATATCAATAGCACCGCGGCAATCCTCGAATATCGACTTGTCAACGTTGCCCGTCAGACAGCTCGCGGAGCTGATCTAACCGTCAATTACAAAATGGGTACTGACTCGAACGGCGTCGTGCTTTCCGCAAACGCGGCTTATCTCGACTTGATGCAACGAAACACGCCGCAATCGCCCACGCAGACGCTGAGCGGACTGGCCTTCTACCCGGCAAAGCTCCGGACGCGCGGCGGAGTAACCTGGAACCTGAACGCTTGGGCCTTCACCGGGACGGTGAACTATCTCGGACGCGAATCGAATACACAGGTGGAGCCGATTCAGAGCGTCGGTTCGTGGACTACCATCGACGCGTCGCTGAGATACACCCCTGCTCTGCCAGGTTTCTTTTCCGGGTTACGCTTCAGTTTGGCGGCGATCAACCTATGTGACCGGAATCCACCTCGTGTTCTCGTTCCGCCGACGGTGCAAGGCATAGACCTTAATTACGATTCGTCGAATACGAGTCCTCTGGGACGATTCCTCACCCTATCGGTTTCGAAGCAATGGTAAATGCTCGCACGACGCTGAGACCAGGGCGCTTGCCGTGGGTTCTTGGAATCTGTGCCCTAGCATGGAGCCTCGAATGCAGGTGCGAGAACGGCAAGTTGCAATCTAACCCCACACCTTCAATCGACATTCCGGCAGTAACAGCTGCCGCGAGTAGACGCGACATCGCGCTGGATGACATGGTGTCGCTTCGCGAAGTGCGCGAGCCTCGGCAGTCTCCGGATGGCCGGCGCGTCGCCTTCCTGGTGAAACAGGCTTTCCGTCGCTGCGACTGCTATCGAATTGCACTGTACGTGGTACTCCCAGAGGGGCATGGTCCTGCGCGGAAGCTTGCGGAGGAGAGCTACATCGCCAACTTGCAATGGTCGCCGGACGGCCGATATCTATCGTATTTATCGTCCAAGGGTGGTTCGGTGCAATTGTGGCGACTGGACCCAATCACGCATCGAGCAAATAGGGTCTTCGTGCACAGGTCAAACAATGATCGAAGCTCGGAGCACGCGGCTTATCAGTCTCGTTATCTGCCGGCGTCGGGGGTACTCGACTATCGATGGTCACCGGATGGCAGGAGGATCGCATTTACCGCTGAGCCGCCGTCCGATCCATCTATCGCTGCTCGGGCCGCAAGGGAGGGGTTTCGCTACGACGATGGCAGTATGAGTGCATTGGATTTGGTGGTCGGCGATTGGGCGTCTGCGCACCGATCGAAGCAGTTATGGCTGTACGACATTCTCAAGAAGCGTGAGCACTTGGTGTGGACGACCCCGACATATTGGTATTCGAACTTTACCGCAATGTCCTGGTCACCAAACGGCGGGAATCTGGCTTTCTTTTATTCAAACAGAGGCGGCGACGGCTCTGATTCAATGGCGATCGTTGATGTCCTCACATCAAGCGTATCTCAGGTTGGCAGCGTCGGCGGGACGTTAACTTCATCCGCGAGCGTGGCGTGGTCGCCCGACGGACAGGCGATAGCGTATCTCGCGCGCTCCCTCGACTTAGGCTCCTATAAACTAAAAACTTCAAGCACCGTCGACCACTCTAGAAAGGAGCAGGGTTACGAGATAAACCCCGGGAATTCTCCTTGGCTCGCATGGGACACCGATCGGCATCGCATGCTTTTTCTCTCGGACGGCATAGGCCGGGACCGGCGGCAAACCGGAATCTATGCGCTATCCGACGACGGCGGTGAACCGATCAGGCTGACCGCCGCCACGGAGAAGACGAGCGACTGCGACGTAATTTTGAACGGGGAAATCGCATGTGTGAGGCAAGCCCCTACCGTCGCGCCCAGGGCATCGTTGGTGTCGATTGCGACCGGCGGCATTCGAGATCTCACTGACGTAAACCCTGAGATGACCTCGGTAGAGCTCGCGCCCGTCAGTGAGTTGCACTGGAAAAACACCTATGGAGATGAAACCAACGGGTTTCTGATTCTGCCGACACATAGGGCCGCCGGAATGCGGGTGCCGCTGGTCGTGATTGGGTATGCCTTCAGCGGCGAGTTTGTCACACAGGCCAACACGGTATTGACCAGCTATCCTGCGCAGGCGTTCGCCCGCGATGGAATTGCCGTATTGCTATTCAACTACCCAAGGTTCGAGGGCTGGCAAGGCGCGAATTTCGAGCGAGGTTCCCGTGCATTTGGCTATGGACCTGTGGCCAGCATCCAAGCCGCAATAGAACGGCTCGACACCGAAGGTGTCATCGATACCCGTCGTGTCGGCATGCTAGGACATAGCCTGGCCGGCTTCTGGGTTCAGCTCGCCATCACAAGGACGAAGTTGTTCAAAGTCGTCGAGATGCATAACGGTGGTACCGCCTCTGAACCGGGTATGTATTGGGAGTCCGGAACCAGGCAGCAGCGAGAATTGCAGGAGCACGTCATGGGCGGTCCGCCCTATGGCGAGACACTAAAGAACTATTTGGGCTATTCGATGACACTCAATGCGAATCGAATTCACACGCCTGTGCTGATGGAGTATGACGCTCTCGAGGCACTTGCGGGAATGGAGTATTACGAGGCGATGCAGCATTACGGCGTTCCAGTGGAGTTTTTCGTGTACCCGAATGACGGCCATATCACCGAGCGCCCGGAGCACCGCTTTATGTCGCTTCAACGAAATCTAGATTGGTTCGAGTTCTGGCTTCTGGACAAGGAAAATGACGCTGAGTCGAAGACCGATCAGTACCTGCGCTGGCGACAGCTCCGGGCTGTCTCGAAGGGAGATATGCAAGGTGACGTGCCCGATGCACGGGTCAACTGACCACGTATTCGCAGCGTTGCAACCGACAACCGATGCCACCACGTTGTTGGTAGTCAATTTTGCAGGGTTTCCAGCCGCGCAAAATTTCTCACCCAAGCCTCGACATAGAGCTTTGCAAAAATGTCGCCGACCATTGCGGTGGATTTGACAATTCTACGCGATAACACAGCCTCCACTTTTTTTGGATCGAGCAACCCTCGCTGAACGAGAATCCCATCGAGGAGAAAAGCCTTTAGAAATTTGGAATTATTCTCCACCACGTCCTTCGCCCATGTACCAGGGCCCCCTTTGCCAAGGCCACGGTTGAGAACTTCCGCGGGAAGCCTATCCGCAAACGCGGCGCGAGCCACCGCTCGGTCTTGCCCCGAACTGCAATGCAAGTAGCCGGGAATGCGAAGTGCGACTTCCGCAAGCGGCTGGCTTACGAGTGGAGCCACCAGCTGCGGGTCATCGGGGGCTGCAAACGGTGAATGATACGCCGTGGAGGTGACCGTAATGAGGCCGAACAGCAGCTTGTGCGAGTCCGGCGACAGGTCTTGCGCTTGCTTCAGCCAAGGATGGAGGAATCGGTCCGCTATCTTGCAGTAGTGCTTCTCGGCGTCGGAGGAGGCAAGCGACATCGAGCTGGCGCCCTCTACACCATATCGCCTTTGCAATTTTCGTAGGGCGCTAAAAGCACCGTATTCGGCTAGGCTCTTGCTCTCTTGGCGGGTAAGCGCCAACGTTCGCCAGAAAGACTGCTTGGTTAACATAGCGTAGGCCGTCGCCACGGATAGGAAACGGGGGCCGATTCCATTCAGCCGGATATACTCGAGAAGAATTCCCGCGCCGAGGTTGCGTCCGAAGATATTGTCGCCCAGTTCCCCATTAAAAACAGCAGTCGCATTTGAGTCGCGAGCGAGCGCAGTGTTCCGAGCTTCCACGTCGGGGGCGGAAAAATTCAGTACCGGCCGGACGGTGAGATTGCAGTCGCAAATGCGACGAAGGTCTAGGCGATCATTCCTTTCGTACTCAACCAAGCGGCAGTTGACGCTTTGTGCCATTGGCCTAGCGTAGGCTCGCTCATCACCACAACCCCTGGAATGATAATTGACGGCGGTCAACGACGGCTTATGGGGAGTTCGCGCCAATGCGCTCAGCACGATCGATGAGTCCAACCCGCCGGACAGATTGACGAGAATACGGTTGTGTGCCGACGATAACGCGGCAACACTATGGTCGACGGTGCAGCGCATTGCACGAGTCGCGTCGGAAAAGTCGGTGAACGATCTCTTCTTCAGAAAACGGCGAGGGTCCCAATACATATATTTGGTGCAGCCACCGGGAGTGCACTCGATGCCTTCTCCGCACTCAAGAGCCGTGATTTCGTTGATCGCGGTTTCCTGTGTCAGATAGTCTCCGCCGACCACTTGAGCGGCTATGCTGTCCCAGTTGATCGAGAGCTCCACCAACTTCAGCGCCGCACAGTCTTCCAGATACGAAAAGAAGACGTTAAGCGTCCCCTCTTTGAGGTGGAAGCAAGCCAGGGGACTTACCGGGCCGCGGAGCACCAGCGCGCTTGCGCTTTCGGGATAGTGTAGAAGTGCTACATAGTATCCCCAATACCGAGAGATGAGCGATTGCCCCTTCGACTGAAGGATCTCCTCTGATGCATTGCATGACATGCCCTCGACAGGCTTCGCTGGGTTTTCATTCGAGCTATCTGCGGATCGGAATAGCTGGCCAAAAACGACTCCGCGTTGGTCTTGAAGCAATATCGCGGAACTTGCGGCCGGTTCACCTTGGATGTACGCGGCGTAAAATCCCGGTCGATCTGCGACACACCGCCAAGCGTTGGAAGAACTCTTCTGACGCCGCCTCACCTCGCTAATGGAGCGAGCGTCGGAAGGGCTCCGCGGGTCGCCAATGACGATAATGTAGCGGAACACGACGTGCTAGTTTGATTCGCCGACGGTCAAAATGGGCGTGAATGTCTGAACGTGCTCCGCCGTATCATTGAGAACAAATTCACCAATCTGAACCCATGCGTGCGCAAGGAAGGGCTTGGTCGACACGCCGATCACGAACGTGCACGGGATCTTCTTTCTCGAGAGGAAGAACGCCAAGACCAGCGAGTCAAACAAACAACGCCGGTCCGCCGTGTAGAACCAAATGCGTAGCCTAAGAAAAGCTGTCAATAACTTTTTGGCGTCGTCCAAGATTGGGCTGCGTTGGGCACCGCGGATCGAGCGCTGCCGTTGGGACAGCATACCGATGAGCGATGCCAGCTGGTCATCCCGGAGGCGAAGGGACACGGTCCATAAGGACATCATGAATTGCATAAGATGCTTTGCCGGCCTTCCGCTCCACTCGGTGGCGGAGCCCGTTGTCATCGCTGCCACGGGGATCGGAAGAGTGTTCGACCGTTTGGGCGCGGGCGATGTCGTCAGAATCCCTCGATCGACCAGGGAAGAGATCAAACTCTCGGATCCCGTGATCGTCGCGTCGGTCGCGACTTGATCGGGCTTGTCTGAATCGGGCCAATTCGGGATGCTGTTCCGCAGGTGCGGCAAGTACTCCGCGTGAATTCCGATGTACGCGCCGGTGGCGAGTTCCAATATGATCGCACCGTCATCCAACTCGCAGCAGTAGGAATGCGCGCTTAAAAAGCATATCCGGCGCGCCGTAGCTTCCGAGCATGCCTCGACGGCCGGTTGTCCGTTACGCTCTGCCAATGAGTTGTGTTGCATCGTAAAAGATGGGCGTGCAGCATTCGCTGCACGCCCGCAAGTCAGGAAGCTCATTCCTTAGTCGTAAATATGCGCAAAATCGAGATACACCCCCGTAAAGGTGTCTTGGGTCGTTTCAGTCACCCTGCCGAGTTCGATCATCATGAGAAGATTCCTTCTGTGGAAGTGATTGAGATACTGCTTGCTGTCCGCGGTAGCCTGGTCAACGTGCGCGTGAACATCGGGTCGCGTCAATGCCATTCTTGTGACACATGCACTGACGGTGTGCACTCTGCAAGGCAGAATAAAACAGTGGGCTGCTGATGCGTGCGAGAGATGCGGCTGCTATCAAAAAAAATGCAAGAAAACATCGATTAATTTCAGCGCCTTAGATGCCTTTATTGTTTGTCGTTCAAGGGTCACTGTTTCACCTTTGCAAAAAATCGAACGACGAAGAAAGCAAACGACTGCGATGCAAATTGGAACGTCCGCCGTGACGCGAAGTACCACCCTTAAAGTTGATTGAAGCGGGTGGCAGCAATTCCGGTGCCAGGACTAAGGGTGAGATGGCGACGGGAGCTCCCAGCCCGACGCGCGTATCTAAGGGGAAATTCCAGGCAGCACACGCAAGCTGAAGAGCTGCGGAGAGACCGTTCGATGATGACGCATGGCCTGCCCCAGAGTCGCTCCCGTGACCGAAAACCATCGCCCCATTTCGGATAGGGTCGCGGCGCCTGAGCGCAATCCGTACCAAGCTACCAGTGCTCGTCCCAGTACACCGACGTGCGTCGCGGAGTAAATATCGCTCGGTGCTACGTTCATCAAATGCGCCACGCCTTCGATGATCTGCTCCCGAATTGGTGGCGCAGGTGGAGCAGCGGCTAATCGCCGCGCCCTTTGGACGAACACTCTGTCGCCCACAATGCGAGAATCCAGCGGCGAGCCGTTCGATAAGAGATTCGCGACATAAGGGGTTTCATCTTGATCCATGAATTGCCGGTATCCTCGCGGACCGTGGTAGCCCTTCAACTCCAGCTCGGACCTTAAGGTGGCGGTAGTGGTAGGGACGTGTGCAAATTCACCCAAATATGCTCGCTCGGAGCCGAACGGATAATCCAGTCGGCGCCGGCAAAGACCGGCCAATATCGGGCTGATATGCGCGCGGCGCACCACATGTGGCAAATATTCGGGCGCAACGACCTTGGAGCCGTAGCGCGCACCGAACACGCCGCGATCTCCCGCGAAGCCGCCGTCACGAAGGTATTGCGAATAGCGGCCGCATAAGCGCTGCATGAATGATTGAAGCGATGCGCCGGCTGCCTGAAGAACGAGAATGCCCGAATTGGGCTCCAAGCAGTACCCATGCAGAATGGTGCCGCACTCCGCGCAGGCATCGGCGAGCAGGAGTTCGAATCTGGACACATGCGGAGCATATTGACGGGGCGCTTGAGGGAAACGCCTAATAGTGTGAGCATCGAAAAATATCTGTGACCCGTTCCGCCCGCGCACACGCACCTGGTGGATCGCGCCCTTGAAATCTAGCCGTTGGTGCCGCGGCATTCCGTTTGCCTGGTGGATCTCTCTGGTGACAACTTCCTGACCGTGCCGCCGTCTGATCTGAAACTCAAAAATATTCCATGGGCCACAAATTGCGCGAATCGCTGGTCGAGTCAACATGGAAATCGCAAGGGGGCGACAGACAATATAGTGTGGGGCACTCGAATGCCCGGTTCCGTACACTACCAACGCATGTACCGGCAGCCTTCAAAATCGACCGATTTACCGAATATCGTGATGCACCGGCAAATCCTTGATTGGTCCCGTTTGCCGGAAGCTGCTCGATTGCGGCGAGTCTCTACTTAGCGCGAGATTCTTCCTTCATGTTGATCGGCGACTTAGTTGTTCGGTTATTTTGCGGAAACGCGTCGGATTCGACGCCACTTGTTCGGTTATCTAACCCACATGTTGACCCTAAGGATTGGGGTGTGTATGTCAAAATTTCAACTTCCCGCCCTGAGCACGCTGATAGCATTCGAGGCTGCGGCGCGGCACGAGAGCATCCAAAAAGCAGCCGATGAGTTGCACGTCACTCACGGAGCGATAAGCCGGCACATACAAAAGTTGGAACTGCAAATCGGACGCGCCCTATTCGAGCGCCAACACCGAAAAATTGTGTTGGCGGCTGATGGAGAGATATTTTTGCGCGCGGTTACGACGGGATTTACTCATATAGAGCGCGCCTTCGTGCAATTGAGTGGAAACCGGAAGCCGAACAGGCTGGTCATTTCCGTCGATCCAGACTTTGCCGGTCTGTGGCTGGTACCGAGACTCGACGAATTCTACGCAATCGTGCCCAACACGATGGTAGAGATTCGCGCGGGAAAAGGCGTCAATTCGTCGCGGGACCCTCGCATTGACTGCGCCATCCACTATGCAGAAGCTGGGTCGGAGATCGAGAACGGCGAGATCCTATTCAGATCCAGTCTATTCCCGGTTTGCGCGCCGAGTCTTGTCAAAAGACTTCCATTGCATTCGCCTGAAGATCTCAAACACCACGTGTTGCTTCATGATCGATCGTTTGCCGAATGGAAGGCGTATCTTCAGAATTGTTCGCTGAAGATCGACGTCAACGTGGGGTCGAGTGTTATTTTTAGCGAGACGGCCCTTTGCTTGGATGCAGCCGCGCGCGGGCAAGGTGTGGCCATGGGTGATGATTTCCTGGCTGCACTGCATTTGTCGGAAGGGCGCCTCGTAAGACCGTTTGATTCGGCGCTCTATTCGCGGAACGCATATTATTTCATCGCTCCCAAAAAGGGCCCGCGGCAGGCTGCTGTCACCGCCTTCCGCAATTGGCTAGTTCAGAGTATCGATCGTCTTCGTGACAACTAAAGCGCTCGCTGTCGCGGCGGCGAGTAATTGATCACTGATCTCTGACCATGCTTTTGCGTGACTATTAATTACGCAAAATGCGACAAAAGATCGCTTGAGGCGCGCCGACCCTTTCGGCATTCTCCATGAGCCCGCTAGAGTTTCGCGCTTTTCTCGCCAGGCATGGTGCGGCATTGAATAGTGGGCCGGTTGCTGCAACGGACGCACAAGGAAACGCTATATGTACACCGCACGGACGACGACCGACAAGGACGGTTCCCATGAACAACTATTCCGGGAGGCCGACGCAATTTACGAAGGCTGGTGCACCCACCCCGCCATCGCCGCGTTGCAATCGTTCAACCGGCACTTTTCTTCCCGGCCTCTGACACGATCCGAGCTTCTTCTGTTCTTGGCCAGCATGGCGGCTTTCAATCGCCACACGATTGGCGGGATCGCGATCCTCGCCGGACGGTTATCCGATCAGATTCTGCCGCTTCTACCCAAGGTTGGCCATGAGATCGGAGCCTGCGTACTCGACGCGGCAGTCGACGAATATGGCTTGCGAGAAACCATCACTCACTTGGAGCTGGCGCGGAACTTTTCCGCATATCTGGGAATCTCCACGGAGGAAATCGAAGCGCGTGAGAACGCATGCTCCATGGCCGTCGAACTGGGTGATGCCCTATTCTCTTGGTACCGGGAGAGACCGGTTGCCTTTTCTCTCGGTGTGCACACCGCATCGGAGATCACCAGCGTCGAAGAGTTCATTCCATGGCACGATATTTTTCTCAAATTTCCCCAATACCGCTTATCGAGAGAGATGCCGGAGTTTGCATACCTGCGGGCGCACCACGTTCACGAGCCGGATCATATTAGTAGTGCGAAGCGGTGCGTTACGCGCTACCTGGATGTGCTTCCGGGGGAGCACGGCCGTCTGCGTGAGGGGGCGCAGGCATATCTGAGGCTGTATAGAAGAATGTTTCATCAGCTGAACACAGAAATCTTTGGATAGCGGCGACACGAGCAGCACCCACAGCTGTAACGGTCGGAATATATGCCGGCACGACTGCAGAACTCTGAGGCGACATCGGATACCCGAATTCGGTATCTGGTGAGATCGACGGTAGACCCCTTGGCGCAAGACGGACCGAACGTGGTTTTCAATCTCAGTGGATCGCCCAAGAAAATATCGCCGATCTATGTGTACGACAAGAGAGGGACAGATCTCTTCGAGCGGCAATGCGCCACCCCAGAATATTACTTGCGGCGCGTTGAATCGCAACTGTTGAGTTGGTACGCCGGCGACATCGTGGAACTCTGCGGGTTTCTTCCGATCGTCGAGTTGGGAGCGGGAACCTCGGAAAAGACGCGGATCTTATTGGCGGAATATGCAGAGCGGGGAACGCGCTGCGATTATTTTCCAATCGATGTCGACACTGAGACACTGTGGAATTCGGCGCAAGAGCTAGTTTCGGCCTTTCCGTTTCTTTTTGTTTATTGCCTGGGCACGACGTATCACAAAGGGCTGCGCGCGCTGCCGCCCTACCCCGGCGCAAGATTGTTCATGTTTTTGGGCAGCTCTCTCGGCAACATGGAGTGGCAGGAGATCGGCGACCTGCTATCGGAACTGTTCGACAGCGGCCGGCGGGGAGATTATTTTTTGCTCGGTGCCGATTTGGACAAGGATCCGGCCATCATTGATAGGGCTTACAACGATTCGGCAGGGTATGGCCCGCGTTCGACGCTCAATATGCTCGAGCACCTCAACCGACGCTACGGCGGGAATTTCGTCACGGATAATTTCCGGTATCGATCGAAGTATGATTCGCGTATGAGAAGGAACGAGGTCCGCATCGAGAGCCTGGTAGATCAGACCGTGACCCTCACCGCTCTCGGCATTACCGTATCCTTCGGCGCGGCGGAGTTGATCGACGCGGAGGTGATGTGGAAGTTCGATCCAGAGGAACTGGGTTCGGTACTGGACCGAGCGGGCTTTTCAATGGTGCATCGATGGATTGAGCCCATCTACCGTTACGGGCTCTTTTTGCTGCGGCACAAGTGACATGCGTTGCCCGACTCAGGAGATCATTCATCTACACTTGCGGGGGTGGCGGCCCCAGGCACTCGTGAAGGATGTGGAGGATTGGCACGCCCTGTCCGCCATCGCCAAGCGCATGCTCTTTTGGACCGGCGGATGGATTCACGGTTTCCGATGCGAAGGGAATGAAATGAGCTTCGCCATGCAGGCGGGACATGCGTCGACGGGCGCGATAGCCCATCACATTTCGGGCTCCTATGCCATTCATCTTCGACGACGACGCGGATGGACTGGACGCATTTTCAGCCACTATGTCGCCATTGCTATCGATGCCGAACTGTTCTTGGACGACTTGGTGATTTGGCTACATCGCCCGCCCGAGCCCGATAAGGCTGACGGCCGGCGAGCGGAATTCTGTTGGACCGGCGACTCGGCATACCTCAGCCCCAAATCCTTGACATGGATTACGACCGAACGCGCGCTGGCCGCATTGAGTCCGAGCGGCGCGGGCAGATCGGCGTACATTCGCCGAAAGACGCAGCCGATCGCTCCGGAGATCGTGGCAATCTTGACCGGCCGCGCCTCTCGTGGATCGCGGCAAGCGTCGGAGGACGTACATGCAAGGCGCGCGGCGAAACGCCGGAAATCCCCGGAACGGTCGACTATCGAAGGAATCGCTCGATTCGTCGCCGAATACAGCCACATCTCGTACGAAGATATGCGTTCGGCCTC
>Ga0210406_10003071_pt1 | contig 18539 bp, 7 predicted proteins | sample IncBWC30MmetaG_FD_155454 | JGI IMG/M metagenome (GOLD analysis project Ga0210406, IMG submission 155454) | Forest soil microbial communities from Barre Woods Harvard Forest LTER site, Petersham, Massachusetts, United States - Inc-BW-C-30-M | ecosystem: Environmental > Terrestrial > Soil >... | reverse complement strand
ATTCCGTGTTCGAATGCGGCAATGGCTGCCCGATATTTACTCGGTCCAACAGGTGAGTGCCCTTGTTCCCTACATAACTAAATTCAAGGGTGGTGTAAGTCGAGAGTTGCCGCTGCAGGGACAACGACCATTGCTGAACATATGGATTCTGCCATTTCTCCGAAATGATGACCGCGAAGAACTGGCTGCCGTCGGTCGCCGGACTCACCACATGCTGAGTGACGATCGGGAATAGGCCGTCTGTCGTCTTGGGCAAGGTTGGGTCCGTGGTCGCATTGGGGGACGCACGTACGACATAGGGATAGATGTCACCGGAATCGTCGATCTCGCGGGTTTCGAACGAGTCGAAGTACACTCCGTAGCCGGCGCGAATCACGGTCTTTCCATCGGGCATGCTGTACGCAATACCGACCCGTGGAGCAAAAGGCTTCAGCGACGCGGAATTCGGATTGTTGCGGCCGCAGTAGCGATAGAACCCATTGCCCGGGGGTGCGACGGTTTTCTCCAGATTCTGGTTTGCCATACATAGGCCGCCATTGGGGTTGTTTAAATCAAACCAGAACATCTTGTTGTGTTCTTCGTAAGGAGTGGTGCGATAGTCCCAACGCAGTCCCGCATTCACGGTAAGACTCGGAGTTACCTTCCAGGTGTCTTGAAGATACGGTGCAAAGTAATTGAACTGGTATTTATTTAAGTTGCCCGCAACACCCTGTTCACTAAACGGCGACGGCTGGAAGGTGCTGGCATTGTTGTAGTACCCTAACAGATAGTCGGCGACGGAGTTTCCCGTTCCACACACGACCGTTACACATCCACCGTTATTGTTCAAGACGGTGTCGTTGTTGTAGGTCAAGTTTCCCAGGAAGTCCGACGATAGATTTCGCTTCTGGAGCCACGTCCGGAAATCGAATCCAAAGCCAATCGTATGTCGGCCCTTAGTCATTGTGAAGGAATCAGCAAATTCCCACATCGGGATGTCGCTGACTGTAACGTCATTGACCTGGCTTCCGTGGACCGTGTTCGGAAATCCTTGGAAACTCACTCCGGGATATAGCCGCGCATAGGGCGGCAGGTTCTGAAACGTTCCTGTCAGACCAAGCGCCGCGACGTCGGCGACCGGAGCCGGGTTTCCTCCCTGTATGACCTGCGGCTCCAAGTAGCCGAAGCGGAAGTTGTTCACTTTCGTGCCGATATTCATAGTGTAGTTCACTGCCCAGCTTTCCGTGTTCTCACTGAAGATGCCTACGCCAAAAGGCACTGAATCAGCGCCGTTGATGTTCTGGTTCGAGTAATTTGCCTGGGTGTAACGGAAAGCCAGCGACCCCCATTTGCCGATGTTCTGATCCAGTTTGTAGGTCTGCTGGTTCACCGTGTTGTTGAGATTCGTATTCAACAGGAAATTTCCATTGCAACCTGCAGGGCTGAAACAGTTCGGCGCCGGAATCAGCTTGTTCATCACCTGCGCCATCCTGGAGAAACGGCTGGCTGGAATGATGTTGCCGGGAAATGGCTGACCGGTGGTGGGATCGACGGGCATGCAAAGCTGGCCCGGGCCGGGGACGCACCCCTGTGCCATGGTCTTTAGGCCCGACTGCGAGAAATCGCCCGTAAGCCATGAAGGCGGAGGCACGTAGAAGTAGTCGTTGGTTCCAGTGTAGATGCGCCAGCCTTCATAGTTCACCAGGAAGAATGTCTTGTTACGACCGTCATAGAGCTTCGGAATGTACACCGGCCCGCCTACCACAAAGCCAAACTGGTTCTGTCGCAGCTTGGGAATCTGTGACTGAAAAGGCGCCTTCGCATCGAGAGCATCGTTCCTGAAAAACTCGAAAATGTTGCCGTGCAGGTTGTTGCTGCCGCTTTTACTGATGATATTCACCTGGTTGGCGCTAAAGCCTAATTCCGCCGTATACGTCTCACTCTGGACCTTAAACTCCTGGATCGCGTCTTGCGACAGGACAACGGCTGGTGTGTTCAGAGACGTGTCGGTGTTCACCAGTCCGTCGAGTGTGTAGTTGTTCGAAGTAGGGCGACCGCCGTTGATGCTAATGGCATTCCCTTCACCTTGGCGCATTTGGCCTTGCTCACCATTGGTCTGGACCGCGCCTGCACCTATGAAGAGCAGGTTCAGGAAGTTTCGACCGTTCAGTGGAAGGTTTTGCACCTGATTTTGGGTGACGAGCTGCGAAATCTCCGCAGTGTCCGTTTCGAGGGCAATGGAAGTTGCACTGACTTCAACATTCGAGGTGGCCTCGCCGGGCTTCATCTCAATGTTGATGCGCGCCGTTTGTGCTACCGCCAGTTGAATCTTGTCGGCCGTGCTGGTCTTGAATCCACTGGCTTTGACCGTCACCCGATAAGTCCCCGGAGTAAGGTATGGCACGGTGTAATCGCCGGTGGCATTGCTCTTCGTTGCTTTGTCCACTCCCGTCGCGACATTGCTAACCGTCACGTCGGCATCGGCAACCACAGCTCCCGTTGGATCCATGACCACCCCGACGATCGTTCCGGTAGCGCCTCCCTGTGCGAGAAGCGGAATCGTCGTGACGAGCATCAGCAGGCACACCACGACGCTCTGCCCCATTATACGAAGGCTCTGATCCTTCAAATCGCGATTGCTAGCCATCATGTCTATCTCCAGGCGAATCTGAGAATAGGAACTCGCGAGCTTGGTACGAGCTAGTTCACAGCTGGGAAACGCTATCGCGCGTGAATCGTTCCCTGAGAATGCGAGAAAGATTGCGCCGTTCAGCCCCTGTGGTGGCCCCCGCTCACTTGCTATGGCCCGAACATCCACAAAAACCCCACGTGATGGGAAATGAATTTATTGTGACGAAACTTAAATGTCAATATGTATTTTGTTTCTCTATTGAAATATCTAAATTTGCCGTAACTTCCTGACTTCTGCACCAGATGTCTTTACCCACGAATGTGGGGCATGACCTCAGTCCTCGAGTACCAGTGCTCAGCGCCAATTTGCATGCAGGCGTGGGGAGGCTGTAGGTTGTATTTCGATGGGCATCTCGCGACGGCTGTTTTTGCAGGGCTTGCTAAGTGCCGGCGCTGCGGCGTGCCTCGGGCAAGGAGTGGCCAGCCGCAAGGTTCCGACCCAGCCAAGGCCCAAGCTGTCGGGTTTGCCGTTCGGCTCACGCTTAACGGACGTCGCAGCAACAGCAGGACTGAGCGGTGCCACCATCTACGGCCAGATGGATCACAACGAATACTTGCTGGAGGCTATTGGTTGCGGGTGTGCCTTCCTGGATTACGACGGCGACGGCTGGATCGACGTTTTTCTGTTATCGGGGACGCGCTTGACAGATGCTCCGGCGGCCTCTACGAACCGCCTCTTTAAGAACAACCGCGATGGTACGTTCACCGACGTAACGGAGCGGGCGGGCCTGACAAAGCGTGGTTGGGCAAGCGGCGTATGCGTCGGCGACTACAACAACGACGGTTTTGAGGATTTGTTCATCACCTATTGGGGACAGCAGGTCCTCTATCGGAATAATGGTGACGGGACGTTCACGGATGTGACCGGGGACGCTGGAGTGGCGGGGACCGGTCGTCGTTGGAGTTCAGGTTGTACGTTCCTCGATTACAACCGCGACGGTAATCTGGACTTGTTTGTATCGAACTATGCGGTATTCGATCCGGCAAAGGCACCTAGGACAGGCCAAGGGCCGAACTGCCAGTATTCCGGGATGGGGGTGTTGTGCGGACCCCGGGGCTTTCCTTTCGGTCAGCACAGTCTGTACCGCAACAATGGCGACGGGACCTTCACCGATGTCAGCATTGCCTCCGGGATTGCGGCGGCAAAAGAGAGCTACGGTTTGACCGCCGTTTCCGCGGACTTCGACGACGACGGTTGGCCTGACATCTACGTCGCCTGCGATTCAACCCCAAGCCTTTTGTTCTTGAACAATCGCGATGGAACGTTTCGCGAGGAAGCGGTGGTTCGTGGCGTGGCTTACAGTGAGGACGGACAGGAGCAGGCAGGCATGGGGTTGGCGGTCGGCGATTACGATTTGGACGGCCGCCTCGACATCTTCAAGACGAACTTTGCCGATGACACTGCCAACCTTTACCGCAACATCGGGAAAGCCAATTTCGAAGATGCTACCCGCAGAGCAGGACTCAGCGTCGAAAATCGGTTCGTGAGTTGGGGAGTCGGGATGGTCGATCTCGACAATAACGGCCTGCTGGACCTGTTTGTTGTCACCGGGAACGTTTACCCGAACCTTGAGAAGCGCACGGCAAACTATCCCCTTATGAGTCCCAGGCTGCTGTTCCGAAATCTGGGCAACGGCCGATTCGAGGAACTTCTCGACGAAGGCGGACCGGCGATTGCCTCGCCTCACGTGAGCCGTGGCTGCGCTTTCGGGGATTTCGACAACGACGGTGACCTCGACATTCTCATCGTGAACCTCAATGAGCCCCCGTCGCTTCTGCGAAACGATGTTTCTGGAACAAATGCCTGGTTGAAGGTGAAGTTGATCGGCACGAAGTCAAACCGAAGTGCAATCGGCGCGCGCGTCACCGTCACCGCCGGCAAATGCCTGCAGACCCAGGAAGTCATGAGCCAATCAAGTTTTCTGTCAGCGAACGACTTCCGACTCCACTTCGGACTGGGCAAAGCGAAGAGCGTCGAAGTCCGTGTGCGTTGGCCGAGCGGCATCTGGCAGGACATTGGAAGTGTTGCATCGAATCAACTGCTCACGATCAAGGAAGGAACGGGCGTCATTCCCACGATCGGCTGGACACGATAGCAGGGCCCCCGAGCTGATCGAGGTCTCTACCGGTTGCGCAATGATGGCCTTAAGCTACTGCTGCAATTTCACCGTAAACGAGTAGGCTCCAGCCGGTACTTCATAAACATGCTCCTGACCCGCCGCCTCGAGCTTGTGTACTTTCTTACTTTGCGTAATGGGCCCATCATCAAGGCTGAACGCACTTTCCTGCTCTGCGGTCAAAGGCAACTGGCCTTTGGCATTTGCAGGAATCACAAGCGTCCAGTGGGCACTCCCTCCCGACGCAGTCCAAGATGAGTGAACTGGCCCGTAACCGGATTCGTAGATGAAATCGAGACTGCCGATGCGAGCGTCGAAATTGGGATGCAGGTAGATGGTGTGGAAACCCGGGTCGCGCGCGACCGTGTCAATGCCGGCCGCGTAACGATAAATCCACTCGCCTACGGCTCCGTAAGCATAGTGGTTATAGGAATTCATGCTGGGGTCGTTCATCATCTGATCGCCATTCCAACGCTCCCACATTGTGGTAGCACCGTGTTCGACCAGATATCCCCAGGACGGATAGTCCGTTTTGAGCAGCAGGTTGTAGGCCGCATCGCTCCGATCTGAATCCGACAGTGCCTCCAGGAGGTACGGAGTGCCCAGAAAACCCGTGCCGAGTACTCCTTTATTGGCCGAGATCTTATCGACCAGCCGCTTAGCGGCGGCCTGGCGAACCGAGTCAGGCAGCAGTTTCATATACAGCGACAGAACATAACTGGTCTGCGTGTCGACCGGTTCCTTGCTGAGTGGTCGCTCTGTTGCCGACGCAAACACCGGGGGAGGAGCCACACCTCCAACGAAGCCGTCTGACCTCACGTACGCTTGGTTGAACGCTCCCTTGATCTGCCCGAAAAGTTCTTTGTAGTGTTGCTCGTCTGCTGATCTGCCTGTGGCCTGCGCCATCTGCTGCATGAGGGTCACGTCGTATGCCCAGTATGCTGTCGCGATGAGGTCTTCCGGCGTGACGCCCTCCGGAGAGAGCCAGTCGCCGAATGGGATTCCGTAATTCTTCTTCCACAGGTGATCGGGATTCGCCTCCTCGATCGCGCCGAGGTACTTACTCATTCCGTCCCAGTTCTGCTCGATGATGCGCTTGTCGCCGGTCTGTACCCACGAAGTCCACGGCACGATAACACCGGCGTCACTCCAGCCTGCGGCGTAGCCCGGATTGGGTGGCAGCGTGCTCGGAGCGAAGATACCGTACATCGGGGTGCCGGACTGCGTGCTGCGAAGGTCGGCCGCGAACTTCTTCGAGAACGACCCGAGGTCCATGTTGTACGAGGCAGTGCGCCAGAATACCTGCGCATCACCCGTCCAGCCTAGGCGCTCGTCACGCTGCGGACAATCAGTCGGAACTCCGACGAAGTTCGAGCGTTGCCCCCATAGAATGTTGCTCCACAACTGGTTCACCATCTTGCTGCCGGTTTGCAGATGTGCGCTAAATGGAGCATCTGTATGCAGCACCACGGCCTGCACCGCTCCGGTGTCAGGCTTCGATGTCAAACCGGAAATCTCGGCATAGCGGAAACCGTGAAACGTAAATGTGGGTTGGTAATCCACCATTCCCGCAGCGCCCGCGATGTAGTGATCGGTCGCTTTGGCGGTTCGCAGGTTGTCCACGTACATGGTGCCATCGGGGTTCAGCAACTCGGCGAACCGCAACTGCACATCTGTGCCGGCGGGCACGTTTACATGCACGCGTGGTACCCCGGCAAGGTTCTGTCCGAAGTCGAAGATGTACACGCCCGGTTTGGGACTAGTGATGGCTTTGGCGGTGAGCGTCCGTTCAGCCCGGATCGGCTGGAAGCTCTGCCAAACGATTTCGGGCTCATGCGTAGGACGAATCAAAACCGCGGATTGCCATTTCGAATCGTCAAACGAAGTCGTGTCCCAGCCACGCTGCAACTGTCGCGCATCAAAAGTCTCTCCGTCGTAGATCTCAGCCGTTTGAATCGGTGAGACCTCCGCCTTCCAGGATGCGTCGCTAACAACCCAGTCCACCGAACCGTCGGTATGCTCAATTCGAAGCTGTGCGCGCAGTGCGGGCGGCGTATCACCATAGTTATAGCCTTGTCGGAACCACTGCAGCGGTGTGGTATACCACCCCGGAGCCAGGTAGGCTCCGATCGCATTCCTGCCGGAGTTGATTTGCTTGGTTACGTCGTAAACCTGGTAGGGCACATGCTGCCGGAAGTCCATCCATCCCGGCGCCAACAGTTGGTCGCCGACTATCCGTCCGTTGATAAAAAAGTTGTATGCGCCCAGCGCGGTGGCATAAAGTCGTGCCGAAGAAATGGGCTTAGACACGTCAAACGTACGGCGCAGCGTCTTCACCGGTCCGGTGGGCCAAGGCTTCCCCAGTTCCGAATCGCCAAAAGGAGACGAGGGCGGCTTGAAGGTCACAGGCGCTTTCCAACCCGAATCGTCGAACTGCACAGCCTGCCAGTCTCCTTTCGTGTCGAGCGCCGACATCCAGCCTTCCGAACCGGTCTTGAATATCTGCACCGAGCCGTCCGACATCTCCACGTAGAGTGTCGCGTTCATTGGAGCCCGGCTGGGATCGGTGCCGGGCCGTTGACGATCTTTTGCGTAAAGCGTGACGTCGACAGCCACGAGATTCTTTCCAACCCGCAGTTGCCGTGTGACGTCCTTGCGGGCGTAGGTCTTCCAGGGAGACTGCTTCCACGGCGGCAACGGTTGGGCCTGTAGAACCTGCTGCCCATTGACCCATGCCGCGGGAGTGTCCTCACCAGCGACGAAGAGGTCGGCCCGTTTCACCGGCTTTGCGATATCCAACGCGTATCGGAAATTGTGGTGCGTATCTCCTGCCGGCTTGTAGTTCTCTTCCCCGGGATTCGTTACCCACTCGGCATTGGCCTCACGCAATCGGCGATGTTCTTCTTCCTCGTACCCGATCCAGTTCCCACGCCAACCACCGGAGCTCAACAAGCCTGTTTCCCACCAACTCACAGCCGAGGCTGGGTACGCTTTGCCATCTTTGCCCCACACCTTGACTTGCCAGAAGTACCGTTTCTCGGCAGCCAGGGCTGGGCCGGCGTATGGCACGCCGACAGACTGATCCGACTCGACGCGGCCGCTGTCCCAGATATCGGGCTTGCCAGAAAGTGACGACGCGCTACTGGCGACCAATATCTGGTACGCGGTTTGCCGCGCCCCATGCGTACCGTCGTGCAGCTGCCATGACAACAGAGGATGAGGCTCATCCATTCCCATGGGTTGTTCGAGCGATTCACAGCGAAGATGCGTGGGAGCTCCCGCTTGTACCGTTTGGGCTGACACAAGTCCGGCCATAGCAAGCACCCCAGCCGCCACGGCGAAAGGCGCAAATGAAGTCCAGCGTGCTTTGTTCGGGGCAAGCCCAGTTCTTGCTGATTGCAGTCTGCGGAGAACGTCATCGGGTCTGAACTGACACATCGCGTACTCCTTAATGAGTTTCCGTATTGTACTAAAGTGCCTTTTGAAACTGAACACCGAAAGGTACTACCGAGAGGCGTAGTTGCGCAAACGAGACGAGGCCGCGGACGATGGAATCGCTACTGCGTAGCTCGCTTCTGGCGCACGGAGACGCGCGATGAGTTGCCAGAGTCTTTGCGGCTGTGCTTGCCCTGGTTACTGGGCATTCCCGCAGCCAAGTAAGCCGCTGTGACGAGTTTGTGCTCCACGAAGTTGTACGGTGGCACGGTCTGGCCGTTCAGAAGCGCCAGCCCTAGTTGAATGACGCGCGGGCCGTATGTGGCGGCCTCGTGCGATACCGATGCGATAAGCGGGCTGTATGGGGTGCGCATCTCCTCAATGGCTTCCTGGATGCAATCCTGCCCTGCGATGGCGACGTGACCGTCGCGCTTGAGTTCGCGCACCGCCTGCAACGCTCCGAGTGCGCTTGTGTCAGTTGCCGCAGCGATCAGGATGCCCCGCTGTTTGGGGTGACGGCGCAGATAGTCGTTGATGAGGCGCTGGCTGCGGTCGCGCAGCCCGCCGCCATCCAGAAGCAGCACCGCCTCGGCGGATAGTTTTGGAAGTTTCGATCGCACTCCGCCAAACGCTCCGCTCATGCGAGACTGTACCATCGGCCCGGCTTCCTCAATGCCGAGCCCGATTACGCAGCTCACTTCGCCACCCCACTTGGCTTTGGCAAATTGGCCCAGACATTCACCGGCTTCAAACCCGACGCGGTAATTGTCAACACCAAAGTAAGTTGCATGGGGATGGGGAATGTCGATCGCGATCAAAGGAATCCCGGCTGTACGAAACTTGTCCGCCAATTCCGGGGCGATGTGCTGATCGATCTGGAACTCGATGGCGAGGTCCACTCTTTCGCGCACAATTTCGTCCGCGTTGCGCAACGCCGTCGCTGCATCGTACCGGTTATCCAGAATGAGCAACTCGACCCCTGCCGATGCTGCAGCCATCTTCATGCTCTCGGTTACATCGGCGGAGAACGGCATCTCCGACGATTCGCTAGCTAGTCCTAATCGCACCTTACGAGGTTGCGACACAACGCGATACAGGCCGTCCGGAGTCTGAGCCAGGTAGCCGCGATGGGTCAACGTCCTGAGGATGCGGTAGACGGTGGTTCGGGAGATATTGGTGCGCGCGTAAACCGATTCCATCGACTGCGGGCGGTTTTCTTTCTGCAACAGTTCGAGGATGTCGAGAGCCTTCGAGAGCACGGGAATCAGGTACATCCGCTTGGGAGCAGTTCGAGGCAATAGGTCCTCACCAGACTTTCCGAACAGTATACGCCCGTACTTAGTCTCAAAATTCCAAATGGGATATTGTTTTCTATTTGACATGGCACTTGTGTAACGATTAAAGTGCCGCCACGTTTCCGCTCGCTCTATAAACCAATGGGGTGTTTCGCATTTGCGGGTGTAGACGTCATCAGAAACCAGAAAGGTCGAACAATGAAGCGAGTCTTTGCCACAGGCTCTGTGCTGACCGCCATCCTATTCGCAGTCGTCCGACTTGCATCTGCTCAATCGCAATCCAACAATTTGCAAGACGCTTTCAAGAATCCGCCCGATTCTGCCAAGCCGCGAGTCTGGTGGCATTGGATGAACGGCAACATCACCCAAGCAGGGATCAAACTCGATCTCGAGTGGATGAAGCGGTCTGGCATTGCTGGATTTCAGAACTTCGATGCTTCGCTCGGCACGCCGAAGCTGGTTGACAAGCGGCTAGTCTATATGACGCCGGAGTGGAAGGACGCGTTTCGATACGCCACAGCACTGGCGGATCAACTGGGGCTCGAAGAGGCCATCGCCGGTTCTCCGGGATGGAGTGAGTCGGGCGGCCCATGGGTCAAGCCGAACCAGGGGATGAAGAAGTTTGTCTGGAGCGAAACCATAGTCGAAGGAGGCCGTGCTTTCCATGGCGTGTTGACCAAGCCACCATCAGTGAGCGGGCCATTCCAGGATGTTCCGATCTTTGACTTGTTGGCGGTGATGGGTGGACAGCAGCCGAAGGCGCCTCCACAGTTCTATGCCGACACTGCTGTAATCGCGTACAAACTGCCGGCCAACGAAGCGCCGCTCGATCAGCTTCACGCGAAGCTTACGTCCAGCGGAGGCAACGTTGACGGCGCGATCCTCGCCGATGGTGACCTAACCAAGACAACATCGTTGCCCAAGGCGCCCGCCGGTCAGCGGGCCTGGATTCAGTTCGAATTTCCCAAGCCCCAAGCTGTGCGTGCTGTGACTTTTGCCAAAGGTGGTTTCGGCAGCAGTCTTGAAGACATTTTTGGAGGAGGCCTGCCTGGTCCGGACTTGGAGTCCAGCGATGACGGACAGATCTTCAGGAAGATCGCGACCGTTCCCGGTGATGGCGCGGCCGAACACACAATCTCGTTTCCTACCGTAGCGGCGCGGTACTTCCGCGTGAGCTTCACCGCACCGCAACTGGCACCAGCCGGAATGGAGATGGACGCAGACTTCGGAGAATTAGGAAATCAGAAACTCTCCACTGAATACAACATCGCGGAACTTAAGTTGTTATCCAACCCAAGGGTCAACCGTTTCGAAGAGAAGGCCGCGTTCGCGGCAGTTCCCGATCTCTACGCGTTCGCAACACCGTCGGTTACTTCTGCTGAGGCAACACCAAAATCCGAGATTGTCGACTTGACGGCCAGGATGAGTGCGGATGGCACGCTCGACTGGACACCACCGTCTGGACGCTGGACGATTCTCCGCTTCGGCTACTCGCTGACTGGGGTTACAAACCATCCAGCTTCGCCCGAGGGAACAGGCTTGGAAGTAGACAAGTTGAATCACGACGACGTGAAGCTGTACATGGAAACATACCTCGACAACTACAAGAGCGCAGTCGAGCCTCTGATGGGGAAGCGCGGACTGCGGTACGTGATCAACGACAGTTGGGAAGCCGGCACGCAGAATTGGACCGACGATATGTTCGCGGAGTTCACGAAGCGGCGCGGCTACGATCCCCGTCCGTGGATGCCTGTGTTGACCGGGCGCATCGTCGAGAATTCACAGGCGAGCGACCAGTTCTTGTGGGACTTCCGCCTGACCTTGTCGGACCTCCTGGCCGAAAATCACTACGACCAGATCACGCAGATGCTGCACGATCGCGGCATGGGGCACTACGGCGAATCGCATGAGTCGGGCCGCGCGTTCATCGGCGATGGCATGGAGGTCAAGCGCACCAACGATGTTCCCATGTCGGCCATGTGGACACAGAAGCCGGGCGTGAACAAGGAACTGTATGGCTACGACGCCGATATCCGCGAATCGGCGTCTGTGGCGCACATCTACGGCCAGAACCTGGTTGCTGCCGAGTCGATGACTGCTTCTTCCGGGGCATGGGCATGGTCCCCGTGGACACTGAAGCCGACAGCCGACAAGGAAATGGCCATGGGCCTGAACCGCTTCGTCATTCACACTTCCGTTCATCAACCGCTTCTCGATCGGCAGCCAGGGATCAGTCTTGGACCTTTCGGGCAATGGTTCACGCGTAACGAGACCTGGGCCGAGATTGCCAAGCCCTGGACAGCCTACCTTGCGCGCAGCTGCTATCTACTGCAACAGGGCACGTTCGTCGGCGACGTAGCGTACTTCTACGGCGAAGATTCAAACATCACGGCCATCTATGCCGATCACTTCCCTGGCGTGCCGACTGGCTACAACTACGATTACATCAACGCCGACGCCCTAATCCATCAGCTGTCGTTTAGTGACGGGAAACTCGTGACGCCGAGTGGCATGAGCTACCGCGTGCTGTCGCTCGATCCACGCAGCCAACACATGTCGCTGCCGGTACTGCGTAAAATCCGCGACCTGGTTGTGGCGGGCGCAACCGTGGTGGGATCGAAGCCTACCGACACGCCTAGCCTGGCTGACGATCAGAATGAATTCAATGCCATCGTCGCCCAGATCTGGGGCGGCACAGGCACGGGCAAAGTCGATACCCGTAACCTGGGGGATGTGTTGGGCTCACTCAATGTAGAACCGGACTTCGAATACACCAAACTGCGGCCGGATAGTGAAGTGCTGTTCGTGCACCGCAAGCTTCGGGACAGCGATCTCTACTATGTCGACAGCCGGCAGGATCGGGCGCAGCAGATCGAAGCAACATTCCGCGTGACTGGGAAAGAGGCTGAGTTGTGGCATGCCGACACTGGCGCCGTCGAGCCGGCCTCGTATCGGATAGTCGGCGATCGCACCACCGTTCCGCTGAGTCTCGCACCGTGGGAAACCGTGTTCGTTGTCTTCCGCAATGCTACAAGCGCCACGTCACGCACTCTCCCCGGGCGCACTGAGCAGCGGCTAACCACGATCGAAGGGCCATGGGAAGTTGCGTTCCAGCCCGATCGTGGCGCTCCGCCAAAGATAATGCTCGACCGACTGACCTCATGGAGTGAGAACGCCGATGCGGGCGTGAAGTATTTCTCGGGCACCGGTACCTACACCAAGACCTTGGAAGCTTCGCGGAACTGGTTTACCCCGGGCAATCGCGTATGGATAGACCTGGGGGACGTCGCCAATCTGGCGGAGGTGTCAGTCAACGGCACGCCCCTTGGTGTCGTCTGGAAGAAACCGTATCGCGTGGATGCTACTGATGCACTGAAACCAGGCAGCAATCAGTTGGAGATCAAGGTGACGGACCTCTGGCGCAATCGCATCATCGGAGACCACCAGCCGACTGCGACAATGAAGTACAGCTTCACTTCTCCTGCTTTCTACAAAGCTGATTCCCCGTTGATACCGTCCGGTCTTCTAGGGCCAGTGGAGATCATTGCAGAGTCGCAGGTAAAGTGACGCAACGGACGTCGATCTAGCACACCAACCGTGACAGGGCTTGCCGGGAGCGACGTCAATCACAAAGTTCAAACAAGGAGCCAACTTGAAATCTATCCGTCTGTTAGCAGCGATCATACTCACTCTGGGTGTACCATCTGTGGCCCAGTCAACCCCATGGCAGTTGGACCCAGCCCACTCATCCGCGCAGTTTGCGGTCAAACATATGGGAATCTCGACTGTTCGCGGTACATTTACGAAGCTAAGAGGTACGGCCCAGTACGACCCGGCAAGCCCTAAGAACGACTCCGTTGAGGTCGAGATCGACACAGCTTCCGTGGACACGCGCGTGGAGATGCGCGATAACGACCTGCGCAGCGATCACTTCTTTGACGTTCAGAAGTACCCGACCATGACGTTTCGATCAACTAAGGTTGAATCTGCTGGAACCGACAAGTTGAAAATCACTGGCGACTTGACGATCCGCGGCATTACCAAGGCCGTGATACTCGATGTCGACGGACCATCGAAACCTGTGGACGATGGACGGGGCCATTTGCACATGGGTGTATCAGCCACAGGAAGCGTGAACCGGACTGATTTCGGTATGACAGGTTATCAGGGCATGGTTGGTAATGATGTCCAGTTGACGATCGACGCGGAACTCGTGCAAGCGACACAGAATCCCGCGAAATAGCGGAGCGTGCGCACTCAGTGGTGCGTGGAAGGTCTTCGAATGTCATCTCATCAAAATACCCTACTGCTCGACCGTCGCAAGTTCTTAACCGGTAGTTCGATGGCGATGGCTGGCGTCGCCACTAGTTCACTGCTTAGCACGAATGGCTTTGCCTGGGAGCAGCCGGCAGCCGCAGAGACCGTTGAAGTGAAGACCGCCTGCGGACGGCTGCGCGGCACGCGTAAGGGAGACTTGATTACATTCAAAGGCATCCCTTATGCGGGTTCGGTCTCGGGGGTAAATCGTTTCAAAGCACCGCCGCCCCTTACCCCTTGGATCGGTATTCGTGATGCACTCACTCCTGGCCCACCGGCGTTTCAGCCGAACCGTCCCTCCTTCGGGGTCGACGAACCAGTTCCCTCCGAAAACTGCCTTGTGCTCAATATCTGGACGCCTTCGGTGGATCAGCGCCGACGCCCCGTTATGTTCTACAACCACGGCGGTGGCTTCGTAATCGGCTCCGGGAGCACGTGGTACCAGGATGGCGGCAATCTCGCTCGCCACTACGACGTGGTAGTCGTGGCAAACAACCATCGCCTTGGGCTGCTCGGATACCTGTTCCTGGCTGACCTGGCTGGCGAAGAGTATGCAACTTCCGGCAATCAAGGAATTTTGGACATTGCAGCTGCGCTTAAGTGGATAAATCAGAACATCGAGGCGTTCGGCGGCGATCCCCACAATGTAATGGTCTTTGGCGAATCCGGAGGAGGAGCAAAGACCTCCTGCATCTACGCTCTGCCCACGGCAAGGGATTATTTCAACAAAGCTTCAATTGAGAGCGGCCCTGGCGTACACATGTCACCTCGCGACATTGCCACAGAAACTAGCCGGATGGTTTTGGCTGAACTCGGGTTGTCGGCAAAGGAAGTTCGAAAGCTTACGGAGGTACCAGCCGAGAAATTGGTGGAAGTGCAAACGGCCGTGGGCCAGAAGCGGCCCGGCGGCCTCACGTTGAGCGGGGGAAGACAGGGCATGGTTACTACCCGCCCGGGAGGATTCGGTCCGGTCGTGGACGGAAACTACCTTACGCACGATCCTTTTTACCCGACCGCGCCGGCAGTTTCTCGCGACAAACCTCTCATGGTCGGGACCAACAAAGACGAGATGGCGTTTTTCTACTTCCAGCGCAAAGACACCGAGGCATTTACGCTGACCGAAGACGGATTAAAGTCGAGACTCGACAAAGAGCTAGGCCCGAAGGCGGCAATGGTCCTGGCAACCTATCGCAAGAGCTTGCCTGGGGCTTCTCCCGCGGACCTCTACATTGCGATTACGACTGCGCGCGCCTTTTGGCTCGGCTCAATCGAAATCGCAGAGAAGAAGGTCGAGCAAAAAGCGGCGCCCGTGTACATGTACATGTTCACCCACGAATCAAACCTGATCGTTCCCGGTACCAATCATCCGCTGGGCGCCGCTCACGCTACTGAGATTTGGTACAAGTTCAATAATGTTGAGCTGCCAGGCCCGAAGGATCCAAAGGATCCGGTAACAAGCCCGGCTCTTATTGGTACGGACCCGGGCCGCGGAAAAGCGGCGCGGAACATGAGCGAAATGTGGGCCACGTTTGCTAGAAGCGGTCAACCGGGCGCCAAGGGACAACCGTCATGGCCCGCCTACACCCTTCGTACGCGCGCAACCATGATGATCGACGAGCAATGTAAGGTCGAAAATGATCCGTTTGGGCAAGAACGGGCGATGTGGGATAGTCTGGGCGCCTAGTGCGAAGCCTGGAGGTGAGAGCCGGCGCGCACGCCTTTCTTTAGCCTATTTTCTCCGCTTCATATATGACCAGGTAATCAATACGCCAAGATCCGCACGCGGCTTCAGCCCGCTGCGGGTAGAGAGGCTAAGCCCAGGCAATTCACCTCATGAAAACCAAATTCCGGCTGTTCACCTTTGTAACCCTCTTGTTCACTTACGCGATCAGTGCATCAGCTCAACTCCCTCCGGAAGCTCGGGAAGGACTGTGGAAGGCGCAGTGGATCACCTCACCGAGCGCGCCCCAACGCGACGCTGTCGTCTTGCATTTCCGGAAAGTGGTCGAGGTTCCACGGGTTCCGGAGCATTTTGTTGTCGACGTTAGTGCCGACAACCGTTTCATTCTCTGCGTGAACCAGCGTGAGATCGGGCGCGGTCCTGCACGAAGTGATCTTGCGCACTGGAAGTACGAAACCTACGATCTGGCGCCATTTCTGCATCCGGGTCGTAATGAAATCGCTGCAACAGTATGGAGCTTCGGCGTTACTACCGTGGCTCAGATCAGCGATCGAACTGCTTTTCTGCTCCGAGGGCAGTCGGATGCGGAAAGTTTCGCTGATACAGGCAACAGTTGGGAAGTCGAAGAAGACAAGGGTGTGCAACTTCTTCCCACCCCGCAGGATATCGGGCGGTTCTACTACGTAGCGGAGCCGCCGGAGCGTATAGATGGCGCGCTGTTGGATTGGGGTTGGAACGACGCCGCTTCCTCGCGCGGCAAATGGGAGAAGGCTGTTCCGATTGGAAATGCCTCCCTGCGAGGAGCAATATTACAGAACAACAATTGGCAATTGATGCCGAGCTTGCTCCCCGCCATGCAAATGGAACTCACCCCGGTTGGGCGCGTGGTGCGCACATCCGGAGTCGAGCCTCCAACCGGGTTCCCGGGCGCCGGATTCGAAATTCCGGCCCATGCCACTGTCAGTTTGCTGGTGGACCAATCCCATTTGACAACCGCCTTCCCTGAGCTGACAGTCAGCGGCGGAGCCAAGAGCACGATTCGTCTCACCTACGCGGAGGCCCTCGTTGATAGCAAGGGAGAGAAGGGCAATCGCAATGAAATCGCCGGCAAGCACATCGTGGGTATCTACGATGAATTCCTGCCGGACGGCTCCCAGGGGCGCCGGTTCATGCCCCTCACTTGGCGAACGTGGCGCTATGTGCAGCTTGATGTCAGCACGGCTGACCAGCCGCTTCGTATTGAAAACCTCCGTTCCTGGTTCTCGGCCTTCCCGTTCGAAGAGCGTGCCCGTTTCGAATCGGACGACCCGTCTCTCGGGCCGATTTGGCAAATCGGGTGGCGTACGGCCCGGCTCGATGCCCATGACACCTACATGGATACGCCGTATTACGAGCGACTGCAATATATCGGCGACACGCGTATCCAGGCTTTGGTCTCGTATAGCGTCGCCGGCGACGATCGCCTGGCTCGCCAGGCAATTCAGGCCTTTAATGATTCTCGAATTCCTGACGGCATTACCCGTAGTCGCTACCCGTCATCCGTGACCCAAATCATTCCAACCTTCTCGCTTCTTTGGGTCGGAATGGTGCATGACTTCTGGAGGTATCGCGGAGACGAGGGGTTCGTTAAAGCTCAAGTTCCCGGCACTAGGACCGTGTTGGACTGGTTCCTCGTCAGGCAGAGACCAGACGGACTCCTCGGAAGGATAACTTGGTGGCCCTTCCTTGACTGGGGGAAAGGCTTCGTGTTCGGCATGCCGCCCCAGGATGCGGACGGCGGATCTTCTCCCATTACCCTTCAGTACATTGAAGCGCTTCGTTACGGCGCGGAACTGGAATCAACCTTCGGGGATCCGGTACGTGCGCAACGCTACCGGGAAGCCGAGAGTCGCGCAGTAAATGCGATCCGCACATTGTGTTGGAACAAGACCTATGGTCTGATCGCCGATACCCCTGCCCAGAAACACTTCAGCCAGCATTCGAACATTCTTGGCGTATGGCTCGACGTGGTCCCGCCGGAACAACAGAAGGCTGTTCTTGCCAATATCCTCTCCGTGAGCGACCCTGGATTTACGGCAACCGGCCCCGTTCCGGAGATGACTGCGGCGACCTACTACTTCCGATTCTATCTGGCACGTGCGATCGAGCACGCAGGTATGGGAGATCAATATCTGAACCTGCTTAACCCGTGGCGTAGCATGGTCGCTTTGGGGCTGACGACGTGGGCTGAGCAACCCGAGCCCACCAGGTCTGATTCCCACGCATGGAGTTCTCATACGAATTTTGACTTTCTCACGATCGTCGCCGGAATTCGACCGAAAACGCCTGGGTTCTCAAGCGTCATTATCGAACCTCATCTGGGCCTGTTACGCAATGTGGTCTCCTCCGTTCCGACTCCCATGGGTATGGTCGAGGTGAATTTCGTTTCCACGAGCTCAGGAGTAAGTGCTGAGATTAGTCTCCCCCCGAATCTGGAGGGGGAATTGGTCTGGAAGGGAAAGACTCGTAATCTGCATACTGGTCATCAAGAATTGATTTTGCCGTGAAGCTCGGTCCGCGTTCCTCTTCAAACGGACCCTTTAGCCGCAGTCAGCCGCAGTAGTTCGATTCCTCCTCTCGGCACCAGATTTAAGCTCTCTTTTGGTTCAATCGGTTTGCGTCAGTTGCGCGCCGCGAGACGTTTGGAGCATCGCGCCGACGCCAAGTCTGATTAGGTCGCCGAGCGACTAGGGCATCAACGGGATGTGTTGCAATGTCCAGAGTTGCTGGCTGTAACGTGAAACAATCGCGAAATGATAACCCGACCGGCGATCTTCAAATAGCGGCAGACCGAACCCGGCATCATCCTTTGTGCGGTCCGGTGGTATCTTCGCTATTCTCTCTCGCTGCGCGATGTTGAGGAGTTGCTGGCGGAGCGTGGTCTCAACGTCGACCACACAACGGTCTGGCGCTGGGTGCAGTATTACGGCCCTGGGTTGGAGCAGCGACTGCGAAGGCATCTCAAACCGACAAACAAGTCGTGGC
>Ga0210406_10003070_pt1 | contig 18546 bp, 19 predicted proteins | sample IncBWC30MmetaG_FD_155454 | JGI IMG/M metagenome (GOLD analysis project Ga0210406, IMG submission 155454) | Forest soil microbial communities from Barre Woods Harvard Forest LTER site, Petersham, Massachusetts, United States - Inc-BW-C-30-M | ecosystem: Environmental > Terrestrial > Soil >... | reverse complement strand
CCGTTCGGGCCAGACACTCGCCCTCGACTTCCCGCCAGTGCGTCCTCAATGATCTGCCGTTCACGACTGGCGTCCTCATCGCCGTCTGCCTGCTCAGGTTGTTGCGGCAAGCTGACTCGACGGGAATCTCTGGACAACCAGGCTGCATCCACGCAAAACACGCCATCCGAACTCACAATGACCGACCTCTCAACCACATTTTGCAGTTCGCGAATATTGCCCGGCCAGGGATAGGACCGAAATAGTTCTACCGTTCGCTTATCGATCTTTTTAGCAGACGCCAGGGGATCACGTGCTATTCGCCGCAAGAGCTGTCAGAACCTGTAAATGACCTTTCCAGATACATACGCCGTGTTCCTTCCCGGCGGAGACGTTTCTCGCAGAAAGGCTCCGGCTTCGTAGTACGTGCCCAGCAGCTGAACTGTCGTGTGCTGATCAACCGTCCAAGTAATCGCAATATCCTGCAGGGCTCCGACGTATTTCTTTTGAGAAGCCAGGCCGCTTCGTAACAGAACTCCAGGGTGAGAGTACAGTCCGTCAGTCGTACGCTGCCGCCAAAAGAAGAAATTGTCTGGGGCTAACGAGACTTTCTTTGAAATCTGCAAAGCGATTTTTTCGTGCAAAACTTTGGCGTTCAGAAACCGCTGTCATCGATGAAGCCGTAATAAAGGCCCTTTGGGAACAATGGATAGAAAGTTTGAAGATCTGGATTAGCGGGATTCTTATCTCCGCTTGAAATTGCGAAGAGCAAACTTGGAACCGGTCGAAATTTGAGATGGGAGAACGAGTAAGAGAGATCTTGGTCATATTTCCACGCCAGAATGGCCGACTTCAACCCCTCCGCCTCGCTCCATTCAATTTGCATAAGGACCGCGTCCGCCGCGCCAGCGGCTTCCTTCTGACGGCTTTTTCGAACGCGCGCCCCCCACCTTTGCTCCGCTCCACACTGCTCACCAAGGGCGCGCCTCCGAAAAAGCACTAGCGTCATCCGACCACGACTGACGTTGCAGCGCCGCTACAGCGTTCAGAATGCTCATGAGTGAGCCTGTAAGGTCTATCGCGGGGTCTGGATCTGCAGCACCAAGGCGTTCGCCGCGGCGGCATCCTCTACTTCAGCAAATTCCGTTCGATGACGATCCCGTTCAGCAATGGTCGTGATCAGGTTCAGGTGCGTGCCGGAAGGAAATTGCTCGAGCTTTCGCTTCAATGCAGCGATGCCTATTCCGCTGTACCCGCCGACACTGTAATTCAGGAAGCCTTCGGGCCACCAGTTCAGGTTCAATCCGTACTCACCACGTTGAATCTCATGCAACATGCCATCCAATTCTGCTTGCATCTGGGGAGTGGCCAAGTCCTTCAGTTTGGCAATTGTGTCCTCAGTCGCAAACCACGCCTGTCCACTTGAGATTGCTTGCACCAAAACCTGCTCTAGCCCCACTTCGGCCAGCACCTCAGGCTTCTCACCAGGCCGATAGTGAAGCTCGTCCGCCCGGTCCTTCCACTGCTCGTGAAACTTCTCAAGTCGTGCCCACAACGCAGCTTCCGCCTTTCCCGATCCGTACTTCCCCAATGCTTCGGCCGCATTCCTTGCCACCTCCGGCGAAGGATCGTTTAATGTGACGATGGCAATCTGCTCGAGCTTTGGGCGCCGGATGTCCTCATTCAACGCGGTTAGTTGGAACTTGTAACAGCCTGTCACCTTCCTCTGACCCAAGGCGTCGCTAACCTGCGCGACTCCGTAGTCTGGCCTCACTCGCAAAAAGTATCGCAGCATCGCATCTTGTGGAGCACACGCCCACTCGCCGCGATGAGCTTCATAAATCGCTTTGATCTCCGGCAGCGCTCGCTCGCTTCCATATCTTTCCAGCAGTTGGAAATCGATTTCATCGCCGTTGCCGATCTTCAGTTTCGCAATCAGCGGCTGTTCAACCTGCTGCAGTTCGCGCTCTGGTAGCAATCCCAGCACGTTAATGCCGATGTCGTCCTTAGGATTGGCTATCTCGTGCAAGATGAGTTCACGCCCCTGGTACGGCGCAAGCTCGTAGATCCTGCGCAGGGCTGAGGCGCGGTCGAGCTTGTCAATCTCATGATTGCGGTTGGGCTCGCCAGCTATGATGGTTCGCAAGATGGGCAGCAATTCCGGGCCACCAATCTGCTCCCATCGATACTGAATGAGCTCATTCCGCTGGCGAACAGGCAACGAATCCCAGGAGGCGAGCAATAGTTGACGCAATTGCACCTTGGCCGCCGGATTCAGCGTTACCTCCGACTGCAAGAGCTCGCTTACGCTGACCGCCCGCGCCTTTCCGACCTTACCTTGCAGCGAGGCGCCTACACCCGACATGTGATCAGCTACCTGCTTGTTGAATGCCGCAAAATAGGCATCACGCACCTTCATCCAGGCTTCCTTGTTCGTCTCGTCACACTTCGGAAGCCGGTATTTCGGCTCCGATTGCATTTCCAGCGTCGCGAGCGTCTGCACAAACTCTTGCGTGACCGGATGTTGCGGATCCTTCAGCGCAGCCTTCATGGCCTCGATTGCGCTTGCACGGTATGGCGAGCCAAACAAGCCGAACTTTAGGTCCCAACCGAAAGGCTGATCATTGCCGGACCAGAAGCGCCGCGCCAGTTCTCGCGTTGCCGCCTCGGATCCCAAGAATCGCAGGACCCGCGCCGCGTGTTTCGCATCCTCGCCGGTGGAGTCCGAATCGAGCGCCCTTTCCGCTGCCGCCAGTTGCTTCCCTTGCCACTCGGGGTCGGCCTTCACTACCTGAAACTCGACTGCGTTGGATCGCAGCGGGATAGGCGGAGTGCCCATTCCATACGGATCGTTGTCCGTCGGACCTGTTGCGCGATGGCTCACAATGCATAGCCGATACGACCCTGGTGGCAACGACTTCCACTCGTTCAATTCGAGGTTTATGGGATATAGCTTCCTACTTAAGTCCTGCTGCCCGCCCAATCCGCCTCCGATGAACCCCATCGCTCCGTTGAAGTAATCGGAGAGCGGATCCTCTCCGGTGTCAGGGTCGATACAGAACACTTCCATCCCGTCCAACCGTCCGCTGCGATCGTACCCGCGTGTGTTCAGGTAGTACTTCTTCTCCGAGGAAGATGAGTACTCGGCCGTAAGGGCGATGATTTCACCTTCGCGAAAAATCGCCTGTCCGTTCTTCAAAGAAAGTTGCAAGGATACATCACCGGGCTGATTTGCGGCAGTACCGCACGGGTCAGGCTGGACCTGGGCAGAGACCGCAACGGACGACGTAAGCAGCGCAAGTGCAAATGAGGAAATCCAACGAGAGTGACGCATAGAGGCTCCTGATTATGCGTGACTTAAGGCAAAGCGGAGTCCTGGTAATGTCTTCCTTCGACACCACGGAACCGACATTTGCTCCCTGATTCATTTAACGAGGACCCAATTCGGCTTTGATTTTGTTGTTGGCACCGAGGACAGTCTTGCAATAACGCCAGCCGGAGCCGGGTGCGGATGTACTGCCAAGCTGAAACTTTTTTGTTAGCCATAGACCAGAACCACTAGTCTGCTCCGTAAAGGCCACTTCTGGTAGGGCAGCGGTAGGGTACTCTCTGTCTGATTCTTTCTGATGGCTATGGTGCCGGGAGGGGGAGTCGAACCCCCAAGACCCGAAGATCGGCGGATTTTGAGTCCGCTGCGTCTGCCAGTTCCGCCATCCCGGCTCGTCGTGGAAGTTACTGATTTTACAGCTTATTTCACATTCTCTGTCTTTTTAATCCAAGACAACGATTGTGAAACTGTGCAAGTAAATGTGGAAGTATTCATGGATTTCCACAGATCCTTGTCACCCGCCTGTGAAGCGCTTTGCGGCTCTTCTCGGGCGACGAAGTCCCCCTGGCCAAGCAATAACGAGGACATCCGTACGAGATTTTACCACCCAACGCAGTCACAGCCCCATCTCTAAATGATGACCCGCTCCTATTCGGGGACGTTCGCGAGCACCTTTCGTGAGCTTTTCGAGCCTCACGAAACCACTGGGGGACCCTTTCGTCCGTGAAAATAGCCAATCTCGCTATTTTCGATTACCATAGATTGTGAAAATAGCGCGGAACGCTATTTTCGACCATAAGAAGGCGGATATGGGCCACGCTACTAACATTCCCGGCCAGAAAGTATCGCAGGGCAGCTATTCAGCCTTTGTGCCGGCGCCCCTGCCTCCTGAACTGAACTGGACACCCCGGCTGATTGGGGCACTCTCGGACGCAGACCGGCTAGTCGGAAGATTAGCAGGCGAAGGTGGTCGGCTGCCCAATCCTCATATTTTGATCCGGCCTTTCGTACAGCGTGAAGCTGTTCTATCGAGCAAGATTGAAGGCACACAGGCCACGCTAGGTGAGTTGCTTGCCGCCGAGGCGGGAGCGATCGTGGATCGAAGTCCCGAGGATCTTCGGGAAGTCGGCAATTACGTGGTGGCGCTCGAGCACGGAATTTCTCGCCTCAAGCAACTTCCACTTTGCGTAAGGCTCACCCGGGAGTTGCACGAAAAACTCATGACGGGCGTTCAAGGGCATCAGGCTGCGCCCGGACGTTTTCGGAAAATCCAGAATTGGATTGGCAAGCCTGGCAGCACGATCGCAACTGCTTCCTACATCCCGCCCCCTCCAGGAGAGATCGAGCCTTGTCTGGCGGCATGGGAAAAATTCCTGCATGAATCGACGCTGCCGCCTCTCGTGACCATTGCACTCGCGCATTACCAGTTCGAAGCCATTCACCCATTCCTCGATGGCAATGGCCGCGTCGGACGGCTACTGATCACCTTATTTCTGATCGAGCATCAAATCCTTCCGACACCGCTACTTTATTTGTCGGCGTTCTTTGAAGCTTCGAGGCGAGACTACTACGAGGGTTTGCGCGGGATCAGCGAACGCGGGGCTTGGAACGATTGGTTAGAGTATTTCCTGCTGGGAGTCGCCCGCATGTCTGAGGATGCTTTGAGTCGAGCCATGCGCATCAACGGACTACTGGCCGAGTGGCAGAAGAAAGTCTCCGGAGAATCAAGCAACAACCCGTTGCGTGTAGTCGAACTCCTGGGGGCAAATCCCTTCATCACGATAAATGGCGCGGCGGACAAATTGAAAATCGCGTTTACGACCGCGCAGCGCGCCGTCGAACGACTCGAACGCGCGAAGATCGTAAAACGGATGGGCGATGCGAAGCGCGACCGAGTCTATTGCGCGACTTCTCTCCTGGATATTCTCGAAGAGCCGGCTCGCCTTAAGCCAGCCGACAACAAATAGCCCTCAGCGCTATCAAACCAGACATGCGTATCGCAACTGTAAAGCTGCTAAGCCCCGGTTAATGGCAGTAGCGCCAACTGCGACTCGTATAATCCGACCATGCTGCTGACGCTCACAACTACGCATAACCCAGCAACGGACTTGGGATACCTGCTTCATAAGAACCCAGCGAAGTTACACTCGTTCGAGCTCTCGTTTGGGAAAGCGCACGTCTTCTATCCGGAAGCCAATACGGAGCGATGTACGGCGGCCCTATTACTCGATGTCGATCCGGTAGGGCTGGTCCGTGGTAAGCGGGGACAGCATGAGGGTGGGACGCTCGATCAGTATGTCAACGATCGGCCTTATGTGCTCTCTTCCTTTCTGAGCGTCGCGATGGGCAGCGCTTTTGGCACGGCCATGTCGGGACGCAGCAAGGGTAGACAAGAATTGGCTGACCTACCAATTCCATTGACTGCAAACCTGACGGTTGTGGCGTGCAGAGCAGGCGAGGGGTTGATTCGAGAATTATTTGAGCCTCTCGGGTACAGCGTGGTGGCTCAGCAGCACCCGCTCGACGAGAAGTTTCCTGAATGGGGCGAGGGGCCTTACTACTCAGTGGTGCTGGCTGGAACGTTCCGTCTGCAGGATCTCCTCAATCATCTTTATGTCCTGGTGCCAGTGCTGGACGCAGAGAAGCACTATTGGATAGGCCAAGATGAAGTTGAGAAGCTGCTGCGCAAAGGAGAAGGCTGGCTTGGCTCGCATCCTCACAAAGAAACAATCGTAAAGCGCTATTTGCCACGACAGAGACAACTTGCGCGAGAGGCGCTTGCCAGGCTGACAGAGGAAGACAATCTTGATCCTGATGCGACTGAGGAAGCTCACGCGGAACAAGAAACGAAGATGGAGGAGCCGATCCGGCTATGGCAACAGCGGATGGGAGCCGTCGTTGCGGTACTGCGATCAGCGGAAGCGAAACGTGTCTTGGATTTGGGTTGCGGAGAAGGAAAGCTGTTGCGGGTGCTGTTGGAAGAGAAGTCGTTCACTGAGATCGTAGGCATGGATGTCTCCTATCGAAGCCTCGAAATCGCGAGTCAACGTTTGAAACTCGACCGAATGCCCACGAAGCAAAAAGAACGGCTGAAACTGATGCACGGTTCTCTGATGTATCGCGACAATCGTTTATCTGGGTACGATGCAGCGGCGGTCGTGGAAGTAATCGAACATCTAGACGCTCCAAGATTGGCCGCATTCGAGCGAGTGCTTTTCGAGGCAGCGCACCCGAAAACGATCGTGGTGACCACGCCCAACGCCGAATACAACGTGAAGTTCGACACTTTGCCAGCGGGACAACTCCGCCACAAGGATCATCGATTCGAGTGGACTCGGGAACAGTTCCAACAGTGGTCAGGCCGAATCTCCGTGCGCTTTGGATATTCGGTTCGGTTTCTACCTGTAGGAGAAGAAGATCCTCAAGTCGGCGCGCCCACCCAGATGGGGGTTTTCAGTGCCGGGTGAGCGCTCGACGCCGAATCTGAACCTAATCGTGCCCGTCGGAACTCAGATCGTTCTTCGCACGGATATTTACGTCCCCGATTCGCAGAGTGAGTTCCCGCGGGGCTCGGTTGCCGAGATTACTCGCACGCCGGACGATGGCAGACACTCCTATCGTGCAAAGATGCCGGATGGCGCTGAATTTAGCGTGCGGCGTCAGGAATTCTCAATTTTGAAGCAAGTGAAGACCGGCCCTCTCGGTGATGCCGCGCACGTCCTTGCGGAGTATGACTTGTACAAGAATGTCATATATCGCTGTGTGGTTGGCTCGCAGGCTTACGGGCTCGAAAGGGACAGCTCAGATGTCGACCGGCGGGGTATTTATTTGGCGCCGGCGGAACTGGAATGGTCTCTGTACGGTGTTCCCGAGCAACTGGAGAACGCGGAAACCGAGGAATGTTATTGGGAATTGAAGAAGTTCATGGTTCTTGCCCTCAAAGCCAATCCCAACATTTTGGAGTGCCTTTATACGCCGCTCGTAGAGACCCGAACACCAGTAGCCGAGGAACTGTTGGCGAAGCGATATATTTTCCTCTCCAAGCTGGTCTATCAGACCTACAACGGCTACGTCATGTCGCAGTTTAAGAAGCTTGAACAGGACTTGAGAACTTCCGGGGAAATCAAGTGGAAGCACGCAATGCACCTGATCCGACTGCTTTTGGAAGGCATAACGATACTCAAGGATGGATACGTTCCGGTTCGCGTGTCGGAACATCGAGACGCATTGCTTTCGATTCGGGATGGGAACATGACGTGGGACGAGATCAATACCTGGCGGCTGTCCCTGCATCGGAAGTTTGAGGAATCGTTTGAAAACACGAAGCTGCCCGATGATCCCGACTACACAGAGGCAAACAGGCTGCTCGTACAGGCGCGGCGATCGACGATCGGAGGGATAGGCGCTTGAACCAGCAATTGCTTCGGGCCGTCAAGGAACATCCGTACGCGTTGTTGTTCGCCACAGTCAGTGGGGCGCATCTGTACGGTTTTCCATCGCCGGATTCGGACTACGACTTGCGCGGCGTGCATATTCTGCCGGCGGAGGAGGTGATGGGTCTGTTTCCGGACCGTGACACGATTGAGATCTCGAAGAAGGAAGACATCGAACTCGATTTAGTGACGCATGACATCCAGAAGTTCTTCGGGCTGCTGCTGAAAGCGAACGGATACGTACTGGAGCAGCTCTACTCTCCTCTCGTTGTTCACACGACGCCGGAACATGAAGAACTGAAATCGATTGCAAAGAACTGTGTCACCCGCCAACATTCGCACCATTATTTCGGCTTTGCAGAGAACCAATGGCGGCTATTTCAAAAGGAAGAGCCTCCGAGAGTGAAGCCGCTTCTGTACGTCTTCCGCGTGCTCTTGACGGGGATACATCTGATGAGAACTGGGACAGTCGAAGCAAACCTGAATCGGTTGAACGAGGAATACGAGCTGCCTTACATACCGGAACTCATTGAGCGAAAGACACGCGGAACAGAACGCCAGACTCTTGAACAAGCCGAAGTTTCCTTCTACGAAAACGAATACGATCTTCTTCGGAAACGGTTGGAAAATGAAACGAGTCAGACGAGGCTCCCTGACTTCCAAACGGCCAAAGCTGCGTTGAATGACCTTCTGCTAAGGGTTCGGCTGAGGACCGTAGGCGTCGAGAGGGAGCAAATTCGGTGAACATAACAATCCCTGAGCTCTCGCTCGTTGTTCTGATCGGACCTTCTGGTTGCGGAAAGTCCAGCTTTGCTCGGGCACATTTCAAGCCCACGGAGGTGCTTTCCTCCGACTTCTGTCGTGGTCTTGTATCGGACGACGAGAACGCCCAGGCTGCCACGAAAGATGCGTTCGAGGTGCTGCATTTCGTCGCGCGTAAGAGACTCGCCGCGGGACGCCTCACAGTAGTTGACGCCACAAATGTTCAGCCGGAGGCGCGTAAGCCACTGGTCGCTCTCGCTCGTGAGTTCCATGTTCTGCCGGTTGCGATCGTGCTGAACCTCCCCGAGAAGCTCTGCCATGAACGTAACCAGAACCGACCAGACCGACAATTTGGTCCGCACGTGGTTAGAAACCAATCGCAACAACTGCGGCGTTCACTGCGGGGTTTGGAGCGGGAGGGGTTTCGGCATGTTTTCACTCTGTCCACTCCGGAAGAGGTCTCGTCGGTCAGCATCGTGCGTCAGCCACTTTGGAACAATCTCAAGCACGAGCACGGGCCTTTCGACATCGTCGGGGACGTGCACGGTTGCTATGAGGAGCTAAGTACTCTGCTCGGTCAACTTGGCTACAAAATCGAGAACGGACCGGACGGACCAAAGGCCACTGCGCCGGACGGACGGAAAGTAGTCTTCGTCGGTGATCTTGTCGACCGCGGGCCCAGAATTCCTGAAGTTTTGCGCCTGGTCATGAGAATGGTTGCTGAAGGAACGGCGTTGTGTGTTCCAGGAAACCACGACATGAAGTTGATGAAGAAACTAAAAGGCCGCGATGTACAGATGACGCACGGGCTCGCCGACTCAGTTCAGCAGCTCGACAAAGAAAGCCCCGAGTTCAAGCAAGCTGTCATCAAGTTTCTCGACGATCTGGTCAGCCATTACGTGTTCGACGACGGAAAGCTTGTGGTTGCACACGCGGGCATGAAGGAGGAAATGCAGGGGCGTGGATCGGGCAAGGTACGCGATTTTGCTCTCTACGGCGAGACAACGGGAGAGACAGACGACTACGGACTCCCCATGCGTTACAACTGGGCTGCCGAATATCGCGGCACAGCCATGGTAGTTTACGGGCATACACCCATTGCAGAGCCCGAATGGCTAAACCGCACGATCAATATCGATACCGGGTGCGTGTTCGGGGGCAAACTGACCGCACTGCGCTACCCTGAACGTGAACTCGTGTCGGTACCGGCGCTGCACACCTATTACAAATCCGTAAAACCGTTCCTGGCCGAAGAAACGAGTGCACCTGCGCTGACCGCTCAACAGCAACTGGATGATCTGCTGGACATCGAGGATGTAATCGGCAAGCGGATCATCAACACACGCCTAAACCGAACCATCACAATTCGGGAAGAGAACGCCATCACCGCATTGGAGGTTATGAGCCGATTTGCCTTGAACCCAAAATGGCTCATCTATCTGCCACCTACGATGTCTCCTTGCGAGACCAGTAGGCGCGACGGGTTGCTGGAACACCCTGAGGATGCCTTCGCTTACTATCTGCACGAAGGCGTGCACAAGGTCGTTTGCGAACAGAAGCACATGGGGTCGCGTGCGGTAGTTGTGATCTGTCGTGATGCAGATTCTGCCCGGAAGCGGTTCGGGATTATGGAAGGAGAATCCGGAGCCTGCTACACGCGAACAGGACGGCGATTCTTCAACGTCACGACGCTGGAATCTCAATTCTTAGACCGAGTCCGCCACGCAATAGAGACGGCCGACCTCTGGAAGAGTCTGAAAACCGATTGGGTTTGTCTTGACTGCGAATTGATGCCGTGGTCGGCGAAAGCACAAGAGTTGCTGCGACAGCAATATGCTCCAACCGGGGCAGCGGCGAGAGCCGCCTTGCCAGCGGCCATCACCACTTTGAGAGCGGCGGAGCGCAATCCTGAAATCGCCGCTCTGGCAGAACGATTCCAGCAGCGCGAAGAAGCTGCTCACCTTTATGTCGAGGCATACCGCCGATATTGCTGGCCGGTACATTCCTTGGCCGATCTGAAACTCGCTCCTTTCCACGTACTCGCCAGCGAGTCAGGCGTGCACACCGCGAATGACCACGTGTGGCACATGGAGACGCTGGCTCGAATCTGCGACGCTGATACCGATCTATTACTCGCGACGCCATTTCGAGTTGTGGATCTCACCGACAAAGCAGATCAAGAGAAAGGAATCCAGTGGTGGGAGGAACTGACGGCAAGCGGCGGCGAGGGCATGGTGGTAAAACCGTTAGAGTTTGTGACGAAGGGACGGAAAGGGCTAGCTCAACCTGCCGTTAAGGTTAGAGGGCGAGAATACCTCCGGATCATCTATGGGCCGGAATACACGTTGCCCGAACACTTGGAGCGGCTCAAGAGCCGAGGTCTTGGCACCAAACGATCGCTTGCTCTTCGTGAATTCGCCCTGGGACTGGAAGCACTGGAGCGATTCGTACACAAAGAACCGCTCCGCCGAGTTCACGAGTGTGTCTTCGGCGTCTTGGCTTTGGAGAGTGAGCCGGTCGATCCAAGGCTGTAGGACTGCGCCGGGGAATGGCTAAAGTCGGCATTTTTCTCAAGTCCGGATGTGCAAGCCATGCCGTCACGCCGACGCTTTTTGTTGCTTTGACTTACGAGACGTCGACGCCTTCGAAATCCCCTTCGTCTGGTATTGCATCCGGATGTTATTTATTTACTTAAACTTACGAGATATCTGGAGGCCGCTTTTGAGTCCGCTGCGTCTGCCAGTTCCGCCATCCCGGCTCTACTTGCAAGTGCCTGATTTTACGACCAGTTTGTGGCTCTCTTCCCTTTTCATCGAAAATGACGAATGTGCAAGTGTGTAAGAAAGTGTGTCGGCTTTCACGGATTTCCACAGTTCGTTGTCATTTTGCCCGCGAAGCGCTTTGCCGGCGATTCTCGGGTTAGGAGTCCATTGCCAAGTCATAAAGAGCACCCGCACGAAATTCTACCACTTTCATGACGACTTCCCGTTCGAAAGAATGGCACCAGTTCGAGCCAACGACTCAAGCAGTTCGAACTTTACAAGTCGCGGATATTTTTGCGCGTACAACAGAAGCTTGTCGCGATCCAGTTTGTGGAGGTCGAACTCGTCGGTGATTTCCGCGCTTTCGCGCCAAGTAAAACAGTCCAACAGAGCCTTCTCTGGTTCTGCAATGTTGTACGTCCCGTATACCTGCTTCAAAGCTGACGGCGTCGGGGGCGGCAACGCGCTCCATGATGCTGTTGAACAGAATCACGAGCGGCGGTCCCTTCGATCCTGCCCTTCATGCCTGCGACTGCAGATCTCGGCGCCGTCATTGCGGCAGAATCTTCAGGGCTGGGGATGGATCACGGAGCAAGACTCCTTGATTGCTGTGTTCTCGCGGATTTCGGCTTGCATTGATTTCTCCTTCGACTTGTGGTGCTTGAAAGGAATTGTCAGTCGGCGTTCGAGCACTCTCTCAACGAAGCCGGCGGACGAAGTGGAGATCCAGGCCAGATAAAGGAGCGCCGACCTCGTGCATGGCACCGCCTGTGGCGAGTGACCCGAGATCAATCGCGACTAATCCAGTGCCGTTGATCAACGCGATCACTAGTCGTTTGGCTTCGGCGTCGTCGCCGGATGTAAAGATGACGGTACGGGGCTTGTTCGGAGAGAAGTCCTGTATCCAGGCCATCGGCATGTTGCTGATCGATTTGACAAGCCGTGCGCCAACCGCCATCTCAGCGATCATCTCGCTCGATGTGCGCCCTTTCCACGCGGCCCGCGATCGGGTGACTCCCGCCAGACTGATGTCTGGTTTAGGACCCACGTGCGCGTTGGTCGCATCGATCAGGATCCGGCCACGCCAATCGATACCTTTCAGCGCCTCGTGAACGTTCACCCAATGGACAGCGAGAATAACCACGTCGCACTCGGCCGCCTGCTCCGTGGTTCCTGCGATGGCGCCTGGACCGAGATCGGCGACGAAATCAGCCAGTGTCGCCGGACCTCTGGAATTAGATACAACTATAGTGTGACCAGCGTTTATCAAGTGACGGCCGAACGTGCGTGTTACGTTCCCGGCTCCCAGGAAACCTATTTTCATAACCACCTCCTACTGACTGATTTCGCCACTTTCATTGCGTTACAGTTTGTAAGATTCGTCTGCAAGGTGATAGGACGTGGTAGTTTGTTTATGTCACTCTGATAGGTGGGGAGTATCAGCCATGGAACTCCGGCACGTGCGATACTTCGTTGCGGTCGCCGAAACCTTGAGCTTTCGGCAAGCAGGCAAACATCTCCATGTCTCCCAGCCTTCTCTAAGCGTCCAAATCAAACAACTTGAAGATGAATTGGGGGTCACCCTCTTCCGGCGATCAAAGCGGCGGGTTGAAATCACCCGTGCGGGCGAAGTCTTTTTGTCTGCGGCACGAGAAATCCTCTTGAGACTTCAGCAGGCATCGGCAGCAGCACTTCATGCAGAGAGCGGTGAGGTAGGAACAATCCGGCTCGGGTTTATTCCGACGGCGACCTTCCAGATTCTTCCCATGCTTCTCGAGAAGATCAGAAGCACTCTTCCTCTTGTGAATGTGGAGCTTAAAGAAGGGCCTGAAGACCCGCAAATCACAGGACTACGTTCGGGAACCTTTGATGTCTGCATTGGTCATTTGAGCCGTACCTATGAGCAAATCGAGAGCATGCTGCTGATTCGGGAGAGACTTGTTGTGGCTCTCCCAAAAGGGCATAGGGCAGCCCGCAGGAAGTTCGTGAGCTTAAGAGACCTCAAAGGTGAGCTCCTCATCATGCCCTCGAAAGACTTGCTGCCGAGTGTGCACCAAATGATCGCGGCGGCCTTTCTGAAGAATCACATCCCGCTGGAGAGATATCAAATGGCGGAGCATTTTCAGACCGGGGTCAACCTTACAAAGGCCCGCGTGGGATATATGTTCCTTCCGTCTTCTGCAAAAGACTTTGTTCCTGATGGGGTCGTGTTACGAACTCCAGTTTTTTCTATCGGACCGTTGGACACATTTGCTCTATGGTTGAGTGGCAATGTAGACCCGCTTGTTCACCGCATCCTCAGTCTCCTCAAGGAAATCAAGAGGGGGTTATAAGGCAAAAGGGAAGAAGTGTGGAGTCTACCAATGCGGCATCTCTTCGCAGTTCTGTCTGGTCTGTCGGCAAACCTTCCTTTGCCGGATTTGGTAAGAGTAGCCCGCAATCCATCCACTGATGTCGGCGTGAAGAAGTTAGTTTTGTGAATCAGGCGCCAGCAGGAGGATCTTCCCAATACCGCCTTTCTCCCCTAGCACATGTGCTTCAGCCGCATCACGCAACGGCATCCGGCGACCAATAGGCAGAACGAACTTGCCATCGCGCACGTCATCGGCAAACTCACGCAACTTGGATGGATCAGGCTGCGTGCGCACCCGCGAAATCTTCACTGTCGGATTTTGGGCGGCCGCGCTTTCCGGCAAGGTTGCGGCGTACCCAAAGCAGCCGTTCTGCCTTACCTTCGCGATCAGCTTCGCTGCAACGTCACCGCCAACGGTGTCCACAATTGCATCCACTAAGCGGAAGTTCTCAATCGCATTATCGTCATCAATCGCGAGAACGTCAGAGACTCCGAGGGAGCGAGCGTCATCCATCTCTTTCCCGCGAACACCTGCAATCACCTGCGCTCCTATCTTCTTCGCCGTATGCACCGCAGCGCGCCCAACACTGCCCAGCGCTCCCGTTATCAGAACAATCTGTCCCTTTTGCACGTTTGCCGCAAGTCGTACAAGCTGGTCTCCCGTGAGCGAAATCAGCGGGATCGCGGCCGCGTTCGCCAGGTCCACGCCATCCGGCAGATGCGCAACGTCCGAATCGTTCACTGCAACCAACTCGGCATAGGTCGCGTTGGATAGTGCAAGGACGCGGTCGCCGGCCTTGAAGTGCTTCGCATTTGCGCCCACCGCCCGTACGATGCCACTCACATCGCGGCCCAGAATCGCCGGAAACGAAAACGGAAAATCCTTCTGGCGCACGCCTGAACGCAGTTTCCAGTCGATCGGATTAACGCTCGCAGCGGCTGCCGCGATAAGTACCGTACTTCCGCTAATCTGCGGTTCGGGAACGTTGTCTTCAAATTTCAGCTTTTCGGGACCACCGTACTCATGCAGCACTACTGCCCTCATCACATATCTCCAGAGCTCCAGGTATATTCTGCCTTAAAATCAGATGCACGGGAGCCGGCTCGCGTCTCGACGGGATAACTTCCGGCTTGCCCGTCATTCGAGAGTAATCCAATCACGCATACTTCAGTCGTAAAGCCACGTTCCGAATGTTGACTAATAGTACTGAAGGGCACGCAGGCCCTTATCAATGACACCAGTACAAACGGCAAGCTGCCGACGACAACGAAGCTGACAAGCTTGGCCGCGCAAGACGACAAGTCATTCCCAATCTCGGCCTCGGCAAGAAGTTCCTTGGGAAGACAAACTGCCGCCGCGACCCGAGCGGCCTCTTCGAACTGTACGAATCGACCCTCAGGTTCGTCGTTCTCTGGTTTCCCGTTTACCCCATCGCCACGTACACAGCGCATCGTGATCTGGAACGGTTGCTGGGCATAGTCTTCACGTCAAGTGAAATCGCACTGGATCGCCATCCACGAAATTGGGCGATAATCCTTTTGACGTGGGTAGAAGCCTCTGCATTCGTATTGGCGCTTCGTCTAATGTTCCTTCTCATGCTGCATCATCCTGAATCGGTAAAGCGCCTAACAAGGTGAGCGCCCGACTATGCCCGCTGATTGACGTAACATGCGCCGTGAAAGTCGCTGGACTTCAGCGGGTTTGAACTCCCGCCCGCAAACTGGTTCCCTCTACCCGATGGCAATCGAAGTCGGTTGTTTCTCGACAACGAAAAGCACAGTTTTCTAGGAATTTCCCTGCGGGCAGCACGGTCGGTAGATCCAACGAAGTAACCGTCTGATGTAGAATTCTCCGGGAAATCAAGCCCCGCTTCAACAGGAGTAACCGTGAACTACCCTCGCATTGCATTGGCATCCCTCGGGGCTATGGTCGCCTACTTTGTCTATGGCTTTGCCATGTTCGCCGCATGGCCATCAATGAAAACTGAATTCATGAAGTACCCCAATGTCTATCGTCCCAAGGACGAGATGATGAAGGTGATGCCCTACGGCATGGTCGCCATCCTCATCGCTATCGTGGTCGTCGCCATTCTCTACGCACAAATTCATACTGCTGGTGGCGGCATTGTATCAGGCATGTACCTCGGCGCACTCATCGGTCTTTTTTCTGTCTGCACATTCGCAATCCACAACTACATCAACCTGAACATCGGCCTCACGTTGACTATCTACCAGTCCATCGCCTACTTCATTCAGTGGGTCATCGTGGGCGCAGCCATCGGCCTCATCTACAAACCATCGTAGATTTGTCGGCAAAACAGAGTTGTCTAGACACAATCTTTTTGGGAGGTTGACAGAGGCTGGTCCGCAAAGCAGAGACTACTTACCTTCAGTTGGTAAAAAAGTGCGCCGAGAAAAGTCGCTGGACTTAAGCGGGTGCAAGTCCCACCCAGTATGTGAAGCCGCCACATCGAGCTTCAATCTTTTGAAGCGGGGCGCTCTCTCATAATGCGCCTCGATGTTAGGACCTCTCAATTTCGGCAGGTCAGTGCTGCTTCTCAAGAACAACAATCGGTGATGCTGGGTCTCCACCGTCCCACTGAGAGGCAAAGTAGCAGTATCTATCGGGAAACTCTTCGAGAATCACCCTTGCCTCCCTCGCCAAATGAGGCTGCGCTTCATTCTTCCAGAACTGGAAGCATTCACTCGGTTGAATCCAGCAAGGAGAAGCGCCGACATTCACAACGACGAACTGAATATTCCCAGATCGGAGCAGGCTGCGGATGTCATCTTCGGTGAGCGCTCTGATCCGTACCGCGGTCTGGAGTCCATCATCTCGCCACAGTTCGCGGAGCGGCAGGTGCGTCACGATCTTGAGCGCGGCATCCATGTTGCAGCAACGGACTTGATTGTAGTTCAAGGACTCAACGGTGAACGGTGAGCGGCGTGCCCGCATTTGGCGTAACAGTGCGACCGTGGAAAGGTGCTGGACTCCAGCGGGTGCGACTCCCGTCCGGTAACCGGTTCGCTCCACCCCGATGGCAATCAAAGCCGTTGTTTCTCAGCAACGAAAAAACACAGTTTTCTACGAATTTCCCTGCGGGCAACAGGGGCGCCAGTTCCGTTGCCGGGGGTTTTTGAGAATCGCCTGATAGCGTCAGTCTGGGTTCAGTGGACCACTCCAGTCCCCGGTCGTCACCTCAAAAGCGTGCGCTTCTCCGAGCCGTGAGGTGTCTAATAAAGGAATGCGGCAAATGATTCTCAGTCTCTGGGTTCTGCTGCTGACTGTCTGCTTTTGGGCACAACCGTCGTCAATCAATAAGACGGAAAAGGCTGCTATTCGTCGCGCAAAGAGCCTGATAGTGTCGGCATTTGACCGAAGCTTGCCGAATGTGAGTCTGGAATTTTTCCTGAAGAACGAAGGTGAAGGCGCACCGATCAAGTGGGAAGTGAACGATTGCGGGGAACAGAACGGGAGTCCTGCGACGGACGACAGGCGCGACCCTCCCACGTGCGTCGAGGCCGACTTTGAAGCCAAGAACCGGACCGCCGTAACCGTCCTCGTTTCAGTTGGAACGTTCAAAGGCGGGCCGTCGGGCGTTCCAGCACTCCTGAGGGTGACAATTACCAACCTGAGCGGGATCAGCCGTCCCGTGCGTCACTTGGGCGATTTGCCCATGGAGTTGCAACGCCCGGCACCCAGACTTCCACCAGACCTACCTGACCCTGTTGGCGCACCGTCGTCCGTCCCAATCACGGGAGGATCGGGACCTCCGCTGTATAACTATTGAAACAGTGCGCCGGTAAAGGCGCTGGACTTCAGCAAGTGAGACTCCCGCTCGCAAACTGGTGCGCTCCACCCGGTAGCGGAGGCTGCCATATCCAGCTCCGATGTTCTGAAGTGGGGCGGTTTTTCATAATGCGTTGATGCTTCCGTAGGCAGGGAAAAAGCTTCTGACCTCGCCTGTTAACGTCAACTACCTTTCCTGTGATCCTAGTTTCGCCTACAGTTGTCTGCCATGGACAGCGCTGACGTTGAGCAACCGCCGCGGTATCCCGTTCTGGCACTCGGCGATGAAGAGTTGCTGAAGGAGATTTTCTCTATGTTGGGCAAATCCGTGAGTTCCGCCGCAGACCCATACAGCGATGACGGTTCATAAGCGGCAGCTATCGCCAGGCTGCCCAAGGGGCTCCGCGCTATGGCTGCGACCCATCATCTGGACATCAGCCTGACCATGGATGACATCGGATGGCACTTCCTGAATTTTGGGGAACCGGGTCTTGTAGGCGAGACGGAGACTGGGCTCCGCGAACTGGGGCTCGGCGACATCGCAAACTACTTTGCTGAGGCGCGCGCCATTGTTAGCCCGCTCAAACCAGAGATCAAGGAAGCGGACGACTACTATGATTGCCTCGAAAGTCGAGGACTAATGTCAAAGATTAGCGAACTCACGGACGAAGCTTCTGCAACACGGCCGCTTCTGGATGGCAGTCCCATCTATGCCGCTTGGATCAAGTACGCTCGGCTGCACCCCGAGAACGTGTTCGCTTCCTAGTTGACGATAGAGTGCGCCGTGGAAGGCGCTGGACTTCGGCGGCGGGCAAAACGGGAAATGGCCTGATTTCGCCAGCCGTCGCTTACAATCGTCAGGCGTGAACGCGGCAAAACCAATCTTGCTAATATCTTTGTTCTTCTGCATTGGAAATGCCCTCGCACAGACTGACGATAAAGAACCTGTCGCAGTGATTGAGCTTGGGGCCGCTGCCAACCGAAGCCTGACGGAAGGTCAATCGAGCTTTGGTCCCACTGTCGCTGTTGAGGCCACACCGATAGAGAACTGGTTAGAACTTGAGGCTGGGATCACGCCTTTGTTCCGCCGTCACTCGACCGAATGGAGCATCGACCTTCTCTTCAAGAAACCGTGGACG
>Ga0210406_10003069_pt1 | contig 18554 bp, 18 predicted proteins | sample IncBWC30MmetaG_FD_155454 | JGI IMG/M metagenome (GOLD analysis project Ga0210406, IMG submission 155454) | Forest soil microbial communities from Barre Woods Harvard Forest LTER site, Petersham, Massachusetts, United States - Inc-BW-C-30-M | ecosystem: Environmental > Terrestrial > Soil >... | reverse complement strand
CAAAAGCACCGGACCCGTCAAACCGAGGGGACTCGGACTGCTCTGTTCAATCTCAGGTCCGAGCACTCACGTTGCGGGATCATCGTTCGCGCTTTTACACCGAGGCAATGCGCGTATCCGAACTTCCCAGCGCTCGGCACAAGACCCGCAGGTCACAGTCGTGGCTGACCGAACCTGCAGGCAAGCTTTTCTAGCCTCCCGCCGGAGAGGAATGGGAAAAAATCGATCTTTGGAACTGATTGCAGACGAGAATTTGGCTCCTCGGGGTCACAGATTAGTTTTTTTCGCCGCTTATATAACACTCACAGACCCAATCGGTGCAATGGCGTTTAGCGAAGCTGTCGTCCTATTCGACGCGGATCATGGTAGTTCCCTCCTATCGCTCTACCGTGCCGACTCGCGTAACAGTTCCGCCAGATGCTCCTTCCACAACGCCGCATGCGTATGCGTCCCATGACCAAACGTCTGCTCGCTCGCCGGAATCAAAATGAAACGCCCATTCTTCAATCGCTTCACTTCGCGCTCGGCAATTCCCAGCTGCGGCGGATTGATAAAGTCATCGCCGGAATTGATCCACATCACCGGAGCTTTAATCTTTCCGAGTTGCGGAGACGGATCGTAGTTCCGCGATGCGTTCACCTGATACAGGAAATCGTTGGCGTCTAGCCCGCTCGAACGATCGTGAAAATATTTGTCCAGGTATTTGTCAGCGTCGTCGCGCGTCGGCATGCTCTTCTGCATAGGCAGCGGAGCACTTCCGGCGATGAGAAGAAAGTCGAGCGCGATGCGCAGGCCCTGCGAAGGCTCCGTTGCGTAGTCGCCGCCTTTCCACTCAGGATCGGTTCGAATCCCATCCATAACCATCTTGCGCCAAAGCCGGTTCCGTCCAGCAATCTGCACCGGCAGACACGCCATCGGCATCAGCGCATCCATAAAATCCGGATACGTCTCGCCCCACACAAACGAATGCATGCATCCCATCGACGTTCCGAAAATGAGCCGCAGGTGGTTCACGCCGAGGCCGTCGTTGAGCAGCTTGAAGTGGAGCGCAACCATGTCGTCGTAGTCGTACTGTGGAAAATGTGCGTGCAAGCCGTCGCTCGGCTTTGACGATTGGCCGTGGCCGACCCCGTCCGGCAGAACAATAAAGTAACGCGTTGCGTCCAGAGGTTGTCCGGGACCAAATAGTTCGCCTGCAAAATACGGCGCCAGAAATTGATGGCCGCTGCCGCCGGTGCCATGCAAGATCAGCACCGCATTCGTCGTGCGGCCTTGAGCGTCATGGGCCGGTTTCCCCAGTGTCGTGTAGTGGAGCCGCACATCCGGCAATGATTCGCCGGAGCGAAACTTGAAATCATGTACGACAAAATCCCCGTCAGTCGTTGTGGGCGTAGTCGTCTGCGGACGCGCGGAGGCCGCCGCAACAAAAGAACTCGCGGCAAGCATGGCACCGCAAAAACGAAAAGACGTTCGAATCATCAGTCACCTCGGCGGCCAACAATCTATTACCACGCGATTCAAAGATTGTCCGGTGGTTTGTAAAGCGTTCTCGCACTGCGTCACGCCCTTGTTTTCAAGCTTCGGCATGAATAGACTGCCTCACGTCAGCACGATCTGTGAAGTTTTGGAGAGTCCATGCGCAAGTTCTGGTTCCCGCTTCTATGTTTCATCCTGCTGCCTTCTCTGGTTTGGTCGCAAGCCGCCTCGAAGCTCTCGCCGCGTGTGCGCCCGTTCGTACGCGAAGACGCGCCTAGAATTGCGCTCACGCACGTCCGCGTGATTGACGGAACCGGCGCCGCCGCGCGAGCAGACCAAACACTGTTGATCGAAGATGGAAAAATCGCTGCCATGGGAGATGCGGCAACCACGAAAATTCCCAACGGCACCAAAACCATCGACCTAACCGATCGTACCGTCATCCCCGGCCTCGTCGGCATGCACGATCACATGTACTATCCCTCGCCCGGAAAATCACTTCCGCTCTATCCGGAACATGCGGCAAGCTTCCCGCGCCTGTACCTCGCCGGCGGTGTCACTTCCATTCGCACAACTGGCAGCGTCGAAACGTACGCGGATCTCGAACTCAAGCTGGCGATCGACCAGGGAAAAATGGCCGGTCCAAAGATTCACGTCACTGGGCCATACCTGGAAGGCAAAGGCTCGTTCACTCTGCAAATGCGCCAACTCACAGACGCCGAGGACGCCCGGCGCACCGTCGAATATTGGATCTCGGAAGGGGCAACCTCTTTCAAGGCCTATATGAACATTACGCCTGACGAGCTCGCAGCGGCGGTCAAAACCGCGCATGCTCATGGGCTCAAGGTCACCGGCCATCTCTGCTCCATCGGTTTCCGTGAGGCCGCTGCTCTAGGCATCGATGATCTGGAACATGGCCTATTCGTCGACACCGAATTTTTCCCGGGCAAGAAACCCGGTCAGTGCCCCGACGATCCCTCCGCCGCCGAGAAATCCCTTCTCGATCTTGATATCGCTGCCGGGCCAGTGCAAGACATGATCCGCGATCTCGTCGCTCATCACGTCGCTATCACATCGACCTTGCCCGTGTTCGAGACCTTCGTGCCCAATCGTGCCCCGCTCGACGCACGCGTCCTCGACGCCATGCTTCCCGAGGCCCGCATCGAATACCTGGAGCGGCGCTCCTCGATCTCCGATCGCGCCGCCACTTCGTTTTGGCCCGCGCTCTTTAAGAAAGAGCTCGAGTTCGAACGCGAATTCGTCAAACGCGGCGGTTTGCTCCTCGCGGGACTCGATCCCACCGGATACGGCGGCGTGATCGCCGGATTCGGCGACCAGCGCGAGGTGGAACTTCTGGTCGAGGCGGGCTTCACGCCGCTCGAGGCCGTTCACATCGCCACTTCGAACGGCGCCGAATTCCTCGGCGAGCTGGACAAAATTGGCACGCTGGCCCCCGGCAAAACCGCCGACATGGTCGTGCTAGACGGAGACCCCTCCGCCAATATCAAAGACATCGAAAAGGTTGACCTCGTCTTCAAGGACGGCGTCGGCTACGACTCCGCGAAACTCATCGAATCCGTGCGCGGCCAGGTCGGCCTTCACTGAGCCGCCGAACGCGATTCTCGACAATCACCGAGCGTACACCTATGTATAATGTGATGCGAAGCATCGTGCCCGAACGCCGCGCGAAGCAATTGCGCAAATCCCCGGCCTATGTGCGACTTTTCTGAGGGAGAATCGTTATTGTGAATTCCCCCAAAGCTAATCTCGAAGAACCGCGACTAGTTTTACGACGCGTTGTTATCGAGAATCTGGCGCCGGAAATTGATGGCGGAAAATATCCTATCAAACGTACTGTGGGGGAGCAGGTCGTGGTTGAGGCGGACATTCACGCTGATGGCCATGACCTTCTGGGCGCCGTAATTTTATACCGGCCGGAGCGAGAAAGCGCATGGCTTGAAGCGGTTATGCTTCCGCTCGTGAATGACCGTTGGCAAGGACAATTTTTTGTGGAGACCCTGGGATCTTATTCCTACACCGTCCAAGCCTGGGTAGATGGGTTTCAAAGCTGGAGTCGCGATACCGTCAAAAAATTCGAAGCGGGTCAGGATATTTCCGTGGCTGCGGTTATGGGGGCACGGTTGATCCAGTCCGCCGCAGACCGGGCGCAAGGAAGTGACTCACAGCGACTGGCCCAATTCGCGGCGGAGCTGAAAAGCCTTTCGCGCGCAGGCGAGGCGGCAGCAAAGCTTGCGCGGAACGCCGAATTGGCGGCGCTGATGCGCCGTTATATTGATCGCGGCCGAGCGACCACGTATGACAGACAGCTCAGTGTCACGGTAGATCGCGAGAAGGCGCGCTACAGCACGTGGTACGAGATGTTTCCCCGTTCGTGCGCAGTTGGTCGAAACCAGCATGGTACGTTCCGCGACTGCATTCAAAGGCTTCAATATGTCGCCCAGATGGGATTTGACGTTCTCTATTTCCCGCCGATTCATCCGATCGGCCGCATCCACCGCAAAGGAAAGAACAACGCCGCTCAACCTTCGCCGGACGATCTTGGAAGTCCGTGGGCAATTGGCGCCAAAGAAGGCGGACACATGGCCATTCATCCTGCGCTTGGCACTATCGAAGAGCTCAAGCAGCTTCAAACCAAGGCAGGAGAGTTGGGCATCGACATAGCCCTGGACTTAGCATTCCAATGTTCGCCGGACCATCCGTACGTCAAAGAACACAGAGAATGGTTCCTTGAACGGCCCGATGGTTCCGTGCAATACGCAGAAAATCCGCCCAAGAAATATGAGGACATTTATCCATTTTACTTTGAGAGTGAATACGCTGCCGAGCTCTGCGATGAACTAAGGAGAGTTGTTTTCTATTGGATCGAGCAGGGTGTCCGCATCTTCCGGGTCGATAATCCGCACACCAAGCCGTTCGATTTCTGGGAGTGGTTGATCAAAGAGGTGCAGCGGAAACATCCGGACGCGATTTTCCTGTCCGAAGCATTCACACGCCCGAAAGTAATGCAAAGGCTGGCAAAGCTGGGTTTCACACAATCCTATACGTATTTCGCTTGGAAAAATGCCAAATGGGAGCTAACCCAATATTTCACCGAGCTTACTCAGACACCGGTACGGGAATATATGCGACCGAACGTTTGGCCGAACACTCCGGACATCCTCACTGAGTATCTGCAGTATGGAGGCCGGCCAGCGTTTATGGCGCGCCTTGTCTTGGCCGCCACTCTCAGTGCGAATTACGGAATTTACGGCCCTGCTTTCGAGCTATGCGAGAACCGGGCACTACGCCAGGGCAGCGAAGAGTATTTGGATTCGGAAAAGTATCAGCTGCGCGCGTGGGACATTGACAGTCCCGAGAGCTTAAAAGGATTGATCTCACGCGTGAACCAGATTCGACGGGAGCATCGTGCCCTGCAGAGCGATTGGAGCTTGCGCTTCCACCGGCTCGACAATGACCAGCTCATTGCCTATAGCAAGGCCACCGACGATCTGTCCGATATTATTCTCGTAATCGCGAATCTGGATTCGCAAAACAAGCAGTCGGGCTGGGTCGAAATTCCGCTGGCAGATTTCCAACTTGCTCCGGATCAGTCATACCAGGTACACGACCTGCTGACCGAAGCGCGCTACCTTTGGCACGGTGCGTGGAACTACGTCGAACTGAACCCAGCGGTCCTGCCGGCGCACATCTTCAAAGTGCGGCGACGAGTGCGTACGGAGCGAGATTTCGACTACTTCTTGTAACATTGTTGCTTGGATTCTCGAAGTCGAGAGGAGAGTCGAACATTGGCAGGGTCCCCGGAAACTCTCTGGTACAAAGATGCCATCATTTACCAACTTCATGTCCGCACATTTTGCGACAGCAACGGCGACGGTATTGGAGATTTCCCGGGCCTGATGCAGAAGCTGGACTATCTGCAAGAGCTGGGGGTCAATGCCATCTGGTTGCTGCCGTTCTTTCCCTCGCCGTTACGCGACGACGGCTACGACATTTCGGATTACACCGCCGTGCACCCGGCTTATGGCACGCTGGAAAATTTCAAGGCATTCCTCGCCGCAGCCCACGATAAAGGGATGCGGATCGTCATCGAGCTCGTTCTCAACCACACTTCCGACCAGCATTCCTGGTTCCATGAATCGCGCAGCTCCCGTGACAATCCGAAGCGGGATTGGTACGTCTGGCGTGAGACCGACGACCATTACCAAGGGGTCCGAATCATTTTCTTGGACACCGAAAGGTCCAATTGGGCCTGGGACCCGCTCTCGAAATCCTATTACTGGCATCGATTCTTCAGCCATCAGCCTGACCTGAATTACGACAACCCTGCGGTCTTCGAAGCCATGTGGAACGTTATGAAGTTCTGGCTGGAAATTGGCGTGGACGGATTTCGATTGGACGCCGTTCCATATTTGGTCGAACGCGAAGGAACATCTTGCGAGAACCTGCCCGAAACGCATGCCATCATCCGCGAGTTGCGGAGACGAGTTGACCAGGAGTATCCGGGCAAGATGCTTCTCGCCGAGGCAAACCAGTGGCCATCGGATGTCTGCTCGTACTTCGGCGAATCCAATGAGTTTCACATGGCGTTCCATTTCCCGCTCATGCCGAGAATGTTCATGGCCGTGCAACTTGAGGACCGCAAGCCGATCGTCGAAATACTCGAGCAAACTCCGCAGATTCCCGACAGTTGCCAGTGGTGCCTGTTTCTTCGCAACCATGACGAGCTGACGCTGGAAATGGTGACCGACATCGAGCGGGACTACATGTACGACGAGTACGCAAAAGACAAGGGGATGCGACTGAATCTCGGGATCCGGCGCCGCCTGTCCCCGATGATGGATAACGACAGATGGCGAATTCAGCTTCTGAACGGATTGCTGATGTCCATGCCGGGAACTCCGATCATCTACTACGGCGACGAAATCGGCATGGGGGACAACGTGTACCTCGGCGACCGCAACGGCGTACGCACCCCGATGCAATGGAGTGGCGGCTGGAACGCGGGATTTTCGGCGGCCGATCCTGAACGATTGTACTCGCCCTTGATTTCAAATCCGGTGTACGGCTATCAGGCGATCAACGTGGAATCGCAAAAGCGATCTCAGCATTCTCTCCTCTCCTGGATGAAGCGCATGATTCATGTGCGCAAATCCTCTCGCGTCCTGAGCCGCGGGTCGATTGAATTTCTGAAACCTTCGAATCACAGAGTGCTGGCTTATGTCCGGCAATTGGGAGGAGAGAAGATTCTGGTTGTTAATAATCTTTCGAAGTCCGCGCAGGCCGTGGAGTTGGACCTGCGGCAGTACAAGGGAAGCGTTCCCATCGAAATGTTCGGCGGAAATCTTTTTCCCCGGATTGGGGAACTATACTACCTGCTGACTCTTGGCCCGTACCAGTTTTTTTGGTTTCGTTTGCGCCGGTTTTGAATACTCCTCGCCCCCCAACAGTGGCAGCAGTAGGCACTCTAGATAGATGCGAGGAACAACATTGGAGACCTTATTGGTCGAAGAAACTTTTCTCGATGACGATTTCCTTCGCCAACTCATGAGCGTGGGCGAAGTAGACCTTCTGGTCGGGATTCCGTCGCACAACAATGCAAAATCCATCAGCCAGACGGTGACTACGGTTGAGGACTGTTTTCAGCAGAACTTTGTGCGCGACAGGGTGGTCATCGTAAATGTCGACGGAGGTTCGCGAGACGGCACCTCCGAAGCAGTATTGAACACCCCGTTTGCCAAGAGTCAAAATTCGCGAGGCTTGAGCTCTCTTCGTACCTTGCACCGAATCACGACGCGTTACGCCAATCAGCCTTCACAAGGCGCAGCACTCCGGGCAATTCTAGCCGCCGCGGATTTGTTGCGAGCAAGAGCCTGCGCAATCATCTCGCCGGAAACCTCCAACTTCACAGCCGCGTGGGTCAAGAGCTTGCTCCAGCCTGCCTATCGGGAGAGCTTCGATTTTGTGGCGCCACTCTACAGCCGTCATAAGAACGACGGTTTGTTGGCGCGAAACCTGGTATATCCGATGGGCCGAGCGGTCTTTGGTCAAAGGATCCGGGAACTCAATTCCGGTGAATTTGGCTTCTCTGGAAAGCTCGCCGGTCATTGCCTGAACCTGGATGTGTGGCGCGAGGAAGCCGTGCGCACGTCGCCAGAGGCTTGGATGGCCACGAGCGCAATCTGCTCGGGCTTTCGCTGTTGCCAGTCCTTCCTGGGTCCCAAGGTGCATTCGCTCACGAGCTCGGGGACAGACATCGTTACCTTAATCCGCCAGACCGTGGGAACCCTGTTCTGGTGCCTGGAGTCCCAACCATCCTTTTGGATGGAACGAACTGGATCCGAGCCGGTAGCAACATTTGGACCAGAACACGAGCTAACCTCGGAACCGGTTCGGGTAAATCGAAAGAGAATCTTTGACTTGTTCCTAAGCGGCGCCGCAGAGCTGTCGGACGTCTTGCGGTCGATACTCGCGGCGGATACTCACGCAGAACTCCAACGGATCGCAACCGAGGATGACCGGAAGTTCCGTTACAAAGACGAACTCTGGGTAAAAACACTCTACGAATTTGCGGCGTCCTATCATCGCGCCGCTATCGACCGCGACCACCTGGTTCAGGCACTGGTGCCCCTCTATCGCGGAAGAATTTATTCCTTCCTGCAGGAGCATCACGATTCGTCCCCGGAAGATATCGAGGCGCACTCGGAAAATCTCTGTCTGGAATTCGAGCGCCAGAAGCCATACCTGGTCGAAAGATGGAACGCCAAGTGAATGAGGTGACGCCATGAAAGAAATGATCCTGCGAGGACTACAGCAAGCCTACGAAAACATGGTGCACATGATTGCCGAATTTCTCCCGCGGTTTGTGGTCATGTTCATCATTATGTTGTTCGGGTGGCTGGTCGCTTTGCTCTTGAAATACCTGGTGCGGGCCGTCCTTCATTTGACGAAGCTGGATCGAATCTCCGAAGAGTCCGGCGCATCGCAGGTGTTGCGAAAGGCGGCCTTGCCTACCATCTCTGAGCTTCTGAGCCGGGCTTTCTTTTGGGTCACTTGGGCCGGTTTCACCTTGGTGGGAATCAGCGTCCTCGGCATCCCGGTATTGCATGAGCAAATTTCCCGTTTATTCCAGCTTCTGCCCGAAGTGTTCATCGCCATCCTGATTCTTTTCGTGGGAGTGCTCGTGGCGAACTTCCTTTCCCGTGCGGCTCTACTTTCCGCTGTAAACGCGGGCTATCGTTCTCCTCGATTGTGGAGCGGACTTGTTCGCTTTGTGATTTGGATTCTGGCGATCACAATGGCTCTCGAACAGATCGGTTTGGCCAAGGAGACGGTGATCACGGCGTTTTCAATCTTTTTCGGCGCTGTGATGTTGGCGCTGGCCGTCTCTTTTGGCATAGGCGGGCGGGATCTTGCTCGACAGGTTCTCGAAAGACACCTCGGCGACAAGGACAAGCATGAAAGTGAGAAGGAACAAGAGCCATCGCCTCTGTAGGGGAAGCGAAGCGTGGCGGATTCCGCGGAGAATCGACGGGCCGCTGGAATGGGCGAGAGGAAGAGCGTTATGAGCGCACCACACCGGGCGAAAGAACCCTATCAAGAGTTGCGAACGGCGTTGCCCCCGCTATTGCCCAGCTATCTTGCCACGCAGCGCTGGTTTGGCGGAAAAGCACGCCAGATTCGTTCCGCCGAAATCAGCGATATTGTTCCGCTAAACAAAACTCGCTTCGAAGCATTCGTGCTGTTCGTACGCCTGGAATACACAAGCGGACCTGGCGAGATGTATGTGTTACCTCTTATATGGACCGAGGAACCGGAGAGCGCTGCGACCGACTTGAAGGTCCACAGTGCCGCGCGTGGCACAGACTTGCATCTACGAAATGCGCTTACTGACGACGAGTTCCTGCGTAGCCTTCTCGATGCGATTGAAAAGAAAGCGGCGTTTAGCGGCTCCGAAGGCGAGATCCGCGCGTCGTACACGAGCGTATTTCCTGCTCTCTGCGGGACCACTGCAAGCTTCTTACAGCCGAAACCGATCAAGGCGGAACAGAGCAACAGTTCGATCATCTACGGTGACCGCGCAATTTTGAAATTTTTCCGGCGCACCGCGGAAGGCGAAAATCCGGACTTGGAAATAGGACGCTTTCTGACGGAAGAAAAGGATTTTCCGCACATTCCCGCGGTTGCTGGCTGGATCGAGTACAGAGGCCAGGACAACAGCGAGATGAGTCTGGGAATTCTGCAGGCGTTTGTCCCTAATGTTGGGGATGCTTGGCAGTTCACGTTGAAGGCTTTGTCCAGTTTCTGGAAAGAAGCAGAAAAGTACTCCGAACTGCATCCTGCGGCCATGCTTCAAAATCAAGGTCCGGTCGCCGATGACAGGCAGAATCTGCCGGCGCCAATCATCAGTCACATCAGTCCGTATCTTGATGCAGTGTCTCAGCTGGGAAAGAGAACCGCCGAACTCCATCTGGCGCTGGGCGCGGAATCGACCGACCCGCGCTTTGTGCCTGAACCGTATACGGCTTCGTTTCAAAGAGAGTTCAAAGAGGCACTTCAGGCGCTGGCCGAACGAAATTTTGCGCTCCTTGCAATGAAGCTGAAGGAGTTGCCTGCGGAATTGCGCGACAAAGCAAACGACTTGATTGCTCGGCAAGGCGAGATTTTGCGGAGATATGACGCAGTGCTCGGCAACCCGATCCGGGCGATGCGGACACGCATTCATGGCGACTATCATCTGGGCCAGGTCCTTTATACCGGATCCGATTTTGTGATTATCGACTTTGAAGGAGAGCCGGCGCGGCCGATAGCGGAACGGCGAACCAAGCGCAGTCCTCTCCAAGACGTCGCCGGGATGTTGCGGTCCTTTCACTACGCTGCATTTTCCTTTCATTTGGCCTCGCCGGATCGAGCGCCGGCGGAAGAAATAAAGACCTACGATGTGAGGCCGTGGGCAGAAAGATGGTACGCGTGCGTTTCGGAACGGTTTCTGAAGGCGTATTTCGACAATGTCGTCGGAGCGTCCTTTATTCCGCCAGGCCACGACGAACTTTCTTCGTTGCTGCGGCTTCACCTGCTTGAGAAGGCCGTGTATGAGCTCGGCTATGAACTGAACAATCGCCCGGCCTGGGTCGCGATTCCATTGGAGGGGATTTCGCAACTTTTGAATTCATGATTTTTATGGGTGTGATGGTTTTGTTAGTAGAAGAGGTCGGCATACCGTGACCGCGCAGCCTGAACGGCCTCTTGGTGCTGTCTGGTCGCCAGAGGGTACATGCAGTTTTCTGCTCTGGGCGCCAAAAGCGGAGCAGGTTGACCTACACTTTGTTCACCCTGCGGAGCGGGTGATCGCGATGCAGCCTCTGGACGGCGGCTACTTCACGGCTGCGGTGGAGGGAATCGCTCCCGGTGCTCGCTATCTGTACTGCTTGGACGGCCAAACCGAGCGACCAGATCCGGCTTCGCGATTGCAACCCCAGGGAGTGCACGGTCCTTCTGAGGTAGTCGATTCAGACTTCGCATGGACCGACAATGGTTGGTTCGGCATCCCCTTGGAGCAGTATATCCTCTACGAACTTCACGTCGGAACATTCACGCCACAAGGTACGTTCGACGCAATCATTCCCAGAATTAGTGAGTTGAGGGATCTGGGAATCACCGCAATCGAGCTCATGCCGGTAGCGCAGTTTCCGGGAAAGCGCAATTGGGGCTACGACGGCGTCTATCCTTTCGCAGTGCAAAACTCCTATGCGGGCCCCGCCGCCCTCAAGAGACTCATAAACGCTTGCCATCAACAGGGGATGGCCGTAGTGCTCGACGTCGTATACAACCATCTTGGCCCGGAAGGAAACTATCTGGCGGATTTTGCTCCTTATTTTGCCGATTCTTACCGAACTCCGTGGGGCCAGGCAGTCAATTTCGATGGCCCGCAAAGTGACAACGTTCGCCGCTATTTCATGGAAAACGCGTTGCGGTGGATTACTGAATTCCAGGTTGATGCGCTGCGGCTCGACGCTATTCATGCAATCGTTGACCTATCTGCGCGGCCTTTCTTGGAAGAATTGAGCACAGTGATCCACGCGAAGGCGAATCAGTTGAGCCGCCAAGTTTTTCTTATCGCCGAGAGCAATCGAAATGACGTGCGCGTCGTAAACCCTCGTGAGGCGGGAGGCCTTGGACTGGACGCGGTATGGAACGACGATTTTCACCACTCGTTGCACGTGATGCTGACCGGCGAGCAAAACGGATACTACCGGGACTTTTCCGGCCTTGGAGACTTGGCCCGCGCTTTTCGAGAGGGGTTTGTGTATGAAGGGCAATATTCCAAGTATCGGCAAAGGCACCAGGGGACTTCCTCAAAACACAGTTCGGCCCGCCGCTTCATCGTGTTTGGCCAGAATCATGATCAGGTGGGAAACCGCCCGAGGGGTAGCCGTCTGTCACAACTCGTATCGTTTGAGCAACTGAAGCTCGCCGCGGCTGCGGTTCTGTTCTCCCCTTATGTTCCGCTATTGTTCATGGGCGAGGAATACGGCGAATCAGCACCGTTTTCCTACTTTGTCAGCCACGGTGACCCTGCGCTCGTCGAATCGGTGCGCACCGGAAGAAGAACCTACCTCGCGAAATTCCAGTGGGGCGAAGAGATGGTCGATCCGCAAGATGAAGGGGCATTTCTGCGCTCAATGCTGAATTGGGAGTTGCCGGCAGAGGGTCATCATCGCCTGCTACGGAATTTCTATCAAGAATTGCTTCGCTTACGGCGCGATCTGCCGGCGCTATTCCGCCTCGACAAGGACACTTTGCAAGTTATCGAGTTCGCGGATGCAAAAGCAATCTTTCTGAGAAGATGGAACGCGTCGAGCCATATCTTAGCTGTTCTTCATTTTAATGACGAAGTAAGCCAAATAGCACTCCCGGTTCCATCAGGTTCCTGGAAGCGCAAGCTGGATTCGGCGGAGCTATGCTGGGGTGGAGGAGGAAGCCAAGCGGCCGACGTGTTGGTTTCATCCGGGGACGTGCGAATGTTTCTAAGTCCGTGGGCTGTTGTTCTCTACGCAGAAACGCTGTCAGACGAAAAATAGATATTCCCTTTTCTCGCATTCGCTCTCAATTAGCCGAGCTGGTCAGGTCGGCGGCCGTCGAAAACCTCGACCAGCCGCAGCACGAAGGCCTTGTTCATTTCAAGGTCTGTCTTTGCTTTCGATGCCATGCGTCTCCTTTGAAAATTAGACACGCTGTGGTCTACTGCGGCCGGCCCGCCGATCACCAAACCTTCATTCCGCCATCGACGACGATATCGACTCCGGTGACGTATGAACTGTCATCGGAGGCCAGAAACAAAGCGACGTTCGCCACTTCCTCGGGCCGGCCGAGACGTCCGAGCAGCGTCTTGCCGAGCATCGCTCTCGCCCATTCGGGGTCCTTCAGCTGTTCTCGCGTCTGATTGGTTTCAATCAAGCCAGGGGAGATGGAATTAGCCCGAATCCCATGCTCGCGGCCTTCCATCGCTAGCTGCCGGGTCATGCCGATGATGCCAGCCTTGGCCGTGGTGTGTGCGAGAGAGCCCAGGTTCCTGAAGCTCATGAGCGCGGTCAGCGAAGCGGTGTTGACGACCACGCCACGGCTGGCCTTCAAATAAGGCCACGCGGCGCGGGTAAGGTAGAACACCAGGTCCACTTCACTACGACGACTGCGGTCCCACTCCTCGTCCGAAATGTCTTCGAGCCAGTTGAAATACGCCATGGCGGCGTTGTTGAAGAGCACGTCGATCCGCCCAAAAGTGCGCACGGCAAGATCGACCAGCGCCTGACAGTCAACGGACTTGGTCAGATCGCATGGCTGCATGGAGACCATTGTTCCACCGGCGGCGCGAACCGCCGCAACGGTCGCTTCCGCATCGTCGACGTACAGACCGCAGCCAACGACCAAAGCGCCTTCTCGCGCGAAAGTCGAGGCGGCTTCACGGCCCATGCCGCCACCGGTACCGGTGATGATGCAAACTTTCCCTGAAAGCCTGTTCGACATGGTGTTTCTCCAGACTGGCGCCGGCAGGTCAGGCGCCTATTCCTCCGCCGCAGAAACCGCTGGCGAATGGTCGCGAACAGCCGACGCAACTTTCCCTCCGAGCAGTTCGATCGCGTGGACGCGCTTCGCGTGCGGCAGAGAAGCGATGCTCATTTGAAAGCTAAGTCTTTCGATTCCTCCGAGTGCTTCACTGACCGAGAGGATCTTGTCAGCCACTGTCCGAGGATCGCCGACAAGCAACGCACCTTCCGGATCGAGAAGCGCTTCGAACTGACGACGCGTAATCGGCGGCCAGCCACGTTCTTTGCCAATCTCGGTGAAGGACCGGGCGTAACCTGGGAAGAATTCGTCCGCTGCTTGCTGATCGCTATCCGCAACATAGCCCAGCGCGTGAATTCCGACCTTCAATTGGTCCACAGGGTGACCAGCGCGACGGCCCGCGTCGCGGTAAAGATCAATCAAGGGGCGAAACCGGCGCGGTTCACCGCCAATGATGGCCACCATCAGCGGAAGGCCGACTGTTCCGGCGCGCGCAAACGAAGCCGGCGTGCCGCCCACCCCGAGCCAGATCGGAAGAGATCGCTGATATGGCCGTGGATACACTGCTTGGCCCGTTAGAGGCGCGCGATGTCGACCGGCCCAATGTACTTGAGTGTTTTCTCGAATTTGCAGAAGCAGTTCAAGCTTGCTGGCAAAAAGCGTATCGTAATCGGCCAGGTCCAGGCCGAACAGGGGAAAGGCTTCCACAAACGATCCGCGCCCCACAATCATTTCGGCGCGTCCGCGTGAGAGAAGATCGATGGTTGCAAACTGTTGAAATATGCGCACGGGGTCATTCGCGCTCAGAACGGTAACGGCACTGGTGAGACGGATCCTTTCGGTCCTGACTGCCGCAGCAGCCAAGATCGTTTCCGGGGCGGAATCAAGAAACTCCGCCCGGTGATGCTCGCCAATCCCAAAGACGTCCAGCCCAACGCGATCCGCACACTCGATTTCGTCGAGAAGGTGGCGCAAGCGATCTGCGGGGCCGAGATTCTCACCCGTCAAGGCGTCCGGCACCGCGGCTACAAAACTATCGATTCCGATTTGCATAACCCTGTGCTCCCGTCATTCTTCAAAAGTCGCGATGAAGTTGCTTCGATTGTGCTCGAAAGTGCGTTCGAACTAGTGGAACGAGAGAAACCCACAAGCCTATCGACGCCACTCTCCCACGAAGACCAGTGAGCCTTCCACTCCTTTGCAGTTCCGCGGCACGGCAAAGTCCAGCTCAGGGTAGCTTGTCGAAAAACAGATAAAGGGCGGCAATCCGGCCGTCCCGGGCAATGATGAAATCAGTCCCGGCGTAAGCTGGCGCCTCCCCAGGGCGGCCTGATACCCATAGAATCCGCCCGCCATCGCCCAATTCTTCCGGCGGGGCAATTGGCTCATATCGAAAGTCAGGGTGAGTAGCCTTGATCGCACCCGCCACGCGCTCGATCTCGTCGCGGCCACGGTAGACACCCCCGGGTTCGTGGAACACGCAATCTTCGGTGAAGATCTCGTCGATGGCCGCGCGCCGGCGTGCGGTGTCGCGTTCACCGAAGACGTCGCTAAGATTGCGGGTCAGCAAGGTCGATATGCTGTAGGACATGGGCTTGTCTCCTCTTGGCTTCGCGTTATTTCCGCCAGTTTTTCTCAACGTTGAAGGATTCCCGTAAACGCGGACCGCACCCTCCAAGTGGTAAGAAACCACAAGACCGTAACGACGACAGCCAGCGGGAGACCGGCGGGGGCCATGAAAATGTGGATGCACAAGATGTTGAAGATGATGGGAGCCAGAATCGTCAGTGCGAGAGGAACGTATCGGTTCACCAATAACAGTAGTGCCGGCACGATTTGCAACAGAAAGAGCACCACGTACAAGCGTGAAACGAAAATTGCGCCGAAGAACTGTGCGGCCGTTCCCGTAGGTGGCGGCATGGGAATAAAGTGCAGGAATCCATTTAGCCCGAATGCTAAGAAGATCAAACCTAATAGATAGCGTGCGATCGTGGAAACAATCTTCATTGTCTTCTCCTCACGCCGGACCCGGCGTGCCCATCGTCCGGCCTGGCTATATTGATGCCGATTCTATTGATATAGATACATGTTGCACAATCGATCGGCTGCTTGAAAAAGGACTCGCCAGCCGGGTGGAAAGCCAGGACGATCGGCGGGTGAGAATCGTCGCCCTTACAAAAAACGGTAAAGACGTGATTGTCCCGATGATTTTTTGGGGAAGGCTGCCTTGCCGGCCAGTCCGTTTGCATGGCGACTGCGACCGCTATTGCACCCACCACCGTCCTCGGCCGGCGCGCACTCTCCATCTGCCCGGCGCGCCATGGCGCGCCGGGCCAGCCGCAAAAGGTCTTTGCCAAAGTATGGCAAGAAATGCTGGCGGAGATGATCGGAGCGACACGCCCACGGGTCAATTTCTTCATGAACAAATTCAGAAAACTGGGCTTCATCGAATACAACGGCCAGATCCACGTCAACCATTCCCTGCTGAGTGTTGTGCTGCACGAGTAACGAACCGGCGAGTTTGCGCAGTGGGAGGATACATCGTGACTACTCCGAGCATAAAAGTCTAAGTGTGCGCTCTCGTATTACGTTTCCTTAAGAAGATGAAAATGAAAGCCACGATCGCCGCTGCAATCAGCCCAATAATGGCGATGAGGACTGGCGGTGCAAGGCGCGACATGACCGCCGTGAGTATGTGTCGGCCATAGCGGGCCGCCAGGAACGCCAGAAGAGAGTATCGGATCATTCGACCGGCCGTCAGGGCCAGCAGGAATTTTCCAACGGAATATTGCATTGCGCCTGCGGCGAAGACAAATGGAACCATGGGCGTTGGTGGTGGCAGCAAGGCAGCGATGGCGATAGCTCCAAACCCCCAACGCTCGAATATCCTGTAGACCTTATCAAGCGTCCGGGCCGAGAACTTGCGTTCGAGCGTTTCCTTCCCGCCTTTGCGAGCCAGCCGGTAGGTGACGTAGCCTCCGATTACCGAACCAATTGTCGCCATCAATGCGTAGTAGAGCCATAACTCTTTCTTGCGGGCAGACAAGACGATCGCCAGGATATCCATGCTTCCAGGGAGCGGAATCACGGAGCTGTCAAGCAGCCCGAGCGGAATAAATCCCAATCCGCCGAGGTGAAAGATCCAACGCCGCACACTGCGGGCTAGCGTTGGCGCCACAATGGCGAGAATTTGGCGAGTGATCATTACATTCGAAACATTCGAAACTCAACATCCATTCTCGGATACATACCGAGGATACAGACTGCGCCGCCTGATTGGCCAACACGTTCCGCTCCAGAGCACGCGTTTCCTGCCCTTTCCCTGGAACAGGAGAACCCGTCGAACCAATATTCTCGAGCAGACTAGCGCGTCAAGAATGGACCACCTGGACGAAAAGGAACCGATTCGTTGCTGTTCCAATTGGAACAGACAAGCGAACCCCGGCCTCATAAAGTGATCTTGCGGTTAAAACCTTCCGTTCGCGAAAAGACAGGTATGAATATGTGGCGCAAAAATTGTCCAGTTTGTCGGCAACCGCTAGCAAAGAAACATCCAGCGGAGACGGTCCCCTGCCCCTGTGGTAAGTACGTCTGGAAGGGCTAGAGTTGCCTGACAGCTGCGGTAAAGAAAAACAGGGAGTGCATTTAGCCACAAGAATCGCCGACTGCTCGTTTGATCCGGGCAACGGGACTGTGGCGTGTTCCAAGTTACGCAATCCGGCGAGAGAACAACTTAAGAAAATGTTCACAGCTCTTGGTTGCTTGGATTCTTGGCCTTTCACGCTTATAGCGGCGCCATTCACGTGCTGTTGATAATCGCTATCGTGATGCTCCTCGCACATTTCTTCGGGGGCAGACAAGCAACAAGCTGAAAGACTGGTCCAGGGGAAAAGGCATTGTCTGATTAAGGTAAACGGCGGGAGCTCCTATGCAACTCGGCAGGTTTCACGGAATTTCCCTGATTCTTCTGGCGCTGATGCTGCTCGGGCTTCAAACCATGCTCTATATGACGACAAAACAAGTGGTTACCGGTCCGCCTGGGTTTTCAACGACGAAGCTAGAACGCGAAACGTATCCGGTGCCGGGAATCCTGGGCATAGCGTCTTTGATGGCCGGTGTGGCCATCCTCGCCAGGCGCCGGCGAGCCGACGAACTCGAGGCAAAAACCGCCCTCTCTGGGAATAAGACGATACCAAGCGCACGGTTCTTCGATATTTGACATGTGTCTCCCTGTTGTACCTACCTTCATCTACCTTGATTACCGATAGAATCACGGTGGTGGGTCACTTCTTTCGCGGCCGGCGAGCGCCGGCAAAACACGAGTACAGTCTTCACAGCATGGTTTCCCCGCCCACTGAGGGTCAGTCTAGAAAGACCAGCCGAGGTCGCCCCATGGCTAGTTGGGTTTTGACATGTCCGAAGTGCAATTCAGACTTCGCACACTCTCAGGTTGAAGATACTTTGGAGAACTTCTTCTTGGCGAGCAAGCCAACTTTCCCGACTGTAGGGAGCACCCTTGACTGCCCGAATTGCGGACACACCGCGACTTACCAACAGACCGACCTCACATACCGATCATAAGTGCGCTGTCCTACTATTTATCGTCTCGCCCCGCGATAACGTGGGTCCGTAAACGCGGTTGCCTTGAAATGGGCCGTATGAACAATCGAGGGTGGCTATGCGCGTTCGAGCGTAATTGGATTTGCTCCCCGGATTGGACTCTTGCAGTCGGGAACTTCTGTTGCTCTCTGGCTACGGTAAGGACGGCCACCCACGCGGAGTGGTCCCAAGGGTCTTCGCAAGAAATGCTTGAGGAGATGGATCCACTCTTTGTCTGGCATTTTCTTGCCTCTTCAACCCAACTCAGTTTTCCTAGCGGTACTTTTCCGGAAGTTCCGAAAACGGTTTTTCAAGGCTGCCTCTTTCACACAAGCAATGCCCGGACGACCTTGCATGCGGAGGAAGAGGAAGCTCATGCGACTGCAGCTTTTACAGGT
>Ga0210406_10003066_pt1 | contig 18565 bp, 12 predicted proteins | sample IncBWC30MmetaG_FD_155454 | JGI IMG/M metagenome (GOLD analysis project Ga0210406, IMG submission 155454) | Forest soil microbial communities from Barre Woods Harvard Forest LTER site, Petersham, Massachusetts, United States - Inc-BW-C-30-M | ecosystem: Environmental > Terrestrial > Soil >... | reverse complement strand
GTCGCAACATGAAGGTCACGGCAGGTTGCTGCGGACTTCTGCTTCTGAGCTGCTTCTCTGCATTCGCGCTCGCGGCGCCGGAAACCGCACCGACAACAAATTCGCAAGACGAGCAGAGTTGCGCCGCGCTGACCAGTTTCAATCTCCAAGCGCTGCCTGGAGGGCCTGCGATCATTTCGTCGGCGCAAATGGTGGATGTGCCGGCAGGCGGGTTGGAGCACACCCGCAACAGTGGCTATCAGGGCACTACGGCTCGCCCGCCCAGTCCCATTCATCGGTACTGCGACGTGACCGGCTACGTTGCGCCGCAGAGCAAGTTTGAACTCAAGTTGCCCCTACCCGCCGACTGGAACCATAAGTTTTACTTCAATTCATGCGGCGGCTTTTGCGGCGCAGTTGTCAGAGAGCTGCCCAACTTTGGTCTGGAACGCGGCTATGCATCGGCAACCGGTAACGGTGGTCACGACAGCGTGCCTGGATTTGATGGAGTCTGGGCCGCGAATGCACCCGAATTGCAGGAGGATTTTGGCTGGCGCAGCAATCACGTGGTTACTCTCATTGCGAAGGCCATCACGACGCGATACTACGCGACTTCGATCCGGCATTCTTACATGGCGGGTAATTCGAAGGGTGGTCAGGCCGTCCTCATGGAAGCCCAACGGTTCCCAGAAGACTTTGACGGATTGATGCCCAGTGCCGCGGCCTACGATTACACCGGTAGGAATACGATTGCGTCGGCCTGGTTTGCTCAAGGCTTCAGCGACGGACAGGGTGGCTCCGTGCTCAATGCCGAAGCAGCACAAACTGTCCACAAATCCGTGTTGGAGCATTGCGGCGCCCAAGCCGGTGTGGAAGAGGGGCTCGTCACGGATCCGATCTCCTGCAATTGGCAACCAGAACTGATCGCTTGCCGTTCGGGCAATACCGAGCCGAGCTGTTTAACTCCGCAGCAAGTCGCAGCGATTAAGCGACTGATGAGCCCGGCAACCAATAGCAAGGGAGACGTGCTCTACGCCTATCCTTACATCTCGGGAACTGAAACCCAATGGATCGGGTGGAACTACTACGGGGAACCCGGTGGAAGTGCCCGAGTGCCAGCCCGACTTGCCAACATGGATCTGCCGGCACAACACCTGGGGTATCTCGCCGACGAAACCGTTCGGCACAATGTGGATGCGCTGACGTTCAACTTCGACCGGGACCCGGCGACCCTAGCCCGCTCGCGGCGGATCTACGACGCGACTTCGTTTGATCTGCGATCCTTCAAAGCTCGTGGTGGCAAGATTCTCATGTGGCATGGATGGGCCGACGGCGCCATTGTGGCGACCTCATCGATTGGCTACTACGAGGGTGTGCGTAAATTCATGGGTGGACGCGACAAGATAGACGACTTCTTTCGTCTATATCTCGTTCCGGGCGTACACCATGGTGGCGGAGGTCCTGGGCTCACTGAATTCGACGCTCTCAGCGCACTCGAAGACTGGGTGGAGAAAGGTCAGGCACCTGACAAGCTGATTGCCGGGCGCGTGACCAACGGGGCCATCGAGCGCACCCGGCCTGTTTACCCATATCCAATCTTGGCCCGTTACTCCGGGAAAGGCGATCCCATGCAAGCAGACAGCTTCGTACCATTTGATCCGTCTCGGAAATAGGCGATATGCGGGGGATGCTGCCGCATGGCAGCCATTCTCTAGATGTTTGACGGCTTATCCGGCAAATGGTCTATTGCAGGACTCAACAAATCCAACAGGGGTGCCACGATGGCCACGCGCCGTGAGCTTTTGATCGGAGGTGCTGCGCTGGCTGCCTATGCCACAGCAAGCAGAGCCGGCGCGGGTACGACCGGCTTCAGTGATCAGGATTTTCGGCGCGCCATCGTGATCGACGGTTTGGGAGGCGTCGACGATCCCTACAGCCCGCAGGAAGCGACAGTACTCGATCCCCGCGCGGTCGCGGACCTCAAGACCTCGGGTCTCACCATGTCGCATCTCACGGTAAACACGGTCGGCAACGGAGCTGACGTCTGGGAAAAGACAATCGCCACCATCGCCAGTGCAGACCAGTGGATCACCGACAATCCTGAGGTCTTGATCAAGGTGAGCACGACCGCCGATATCCGCCGCGCCAAGCGCGAAGGCAAGTCAGCCGTCCTTTACGGCACGCAGGACACCAGCCTCGTCGGCGCCGATCTTGATCGGCTTGCCCTACTAAGAGGGTTGGGGGTCCGTAGCGTTCAACTCACCTACAATCTGCGCAACCTCTGCGGCGACGGATCGCTTGAGCCCGGCAATGCCGGGCTCTCCAAGCTAGGGTTGGCGACCATCGCTCGGATCGAGAAGGAAAAGATGCTGGTGGATTTCAGCCACGGTGGACAGCGCACGATTGCCGAGGGCCTCGCCGCAACCACCCGCCCGCCCATAATCAGCCACACCGGCTGCCGTGCGCTGCACGACAATCCGCGCAACGTTGGGGACGCCGAGATGAAAGCCTGCGCGGACAAGGGCGGCGTGGTCGGCATTTATTGGATGCCGTTTCTCGTGGCGAACAGCCGGCCAAGCAGCGCCGACCTCGTACGCCACATGGAGCATGTGAAGAATCTTTGCGGCGAAGATCACGTAAGCATCGGCACAGACGGCAGACTCAGCAAGACCGTCATCGACGACAAGTCGCGCGCCGCCCAGAAGAAGTTCTACGAAAGCCGGGCCGCTCAAGGGATCGCAGCGCCAGGCGAGGGACCGGACATCTTCAACATCGTCGCCGACTGGGACGACATTATGCGCTACCGTCACCTTGCGGACGGCTTGTCAAAGGCCGGCTGGACCACCGGACAAGTAGAAAAAGCGCTCGGTGGCAATCTGATGCGGGTTTACGGCGCGAGCTTTGGTTGAATACCAACTGCCGGCCAACTGGAGTTCAGTGCAACATTGACCAACGGGGCGGCGCGGCTATGCGAATTCCAGGCGGGTCTAGCCTTTCCAGAATGTGACCAGGACGAAGACTATCGCGATGATGGTCAAACCCAGGTGTCCCAGGGCAGCGCGCGATTGCGCCAGCAAGTCGTTGGGCTCGGATTCAGGCGGCACGATGCGGGCGAATGCAGATAGAAATAGCATGCCCACAAGAATAATGGTGCCCACGGATAAAAGCGTGATTCGATTCACGTCTCTTCAGGGAGGCGGCTCAAACTGGGGAAAAGCCGTCGGCTAGGCGTCGTCCTCATCCTCGTCGTCGTCTTCAGGGTGGCCCAATTCATCCTCATCGTCGACTTCGAACTCTTCCGGGGCTTCCATGTCCTCGCTGGTCTCCCGTATCGGGGCTTCGTTCTCATCCCGACTCTCATCGGCCGGATCATCGTCGTCGTCCACGGTGCCGGTGCTGTGCGGCGCGCCTGCGCTTAACTCCCGAAGCTGCCGCAGATCAAACAGTTCTGGATCTTCAGCTTGCATGACAATGGCCTGTGAGTGGGTTCGGGCCTACTATGCACCTATATCCTCCCCGCGGTCTGTCAGAGGATAGGGAAATCTTAACCGGTGAACGCCCTTACACGGATCTTCCTTGTTGCAGCCATGGGTATGGCTCCCGCGATCGCTTTCCCATCGGACGCGCAACAAGCGCCGAGCGCCGCCGCGCAGCTCGATCAGTTGCGCGGCACGTTGCGCCGCGCACATACCAGCGGCGACACCGTGTCCTACCTGGGCACCGCGCAAACCATGTATTCATTTCTCAATGGCTCGCCGCGCGCAACGCTGCAGCTCATGAGCGCCGAAAGCTTTGCCGGAAAACAGGACGACGCGCTGTACAGCTTTGCCCAATTCGTGGCCATGGGCCAGGCAAATGATGAGGCACTGCGGTCAGCGCAATTCGACCCCCTGCGCACCCTTCCGAAATTTCAGGCGATTCAGCGCGACATGTCCGCCAACACGTCGAGCGTGTCGAACGCGGCTGTGTTTTTTGGGCTTAAATCCTCAGTTCCGGTCCCGGAAGACATCGACTACGATCCCGCCGTCAAGCGTTTCTACTTGAGCAGCGTGCTGGGAAAGAACATCGTGGCGGTCGATATGACGGGCCAGGTCACGGCATTCGCCCAGGCGCCGGATCAATGGCCCGTGATGGCGCTTAAGATCGACCCGGCTCGCAGCCTTTTGTGGGCCACGGAAGTGGCCTTGAAGGGGTTTGCACTCGTGTCCGAGAAGGATTGGGGCAGATCCGCCGTCCTTTTATACGATCTTCACTCAGGCAGGCTTCTGCACCGCATTGAAGGCCCGCCTCAAGCAGCCTTGGGCGACATGACCCTTGACCTGAAAGGTGATGCGATCGTCTCGGATGGTGAGCACGGCGGGGTGTACCGGGTCAACCGCAAGACCTTGGGGTTGGAGCGGATCGACGCCGGTGATTTTGTGTCACCGCAAACGCCGGTGGTGCTGCCCGACGGCAAACGCATCCTCGTGCCGGATTATGTGCGCGGCATCGGGGTGCTCGATCTCGCTGACAAACACGTGGCGTGGATTCGCATGGAAGGTAAGCACGCCTTGAGCGGCATCGACGGCCTGTACGCCTTGGGCAACACGCTCATTGCCACCCAGAACGGCCTCTCCCCGGAGCGGGTGGTGCGATTCGCTCTGGATGCCTCAAATACCCGTGTGTTATCCGAATCCATCATCGAGCGCGCGACCCCGACGCTTGGCGATCCGACGCATGGGGTCGTGGTCGACGGCTATTTCTACTACATCGCGAATTCGGGGTGGGACAGCCTGGACGATCATGGCTTGCTCAAGGAAGGTAAGACCCTGTCTGCGCCGCTCATCATGCGCGCCAAAATATGAGATCCAGCTGCTTGCGTCTCTGCGCCTCGGCACCTCTGCATGCGCGAGGCGGGCGGACTTGCTAGCGACTGCCGCGTGGCGCAATCGGCGCACCATTTTCGCCACCGATGGTAACTTCAACGCGCCGATTCAGCTGGCGCCCGCCCGATTCGGCGTTGCCTGCCACTGGGAATTCCTTCCCAAAGCCTTGGGTTGTGATCCGATCCGCATCGATCCCCCGCCCTCGCAGGGCAGATCGCACAGCATCCGCCCGACGTTGCGAGAGGTCCAGGTTGTAGGAGTCGGTTCCAACACTATCGGTAAAGCCCTCGATCTGCACTCGACGGTCCGAGTGCTCTGTCAAAAATTGGGCCAATTGATCGAGCTTGCGCGCCGCGCCCGAATTTAACTCGGCCTTGCCCGTATCGAACAGTACATCGCCAAGGGTGAGCACCAAACCTCGGTCGGTGGGCTTTGCCTTGAGGGCATCGAGTTCCGCTTGTAAGCGAGCTGCTTTTTGCGCCTCCTGATCCCGTGCCGCCTTGGCGTTATCCGCTTCGCGCGCGCGTGCCGCCAATTGAATCCGGTCGCGCTCTGCCTGTCCTGCGGCTACTCGCGCATCGTCGGCTTTGGCGGAAGCTTTGAGCTGCGCCAGGCGCGCCGTTTGTGCCGCGAGATACGCCGGTTGTGCAATGCCAGGCTCATCGCGATTTAGGTGCGCGGATTCCGCGGTTTCCAAGTGCTTCTTGGCGGTTTCCAAATCCAGCGGGTCATACTTGGCCACATTGGGATCGGTCTCAGCCGATTGCACAACGGCTCGCGCACTCTCGAGTGTTTCGTTGGGCTTGGGTGTCGTGGCGCAGCTTACCATCACCAGTGCAACAACCATCCCTGTCAATAGCTTCGTTTTCATGTCAGTGGTCCTTGTTGATCGGGTTGAGAGCCGCGCGTGGCTTCTTGACGAAGCGCTCGCATGCTGGCGTCGAATTCCGCGGCCGCCTGATGCGAACGCTCCCGCTGGGCGCTCGCTTCGGCGACTTGCGCATCGATGTTGGCCTGTTCGGCCAGCATCGATGCCGGCTTCAGGTTGTGATCCGCGTTCGCCTTCTCCGCGCGTGCCAATTTGTCGCGCGCAGAAGCGAGTTGCACGGGCGCGGTCTGCGGCGCACCTGCTTGTTCGGCGCGCTGCAACGAGGTCTTCGCCACCGCGATTTTCTCATCCGCCACCGGATTGTTGGCGCAGGCCGACAGCCAAATGGCCGTGCCCGCTGAGGCCACCATGTATGCGCTCAAACTCAAGAGTCGTAAATTCATAAGTCACCCCCTGTGATCGCTGACTTTTATTTTTATTCTTGTCTCGCTCACAGGCTGCCAGAGTTGCGCCACGCTTTCGTTCGGCCGGCGCAGTAAGGACATGTAAGGCAAAATTGAACAGATGTAGGCGTAATAGCGGCCCGTGTAGGAGCTGCCTTAGGGCACGTTGCGATGCATTAAGCGAGCAAGCGTTGAGCAGCCGGAATCCCGAGCTCTTCAGCCAATAAAAAGGCCTCGAACCGTTTCCGATCCGAGGCCGCATCTTTATTAAATACTTCTTATTATTCTATTCTGCTGCTTCCGTATCCCCCGCCGGTACCGCATCGTCTGAGTCGCCCATTCCGCCGCTGACATCCATGAAACTGCGGCGGCGGCTATCATCCGAAGCGCGTCGACGCCGGGCATGATACGCGAAGCCGGTTCCCGCGGGAATAAGGCGTCCCACAATGACGTTTTCCTTCAATCCGCGCAGATCGTCCTTCAAGCCCCGGACCGCCGCCTCGGTGAGGACGCGGGTGGTCTCTTGGAAGGAGGCTGCGGAGATGAACGACTCCGTCGCCAGGGATGCCTTGGTTATCCCTAACAGCAGGGGTTCCCAAGTCGACTGGTGCTTACCCTCGGTCTTCTGCTTCGCAATGACATCGAGCAGTCTGCCGCGATCCATCTGTTCGCCGCGCAACAGCGCTGAATCACCGGCATCCAACACCTCGATCTTGCGCAGCATCTGCCGCACGATGACTTCGATGTGCTTGTCGTTGATCTTCACGCCCTGCAGGCGGTAGACGTCCTGGATCTCGCGGACCAGGTAATTGGCCAGTGCTTCGACGCCCTGCAGCCGCAAAATGTCATGCGGGTTCGGCTCGCCGTCGGCGATGACTTCGCCCTTCTCCACTTGTTCGCCCTCGAACACGTTCAGATGGCGCCACTTGGGGATCAACTCCTCGTACTTGTCGGTGCCTTCGTTGGTGATGATCAAGCGGCGCTTGCCCTTGGTTTCCTTGCCGAAGCTGACCGTGCCCGAGCGCTCCGCCAGAATCGCGGAATCCTTCGGCTTACGGGCCTCGAACAAGTCGGCCACACGCGGCAGACCGCCGGTGATGTCGCGGGTCTTGGAAGACTCCTGTGGGATACGTGCAATGACGTCGCCCACGGACACCTTGGAACCATCCTCCAGGCTGACGATCGCGCCCGCAGGCAGCGCGTAAACCGCCGGGATGTCGGTATTGGCGAAGGTCACTTCCTTACCCTTGGCATTGGTCAACCGCACCACCGGGCGCAGATCCTTGCCGCCCGAACCGCGCTGCTTCGGATCCAACACCACGGTGCTGGTCAAGCCGGTGACGTCGTCCACCTGGCTCGTCACGGTGATGCCGTCGACGAAGTCGGAGAACTTGATCATACCGGCCACTTCCGTTACCACGGGGTGGGTGTGCGGATCCCAATTGGCCACCGCTTGCCCCGCCGTGACGATGTCCGCATCGTTCACGGTGATCGTTGCACCGTATGGAATCTTGTAACGCTCACGTTCACGGCCGAACTCATCCACCACGCCCAGTTCACCGGAGCGCGAAACCGCGACCAGGTGTCCCTTCTCATGCCGGACCGTCTTGATGTTGTGCAGGCGAATGGTGCCCTTGCTCTTGACCTCGACGCCGTTGGCCGCCGCCGCTCGCGAAGCCGCGCCGCCGACGTGGAAGGTACGCATGGTGAGCTGCGTGCCCGGCTCGCCGATCGATTGCGCCGCAATGACGCCCACCGCCTCGCCGATGTTGATGCGGTGTCCGCGGCCCAAATCGCGGCCGTAGCACTGCGCGCACACGCCGTAACGGGTTTCGCAGGTGATGGGCGAACGCACCATGACCTGATCGATGCCCATCTTTTCCAGCAGCTTGACCAACTTTTCGTCGATCAGCACGCCGGCTTTGACGAGCACTTCGCCGCTCGAGGCGACGACCACGTCCTCGGAGACCACACGTCCCAGCACGCGCTCGCCCAAGCCCTCGACCACATCGCCGCCTTCGACGATGGGGGTGATGGACAGGCCGTTGACCGTGCCGCAATCGATCTCGGTGACCACCAGATCCTGCGCCACATCGACCAGTCGTCGCGTGAGATACCCGGAGTTTGCGGTCTTCAGCGCGGTATCCGCCAAGCCCTTGCGCGCGCCGTGAGTCGAGATGAAGTACTGCAGTACGTTCAAGCCTTCGCGGAAGTTCGCCGTGATCGGCGTTTCGATGATCGAGCCGTCCGGCTTCGCCATCAAGCCGCGCATGCCGGCCAGCTGACGAATCTGCGCGGCGGAACCGCGAGCGCCCGAATCGGCCATCATGAAGATCGAGTTGAACGACTTCTGACGGACCTTGTTGCCCTTGTTATCGGTGACCTCGTCGGTTCCCAATTTTTCCATCATGGCCTTGGCCACCTGGTCATTGGTACGCGACCAGATGTCGACCACCTTGTTGTAGCGTTCGCCGTTGGTGACCAACCCTGAGGAGTACTGCTCCTGGATCTCCTTCACCTCTTTGTCGGCGGTCGCCAGGATCTTGGTCTTCTGTTGCGGCACGACCATGTCATCCACACCGATCGACACGCCCGCGCGGGTCGCGTATTGGAAGCCGGTGTACATCAGCTGGTCGGCAAACACGACCGTCTCCTTCAGGCCCACGGTGCGGTAGCACGCGTTGATCGTTCCGGAAATGATCTTCTTGGTCATGTCCTGGTTGATGGCATCGAAGGACAATCCCTTCGGCAGAATTTCGGACAGCAGCGCCCGGCCCGCCGTCGTGTCCACCACCCGGACGTTCTTCACCAGTTGCCCGCTGGAATCGCGGACGTGTTCGACCAGACGCACTTTGACCTTGGCTTGCAGATCGATGTTGCGGCTCTCGTAGGCACGGTGCACTTCAGCGACGTCGCTGAACGCCATGCCCTCGCCCTTCGCGCCCACCCGCTCGCGGGTCATGTAGTACAGCCCCAGCACCACGTCCTGGGAAGGGACGATGATGGGATCGCCGTTGGCCGGCGAGAGGATGTTGTTCGACGACATCATGAGGGCGCGCGCTTCGAGCTGTGCCTCGATGGATAGCGGCACGTGCACGGCCATTTGGTCGCCGTCGAAGTCGGCGTTGAACGCCGTGCAAACCAGCGGATGCAACTGGATCGCCTTGCCCTCGATCAGCACGGGCTCGAAGGCCTGAATGCCGAGGCGGTGCAGGGTGGGCGCACGGTTCAAGAGCACCGGATGTTCGCGGATCACCTCTTCCAGGATGTCCCACACCTCCGGTCCTTCCCTCTCCACCAGGCGCTTCGCAGCCTTGATGGTCGAGGCCTCGCCGCGCAGCTGCAGCTTCGAGAAAATGAAGGGTTTGAACAATTCCAGCGCCATTTTCTTCGGCAATCCGCACTGATGCAGACGCAGAGTGGGACCCACGACGATGACCGAACGGCCCGAGTAATCGACGCGCTTGCCCAAGAGGTTTTGGCGGAAGCGGCCCTGCTTGCCCTTGATCATGTCGGCCAAGGACTTGAGCGGTCGCTTATTGGTGCCCGTGATGGCCCGGCCGCGGCGGCCGTTGTCGAGCAGCGCATCCACAGCTTCCTGCAACATGCGCTTTTCGTTGCGCACGATGATGTCCGGGGCGTTCAGCTCCAGCAGCCGGCGCAGACGGTTGTTGCGGTTGATGACGCGGCGATACAGATCGTTCAGGTCGGAGGTCGCAAAGCGGCCGCCGTCCAGCGGCACCAGCGGCCGCAGGTCGGGCGGCAGCACCGGCAGAACGGTGAGCACCATCCATTCCGGCTTGTTGCCCGACTCCATGAACGCTTCGATGAGCTTCAGGCGCTTCGACAGTCGCTTGATCTTCGTCTCGGAGTTCGTGTTCGACATGTCCTCGCGGACTTTCACGACCTCGGAGGGCAGATCCATGGACTTGAGCAGTTCATGAACCGCTTCGGCGCCCATGCGCGCATCGAATTCATCGCCATGCTCTTCGATCGATTCGAGATACATTTCGTCGGTCAGCAGCTGGCCGCGCTGCAGCGAAGTCATGCCCGGATCCACGACCACGAAGGCCTCGAAGTACAGCACGCGCTCGATTTCGCGCAAGGTCATGTCCAGCATCAAGCCGATGCGTGACGGCAGCGACTTCAAGAACCAGATGTGCGCGGTGGGGCTCGCCAGTTCGATATGGCCCATGCGCTCGCGGCGCACTTTGGACTGTGTCACCTCGACGCCGCACTTCTCGCACACCACGCCGCGATGCTTCAGCCGCTTGTACTTGCCGCACAGGCACTCGTAATCCTTCACGGGTCCGAAGATCTTCGCGCAGAACAAGCCGTCGCGTTCGGGCTTGAAGGTGCGATAGTTGATGGTTTCCGGCTTCTTCACTTCGCCGTACGACCAGGAGCGGATCATGTCCGGCGAGGCAAGTCCGATCTTGATCGAATCGAAATTCTCGACCGGTACCTGCTGCTTGAACAATTTGAGTAAGTCTTTCATTGATTAGGCCTCGCTCTCTAGTTCGATGTTGATGGCCAAGGAACGGATCTCCTTCACCAAGACATTGAACGACTCCGGCATGCCGGCTTTCATTTCATGGTTGCCGTCGACAATCGCCTTGTACATCTGCGTACGCCCGTTGACGTCGTCCGACTTGACGGTGAGCATTTCCTGCAAGGTGTACGCGGCGCCATAAGCCTCCAACGCCCACACTTCCATTTCTCCGAAACGCTGACCGCCGAACTGCGCCTTGCCGCCCAGCGGTTGCTGGGTCACCAGGCTGTACGGTCCGGTGGAACGCGCATGCATCTTGTCGTCGACCAAGTGGTTCAACTTCAGCATGTACATGTAGCCCACGGTCACCGGCCGCTCGAACTGCTCGCCGGTCCGCCCGTCGTGCAGCGTGGTCTGGCCCGAGGTCGGGAGGTCCGCCAGGGTCAGCAGATTCTTGATCTCTTCTTCGCTGGCGCCGTCGAACACCGGCGTCGCCATCGGCACGCCCTTCTTCAGGTTGCTGGCCAGTTCGATGACCTCGGCGTCGCTCATGGACTTGATGTCTTCCTTCTGGCCGCCGGTCTCGTTGTAGACCTGGCCGAGGAATTTGCGCAATTCCACGATCGCGTGCTGCGCTTCCAGCATCTTGCCGATCTTGGCGCCCAAGCCCTTCGCCGCCCAGCCCAGGTGGGTTTCGAGGATCTGACCGATGTTCATACGCGAAGGAACACCCAAGGGGTTCAGCACGATGTCCACCGGCGTACCGTCAGCCATGTACGGCATATCTTCCACCGGCACGATGGAGGAGATGACGCCCTTGTTGCCGTGACGGCCTGCCATCTTGTCGCCCGGCTGCACGCGGCGTTTCACCGCCAGGTACACCTTGACCATCTTGAGCACGCCCGGCGCAAGATCATCGCCCGCGGTGATCTTCGCCTTCTTCTCTTCAAAGCGCTTTTCGAACGCCTTGCGCTGGCCCTTCAAGCGTTCGGAAACGGTTTCCAGCTGCGTGTTGGTCTCTTCTTCCTTGAAGCGAATCTCGAACCACTGTTCGCGCGGTAGATCCGCCAGGTACGCATCATCGATTTGCGTGCCGGACTTGATCTTCTTGGGTCCCGCTTCAGCGGCCTTGCCCTCGATCATGCCGCGAACGCGCTGGAACAAATCGTCTTCCAGGATGCGCTGCTGATCGGCCAAGTCCTTGCGGACCCGCTCGAGTTCCGATTTCTCGATCGCCAGGGCGCGCGAATCCTTCTCCACCCCATCGCGGGTGAATACGCGCACGTCGATCACCGTGCCGTCCATGCCGGGAGGCACTCGCAGCGAGGTGTCCTTAACATCGGAAGCCTTTTCACCGAAGATCGCCCGCAGCAACTTCTCTTCCGGCGTCAGCTGGGTCTCGCCCTTGGGCGTGACCTTGCCCACCAGAATGTCGCCGGCGCGCACTTCGGCGCCGATGAAGGCAATGCCGGCCTCATCGAGCTTCGCCAATGCCGAGTCGCCCACATTCGGGATGTCGGCGGTGATTTCCTCTGGGCCCAACTTCGTATCGCGGGCGACGCAGGTGAGCTCTTCGATGTGGATGGTCGTGAAGCGATCTTCCTCGACCACGCGCTCGGAGATGAGGATGGAATCTTCAAAGTTGTAGCCGTTCCAGGGCATGAAGGCCACCAGCAGGTTCTGGCCGAGCGCGAGCTCGCCCAGATCCGTCGAGGGACCATCCGCCAGCACGTCGCCGCGCTTGATCGAATCGCCGGCATTCACCAGCGGTCGCTGGTTGATGCAGGTGTTCTGGTTCGAACGCGTGTACTTGGTGAGCGAGTAGATATCGACGCCGGGTTCGCCGGCGGTCGTCTCATCATCGTTCACCCGCACCACGATGCGCGAAGCATCGACGGAATCCACGCTGCCGCCGCGCCGTGCCACCACGGTGACGCCGGAGTCGATCGCCACCGCCCGTTCCATACCGGTTCCCACCAGCGGGGTTTCGGAGCGCAGCGTCGGTACCGCCTGGCGCTGCATGTTCGAACCCATGAGCGCGCGGTTCGCGTCGTCGTGTTCCAAGAACGGAATCAAAGATGCTGCGACCGACACGATCTGCTTCGGCGACACATCCATGTAATGGATCTTGTCCGGCGCAGACAGGGTGAACTCGTTCTGCGTGCGGCAGGAGATCAGGTCATCGCTGAATTCGCCCTTCTCATTCAGGGTCGCATTCGCCTGCGCGATCACGTACTGGCCTTCCTCAATGGCCGACAGGTAGTCGATCTTGTCGGTCACCTTGCCGTTGGCGACGCGCCGATACGGCGTCTCGAGGAATCCGTAGTCGTTGGTGCGCGCATACACGGCCAGCGAATTGATCAAACCGATGTTCGGACCTTCCGGCGTTTCGATCGGGCATACCCGGCCGTAATGCGTCGGATGCACGTCGCGGACTTCGAATCCGGCCCGCTCGCGCGTCAGGCCGCCTGGGCCAAGCGCGGAAACGCGGCGCTTGTGCGTGACTTCAGACAGCGGATTGTTTTGATCCATGAACTGCGAGAGCTGCGAGGAACCGAAGAATTCCTTCACCGCGGCCGCAACCGGCTTCGCGTTGATCATTTCCTGCGGCATGATCGGCTCGCTTTCCGCGATCGTCAGACGCTCCTTCACCGCGCGTTCCACGCGCACCAGACCGATGCGGAAGGCGTTCTCGGCCATTTCGCCGACGCTGCGAACGCGACGGTTGCCCAGGTGATCGATATCGTCCACATGGCCATTGCCGTTGCGGATGTCGATCAAGGTCTTCATGACCTCGATGATGTCTTCCTTGCTCAAGACGCCCGAGCCGGTGATTTCCTCACGGCCCACGCGGCGGTTGAACTTCATGCGGCCGACGGGCGATAAGTCATAACGCTCGCCGTTGAAGAACAGATTTTGGAACAGGTTCTCGGCCGCATCCTTGGTCGGCGGCTCACCGGGACGCATCATGCGATAGATTTCCACCAGCGCCTCGAGGCGCGTCTTGGTGGGATCGATGCGCAAGGTGTCGGAAATGAACGGACCGCGGTCCAAGTCATTCACATACAGGGTTTTGATTTCCGTGATGCCGCTCTCGATGAGCTTGGCCACCGTCGGCACCGTGAGGATCTCATTGGCCTTGGCCAGGATCTCGCCGGTCTCGGTGTTGACGATGTCGTGCGCCAGGACTTTGCCCTGCAGGTATTCGGTGGGCACGGGCAGGCGCTTTATGCCGGCTTCCTCGAGCTCCTTCACATGGCGTGCGGTGATGCGGCGGCCTTCCTCGACGATCACCTTCTTACCGACGCGGATTTCGAACGCCGCCGTCTCGCCGCGCAAGCGCTGCGGAACGACCTCGAATTCGATTTCCTTCTTCGACAGATAAAAGGCGTTCTTCTCGAAGAAGATGTCGAGAATCTGTTCCTCGGTGTAGCCGAGCGCCCGCAGAATGATGGTCACCGGCAATTTGCGGCGCCGATCGATGCGCGCGAACACGCAATCCTTCGGGTCGAACTCGAAGTCCAGCCATGAGCCGCGATACGGAATGATGCGGGCGGAGAACAGCAGCTTGCCCGAGGAATGGGTCTTGCCGCGGTCGTGATCGAAGAACACGCCCGGGCTGCGATGCAGCTGCGACACGATGACGCGCTCGGTGCCGTTGATGATGAAGGTGCCGTTATCGGTCATGAGCGGCAGTTCGCCCAGGTACACCTCTTGCTCGCGCACGTCCTTGACGGGCTTCTTGGCGCCGCTGGCTTCCTTGTCGAGCACCACCAGGCGCACCTTCACGCGCAGCGGGGCCGCATAGGTCAATCCACGCAGTTGGCATTCCTTGACGTCGAATACCGGCTCGCCGAGGCGATAGCTCACGTACTCGAGCGTTGCGTTCCCGGAATAGCTGGAAATGGGGAACACGCTGTCGAAAGCGGCGTGCAAGCCGATTTCATCGCGTTTGGATTCCGCGGTATCCGCCTGCAAGAAGCGCCGGTACGAATCCAATTGGATCGCCAGCAGGTAGGGCGTGCCGAGGATGCTCGGACGCTTACCAAAGTTCTTACGGATGCGTTTCTTTTCGGTGAACGAATAGGCCATTAGAGATCACCCTTGTTCCAGTATCGCGGCGCGTTTTTGCGCGCCAATTAACGGGGCCTTAACGGCCCCGCCTCAAATCAATTCAAATCAAGAACGCAGCCGACGGCAGCCGCTGGGTAGCGGCAACCATCGAACTGCGCATATCGGCAATAATCACTACTTGATGGCAGCCTTGGCGCCCGCGGCCTCGAGCTTCGTCTTGATCGTCTCGGCGTCCGCCTTGGGAATGCCTTCCTTGACCGTCGAAGGCGCGCCCTCGACCAGGTCTTTGGCTTCCTTCAGCCCCAAGCCCGTGATCTCGCGGATGACCTTGATGACGCCGACTTTGTTGGCGCCGAATTCGGTCATCGTCACGGTGAACTCGGTCTGCGCTTCAGCAGCCGGAGCCGCTGCGCCGCCGCCGCCGCCCGCCGCAGCCGCTGCCACAGGAGCAGCCGCAGTGACGTTGAACTTCTTTTCCATGTCGGCAATCAGCTCGACCACTTCCATGACCGTCATCTTGGAAATTGAGTCGAGGATTTCGTCTTTAGTAACAGCCATTATCGTCTCCAAATAAATATGGGTTTGTAACCCGAATCAGGATTAATTCGTCGCCGCCTGCGCCGCACCGCTCTTCTTGGCTTCAAGAACAGCAGCCAGCGTCCGCACCAACTTCGAGTTGGGGGCAGCCAACGTACCAACGAACTTCGCAATCGGCGCTTTGAGCACACCCAGCATTTGCGACAGCGCTTGCGCGCGTGTGGGCAATGAAGCCACACGCTCGAGTGAATCGGGTTTGAGCAATTGCCCGCCCAATGACACCAACGTCGTCACCAATTTGTCGTTGTCCTTGGCAAACGCCTTGACGATGCGGGCGGCAGCGCCCGGATCGTCGTTGGAGAATGCCAGGACAATGGGTCCTTTCAGCGCCGGAGAAATGCACTCGAAAGCGGTGCCGGCAACGGCCTTGCGCGCGAGCGTGTTCTTGACGATCCGCAGGTAGACCCCTTCCTTGCGCGCCTTGGCGCGAAGGTCGGTCATCTGCGTCACGGTCAAGCCACGGTTCTCCGCGCCCACCACGGACAGGGCTTTCGCCGCGACCGCGTTGACTTCTGCCACCACGACTTTCTTCTCTTCTAACTTGAGTGCCACTAAGGTTCCCCTTAAGAGAAGTCACACATCGGATACGAGCGCCGCCGCTCGTATCCACCCTTTGAGTACTGAGTACTCATTGGTGCGACCTTCTCAGGCAATTCCTGATTCCGGTCCCACCATCTGCGCAGGCCATCATTAAGAGCCTCGAGTTTCCTGCGAAACTTTGAGCCCGCCTGCGGTCTTCGACGGTGAGTGCGATCGGCCTTGCGGCTCCTCGCAGCCCTCCGTTTCTAGGCGCTTACGCACTTTTCATGCGCTACGCGCAACTCTCAACGGGGCCGATGCGGCCCCGAACTCTCATGCGCTTCGCGCAACTCTCAACGGGGCCGATGCGGCCCCGTCCTTAAAAATTCAGAACTAAATTTTCACCAAACCTAAGCTCGCCTGATCGACTGTGACCCCAGGACCCATGGTCGAGGAGACGGTCAGCTTCTTTAGGTAAACGCCCTTGGACGTCGCTGGTTTGATCTTCTGCAGATCGTTCACCAGCGCCAACAGGTTTTCCTTCAGCGCCCCCGGCTCGAAATTCGCGCGGCCGATCTGCGCGTGCACGATGCCCGCCTTATCGGTGCGGTAACGCACCTGGCCGGACTTCGCGTTCTTCACCGCTTCGGCCACATTGGGCGTGACGGTGCCGACCTTGGGGTTCGGCATGAGTCCGCGAGGTCCCAAAATCTGACCGAGCTGGCCGACGATGCGCATGGCATCGGGGCTCGCGATAACCACGTCGAAATCGATCTGTCCGGCCTTCACCTTTTCGGCCAGATCCTCGAAACCGACGATGTCGGCGCCGGCCGCTTTGGCGGCATCGGCGTTCTTGCCCTGGGTGAACACGGCCACGCGGACCGTCTTGCCCGTGCCGTGAGGCATCACGGTTGAGCCGCGCACCTGTTGGTCCGATTTGGTCGCATCGACGCCCAAATTCACGGACACGTCCACGGACTCATTGAATTTCGCAGTCGCAAATTCCTTGACCAGCTTCAACGCGTCATCGATCGGGTAAGACTTCCCCGGCGGCAGCTTGTCTTTCCAGGTCTTGGTTCGTTTCACTACGGCAGGCATGTCACACCCCCTCCACGTCAACGCCCATGCTGCGGGCGCTGCCGGCAATGGTGCGCACGGCCGCGTCTAAGTTGCTCGCGGTCAAATCAGGCATTTTCATCTTGGCAATATCTTCCAGCTGCTTGCGGGTCACCTTCCCAACCTTGGCGGTGTTCGGGGTGGCACTGCCCTTGGGAATGCCAAGCGCCTTGGCAATGAGCACGGACGCCGGCGGCGTCTTCATGATGAAGGTAAAGCTGCGGTCGCTGTATACCGTGATCACTACTGGGGTCGGTAATCCTTTTTCCAAGGCCTGGGTCTGCGCATTAAATGCCTTGCAGAACTCCATGATGTTCACGCCTTGCTGGCCGAGCGCCGGGCCCACCGGTGGGCTGGGGTTGGCCTGGCCTGCAGGGATCTGCAGCTTGATATAGCCGGTAACTTTCTTCGCCATCTAACGCTCCTGTGGGTGCAAACGCCCCTCCTTGCGGAGAAGCTCCCCGGTTAAATCAACCCTTCTCGACTTGCGAGAAATCCAATTCCACGGGCGTCGATCGCCCCAGGATCTGCACCGCCACCTGCAGCCGGTTCTTTTCGTAATTCACCGACTCGACCACCCCGTTGAAATCGTTGAACGGGCCATCGGTCACGCGCACCACTTCGCCGGGCTCGAACAATACTTTCGGCTTCGGCTTGTCCACGCCCTCTTCGACGCGGCGCAAAATGGACATCGCTTCCTTATCGGTAATGGCCGCCGGCTTATCGCTGGTGCCGCCGATGAAACCTAAAACCTTCGGCACTTCCTTCACCAGGTGCCAGGTGTCTTCGTCCATTTCCATTTGCACGAGCACATAGCCCGGGAAGAACTTGCGATCCGACTTGCGCTTCTGGCCGTCGCGCATTTCAACCACTTCCTCGGTGGGCACGAGAATCTCGCCGAACTTGGCCTCGAGGCCGGCGCGCTTGACCCGCTCTTTCAACGACTCCGAAACTTTGTGCTCGAAGTTCGAGTAAGCGTGAACCACATACCATCGCAAGGACATAGAAGGCTCCGTGTTCGTTAGCCCGTCTGGCCGCCCAAAAAGCGCGTCATCCAGGTAAGAACCCAGTCAAGGACGAAGAAGAAAAAGCCCATGGCAACCGCAAAACCAAAAACGATGTAGGTCGTTTTGATGGTCTCTGAGCGATCCGGCCATACCACCTTGCGCAGCTCCACGCGGGCTGCCTGAGCAAATTGCACAAATTCTCTGCCGTACGAGCTGAGCCACATCAAGCCCGCGCCTACGCCCAAGCCCGCCACGACCATGATGATGCGAAGCGGCAGCGGCAGTTCGTCGTACCAATAAAACGCGGCTATTCCGCTTAAGATCGCTACGATCGACAGAATCAGGAGCGCGTTATCCTTGGACGAGGAAACCGCGGGTGTCTGCACTTCAGCCATGTCTTTACGCTGTTCCTACGGGCACGCATCAATGGCAGGGCAGGAGGGAATCGAACCCCCAACCTGCGGTTTTGGAGACCGCCGCTCTGCCAATTGAGCTACTGCCCTGTATTCGATGACCAATGTGTTACGCAATCACCTTAGCAACGACGCCGGCGCCGACGGTTTTACCACCCTCGCGGATGGCGAAGCGCAGGCCCTGCTCCATCGCGATCGGGGCGATCAGCTCCACCACGATCTTGATGTTGT
>Ga0210406_10003065_pt1 | contig 18569 bp, 20 predicted proteins | sample IncBWC30MmetaG_FD_155454 | JGI IMG/M metagenome (GOLD analysis project Ga0210406, IMG submission 155454) | Forest soil microbial communities from Barre Woods Harvard Forest LTER site, Petersham, Massachusetts, United States - Inc-BW-C-30-M | ecosystem: Environmental > Terrestrial > Soil >... | reverse complement strand
GTACGGCGGCCGGGCGGTTATTCTTGCGCGCTTTGTTCCGATAATCCGAACGTTCTGCCCTCCGGTGGCGGGAGCCGCCTTCATGCCGTATTCGCGGTATTTGATCTTCGACATCGTGGGCGGCGTGATTTGGGTTGGTGCGATGATTTTGGGCGGCTACTCTCTGGGACGGTCGGTGCCCAACATCGGGCAGCGTATCCATTATGTAATTGCAGTGGTGGTTGCAGCATCCCTGCTTCCGGTGGTGATCAGCGTCCTGCGGGCGCGGCGCGCGGCGGCTCGCGGAGAGGCCCGCTAGGCGTGGCGGTGCGGAAAATTCGCGCGGTCCTTTTCGATATAGGGCGTGTGCTGATCCGAATCGACGTAGGCCGCGCCATGCGAGGCCTGGCTTCCGGAACATCGCTGTCGCCGCAGGAACTTTGGCTGGCCATCGAAAAAGACCCGCGCTGGAAGGATTGGCAGGAAGGCCGCATCTCCGCACGCGATTGGCATCTTCACATGAAGCAGCGCTTCGGAGGAGCGGCGACGTTTGAACAGTTCATGCAGGCTTGGAACCTGGTGCTGGATCCTGAACCCATACTCGACAACGCGCTGTTCGAGAAGCTTTCCAAGGGCTATCGATTGGGGGTGCTATCCAACACCGACCCGATCCACGTTGCGTACATCGAGTCGCACTACGATTTCTTCTCCTACTTTCCGGTCCGCATTTATTCCTGCGCAATTGGGGCGGCAAAACCGAATCCACTGATTTACCGAGAGGCGCTGCGGGCTTGCGGAGTGCGAGCGGAGGAAGCCGTGTACGTCGACGATATTGCGGCCTACGTGGAGGCGGCGCGGCGGCTTGGCCTGACTGGTATCCAATTCCAGGGTTCCGAGCAACTCGAATCGGCGTTTCATGACCTAGGTTTGCGGATCTGAAAAGCGGCAGTGTCCATTTTTCCACGGCTAAACGCTTCGGGTGCGTAATCTTTCCCAGGACTAGTACGCGGCACCTGTCCTACCGGCCTGCTGCCCTGGCTTACCAAGACCTGTCCCTTCATTCACTTACGAAGGCGGACGTTCCAATCTGACCAGCGCGGGCGTTTGGCGCGAGGCATGCACTCACCCTAGCCAAGGGCCAGTATTCAAAAGCCAAGGGCCGGTACTGAAAACTAAGTTTCGCCCCACAGGGGTGAAGGAGAAAAGATTGTCTATGTCCGACGAACACATTATCGAAACCAGGGAAACACCAGCGTGGCAACTTCCCGCGATCGTAGTGCTTGGGCTTATCGCGGTAGGCGGCTTGTGGTTTGGCTGGAACGCTTCTTCCAAGCTTGACGCAACTCAGCAATCCGTGGCATCGCAACTCAAGACCACCGAGCAGGCCGTGCAGCAGGATGTTTCGTCATTGAAAGACCGGTTGGCGCAGGACGAGAAGTCCAACACGGATCTGCAGGGCGACCTCAATGTGGTGACCAAGAAGCTCAAGATTACGCAAGGGCAGTTGAAGACCGCCCGCGCGGAAGCCGCCAAGCTCAGCGACGAAACGACCCAGAAGCTCACCGCGCTGGACACCTCGGTCAAAGGGGAGTTGGCGACGAAAGCCTCGTCGGATGACCTCAAGAACGTGGACACCAAGGTTGGCGGCGTTCGCACCGACCTGGACACCACCCGTGACGACCTGAAGATGGCGCGCAGCGAGATGGGGACCCTGATCGCACGCAACCACGATGAGATTGACCAACTCCGCCGGATGGGCGAGCGCGATTACGTTGAATTCACCATCGCCGGGAAGAACAGGCCACAGAAGATCGGAAATGTGACCGTGGAGCTGAAGGGCGTCAACCAGAAGCGCAATCAGTACAGCGTCGTCATGACGGTGGAAGACAAGCGCTTTGACAAGAGGAATCGGGCACTGAACGAGCCGGTCTTCTTCTACACTTCCGGCACGCGTCTACCTGAAGAGATGGTGATCAATAAGGTCGGCAAGGACCAGGTCAGCGGCTACGTGAGCATCCCGAAGGCGAATTCGCAGCAGGCAGCGTCGACGACTTCGACTTCCGGCAGGTAAAACACAAAGCAGAAGCCTGGCTCAATCGTGGCCTGGGCGCAAAGGCGGGCAGCTTCGGCTGCCCGCCTTTTTTGTTGCAGCGAGAGCGAACGGCGGAAAGTCCGCTACAATGACTTGGCTGCACGGAGCGACCTTGCTTCAGACTCCCGCGATTGTCTTCTGCGACGTTGATAGCTTCCTACCGGTGCATGGGAAAATGGCACCGGGGTTCGACGAATTCAGCGTAGAACTGGAGCAGGCAGCTATCCCGATCGTCTGGGTCACCGACCGCACACGCTTGCAGATTGACGACCCGCTCCGAAAACTCGGCCATACTCACCCATTCATCGCGGAGGGAGGCTGCGGAGCTTACCTTCCCGAGGGGTATTTCCATTTGCGCCCGGCGAAAACCGTGCGCCTTGGCCGTTTCACGTGCCTTCCGGTTGCGGAGCCCCAACCGGCGGCAGCGGAGGCCCTGGAGGAACTATCTGCGGAAACCGGCGTCGCGGTGGTACCGCTGCGGTCTCTGTCTCCACGAGAACTGGCGCAAAACTCAGGCCTGCCGGCGGCGCAGGCGGAATTGGCGCGGCACCCCGATTTTGACGAGCCTTTCTTCTTTGCCGGCGCGGTAGAGGCCGACGTGCGGCGTTTTACGGCGGAGAGCGCCAATCGGCATTGGCAGTTGCGTCAGCGCGGCGTCTTATGGTCGCTCGCAGTCGGCGCGAACCTGAAGCAGTGTGTGAAGGAGCTCTCCAAGCTATATACGCGCGCTTTGCGCTCGCAGCCAAAGATTGTGGGAATTGCCTCCGAGGACGACGGCTCACAGCTGCTGGAGGCGTGCGATCGCGGCTTCTTGTTGGTGGACGACACCACCTCGGCGGGCGCTGCCCCGGTGAGAAAGGACCGCTTGCCCGCGCGATTTCGAGAGATGTCGCTCGACGCTGCGGATGTCTGGGAGCGCATTGCTGAGGCGTTGAGCAGCAAAGCTTAAGTGCCACTGGAAAAAATGTACCGATGATTGCCCGTCTTGCACTAAGCTGTCGTGGCGACAGTTGCTAAATTTGGTGCCGACGCGTGCAACTTGTTGATTCTCGAAGACGATACGCAAGTCTTCAGATATCACGGACTGGCCACTTAGTTGCCCGAAGTTATGGTAGACGCGACGTTGCGTCTGCCGGGCAACTCTCGCGTGGGGTCCACAGCGTGGGGGCCGAGTACTAGGAGACCTCTTACTATGGCTTGGATCGGGCGCTGCCTCCACATTCCCGCTTCAGAAACACAGAAGACTTTTGTGATTGCCGTATGCATCGTCGCGATGAGCATTATGGCCGTCGGACTTGTCTGGCAAGCCGAAATTATCGCGCACCAGCGGGAAGCCATTCGATGGCTCGAAACCTCAAAGTTCGGCGGCTGACGGTGGTGCTGTTCATGGCCCCGGCGGTCTTTGCCGCGCCCAAGCAGGCTGCGCCATCTGAAACGGTTCCGCAAGCAAGCAACGACAGCGCGCGTTCCACCGCCGGCAAAGCCACTTCGCACGCACGCCCCGCCCGCAAGCATCGCGACGGCAACCATCATCGCCGCCCCCGCACGACGGCCAAAAAGCACAACTTGTAAAAAGAAATGGGGAGCCTGGCGGCTCCCCATTTTTTCGTTTGCTGTGTCGTCTCGGAAGCGACGCTGACTGCGCGCATGTTTTCGGGCGACGCGCACCGCGAGAGCGGTGTGTTCAGCTTCGGTTCAGCTCTAAGCCCGGTGGAGTCATGCTCCCTCCTGAGCCTGATGAGCTCACACCTCTGCTTTACTCCTGCTTAGCCCGAAGTGCAAGCGAAGAGATGGAGAAATGCAAAGGTGGGTCAAACGGAGTTTGCGGAAATTTGCGCAGCTACTTGATAAACAACGATTCGCGAAGCTGATCGCGTCCGACAAATGATTTCATAGTCCGGTAGCGGCCGAAGAGATCCTGAATCTCGCGATTTTGATAGACGCGCTGCGCAGGACACAGCACCGGGGAGGAAACCACTTGCAGCGAAGAGGTATCCACAACGCGATACCGCTGAAAGCCTTCCGGCTTCTTGCTGTGAAACATCGCGAAAACCACGCCGCCCGGGCGCAGCAGTTCCGTCAGATTCGCCACCAATTGCTTCGCGACTACCGGCTCGAGGTAGTCCAGCAAGTCCCACAGCAGGACGGCATCAAAAGAAGAGTGCGGATACTGCAGGTTGGCTTCCAGGAAACGGGCGGCCCGAGCCGAGGGAGTCACATCCAGGGTGTGGTGAGCCGCGCGCCCAGCAGCGTCACGCAGTTTTGCTTCTTCCTCCCCGAGGAACTCCTTCCACGCACGCAAAAGGTCCTCAGAGGAAACGCGAAATCCACGCTCGATGAAGAAACTCAGTGTGGTTTGCCAGGCGGGGCCAAGGTCCAACAACGCGCCGCGACCGAGCCCGTCGAGATTCCACAAAAATTCTTTCAGCCCGTTGGACACGCGGTTGGATTCGCACAGTTCCGGCGCTCGTGTTGCTCCTACCGACGCGACAGGAGAAGGGCCGCTGTTGCGCGGTCTGCCAGAAGCACCCATCGGGCGAGACACTCCCCGGCTGCCGCCAACTCCCGCGCCCACGCCAATGCCTAGCTTGTTGAGAAAGCTCATCAGTTTGCCGCCGATCCGGAGCTCACAGAGGACCCGCCGCTCTTGGAGGCTCCCGCAGCGACGCTACGCGCTTCAGCGTGCGCATCGATGGGCTTACCCGTTTCGATTTCCACGCGGCCGCGCAGCACCGCGCCATCCTCAATCATCAGGCGTTCCGTCTGCAAGTCTCCGGCGACGTTCCCGGTGCTCCAAAGTTGAATCTTCTCGCGGCCTACAATTTTTCCGTCGACGCGACCGCGCACAATCACTTCGCGCGCAAAAATGTCGGCTTTCACGACACCATTCGGCCCGACCGTCAAGCTGCCATTGCTCAAATTTACTTTGCCCTCGAAGGGGCCGTCGATGAAAAGATCTTCGCTGCCGGTGATTTCGCCCTTAATGCGAATTCCCTGACTGATGCAGGCGGATGCTTTTGAGGAAACAGGAAGGCCGGTACGAGCTTCGCGTGCGGGACTGCCAGGTTCCGTTGGCGAGCCTGTGGGAAATCCGGCTGCATTCTCCGGAACCTCTTGAGATTTTACGTCTTCTTTTTTCCACATGGGACACCTCGACGAAGAATTTTCACTCCGATAAGTCGCTCTTCGTCGGCTGGTTGGGATTCGCGACTTGAGACGGTGAACATAGTACAGCACTTAGCGGCTGTAAAGGGAAATACCTAGCACCAAATCTTGCGTGTGACGTGACGTGCTACACTACCGCTAGCGCGTTCCCTGCCCCGGGTGCCACAATAACTTGTGATTTATCAGCATTGTCTGACCCAACATGCTGCTCCCAAATCGCCACCATCATGCCCGCCATCTCGCGTACCAGCTTTTTGATGGATATTCGCTTTTCCCACCAGCTCTCGGGATCGAAGTCGCCATCGTGGGCGCCTGTAATTTGGACTCGTACATCCGCTGGAAATATGTGGGTAAAAATATAGCGAGCTCGCCGGGTGTGATAGTTGGAGGTCACCACAATCACGCTGCGCCATTTTTTTTGTCTGGCCACTTCCGCCAGCGCTTTCGCTTCTTCCCGGGTGTTATCGGAGTCGTGCGCGACTCGCAGAATCTTGTCTTTCGGCACGCCGCGCTCGATCAAGTCATGCTCCATCAATTCCGCAATGCCGGCATAAGGACGCAAGCGCCGGCCGCTGGCCACAACGATGGGGCCGAGGCCCTGGCGGTAGACTTGTGTGGCGCGCGTGGCGCGGTCGGCATAAAAATTGTCGTCACTGAGGACCAGGATCGCGTCCGATCGCTCCAGAGTATCTTCCACCACCCAGCTTTCGCCTAACTGGCGAAGAATCGGATGCCGGGCCAGATACAGCGCGACCAATACGATCAAAATCCCTACCAGCGCGGCCAGCGAGAAGAGTATTCCGCCGCTTTGGGACGGGTCTTGCCGCTGCCAACCGCGCAGGGTCATGTATTGGGATCCAGCGCCCGGAGTTGCTCCGCGGCTTGCTCCGGCAGCAGCGAGTTAAAGTAAACCTCTTTAATGCTGTAGGACTTGCTGCGCCTTTCAAGGATGGGCAGGATTTCAATGTGCCAGTGGAAATCGTCGGATAACGTTTTCCAGTAACCTGCCAGTTCGCCCTTCTTGCTGAGCGTATTGGGCGCCGTGTGCACCACCAGGTGATACGCCGGACTGACTTTTTCCAGGCGGCGCAACACACGGCCTAAAAGAGCGGCGAGTTGCCGGCGATTGGCACCCGGCCGGGGTTGCTCGAACAGATGATTGTGCCGGCGGTGCAACACCCAAATTTCGTATGGCACGCGCGAAGAGTACGGGCACAACGCGTAGTAATCGCCCTGCACGTCGACAATGCGCTTCCCTTGCTTTTCGTCCTGGCGCACGACGTCGCAGAAAATACAGCGTTCGCGTTCCTGGAACCATTCGCTGGCGGAACTCAGCTCGTACTTGACCCGCCGCGGGACAAAAACCGTAGCGGTAATCTGCGAGTGCGCGTGCGACCATTCGTCGCCCGCCAGCAGCCCCTGATTCTTGAACACCGCTACGTACTTGAAACGCGCATCTTTCTTCAAGTCCGCAATGCGCGAAGCCCACACCCATAGGACGCGCTCGATCTCTTCGTCGCTAAACTGCGACATCTTCTTGTCGTGTTGCGGAGTTTCCACCACAACCTCGTGCGCGCCGATGGCGCCCATCTTGTCGTACATGCCCTCGGCCACTCGGCCGGGATCGCCCTCGATGCGGTACAGCGGGTCTGGATGCGCCACGACGCGCACCTGCCAGGTTCCCTCCGCGGGCCAGGTCAGGATTGCGGGCATTTTCTCTACGGTTCCGGGATCGAAGGGGCACGACTGCGGAGAATCGCCGGACGACTCACGCTGCCCTAGAACGACCCAGCTTTGTGTGATGGGATCTCGTCGAATTTCCATGCGGGATTCTTCAGCAAAAGCGGTGCGACGCGCGCAGCGTCGACAGACTAGTCCAAATCAACATCCGCAGCCGCTAGAAAATCGTTCTGCCGCGCCTTTCTTTTTTTATGTTCACGAGGGAGTAGTTTCTGTGGCGTGGCAAGAATTGTCAAGCAAACGCGTGCTATGCTCACGCGACATGGACAGCAACGTACGATTTATGCAGCAAGCGCTGGAGGAGGCGCGCGCGTCAGCGGCAGCCGGAGAAGTGCCTGTCGGCGCCGTTCTGGTGCACGATGGCAAAATCCTCGCGCGCTCGGGCAATCGCACCATCCGCGATTGCGATCCGACAGCGCATGCCGAAATAGTGGTTTTGCGCGAAGCCTCGCGCGTCCTCGGCAACTACCGCCTCGCGGCGACCGCGCTGTACGTCACCGTGGAGCCTTGCAGCATGTGCGCGGGGGCCATTATTCAGGCGCGCGTGCCTCGCCTGGTTTACGGTTGCGATGATCCAAAGGGCGGCGCCGTTCAATCCTGCTTCGAGATCTTGACAGACCCGCGGCTGAACCATCAGGTCGAAGTGGCGACGGGCATTCTAGCGAGTGACTGCGCCGCCATTCTGCAGTCCTTCTTTGCTGCCCGGCGCTAGCACTCCATTGCTGAGCGTGCGAAGCCTCTGCTACGATTGCAGGAGCAGCCGCGGAGAGGTGTCTGAGCGGTTGAAAGAGCTCGCCTCGAAAGCGAGTGTAGGGGGAACCCTACCGTGGGTTCAAATCCCACCCTCTCCGCCAATTTTTTCATTTACGTAAAATGGGTCGGATTGCGCCTGGGCCTTAGATATGGCAGGAGGCGGCGCCGCGCTTTTCGAGATAGCGCTGGTGGTAATCCTCGGCTCGATAGAAGGGGCCAGCCGCGGTGATTTCCGTGGCGATGGGCTTGCGGAATTTGCCGCTGGCTTGCCAAGCGGCTTTTGACTTTTCCGCGGCGGCTTTTTGCTCCGGCGAATGGAAGAAAATTGCCGTGCGGTATTGCGACCCGAAGTCCGGACCCTGGCGGTTTACCTGCGTGGGATCGTGCATCTGCCAGAAGGCGTCGAGCAACTTTTCGTAGCTTACCTTTGACGGGTCGAAAGTAACCTGCACGACTTCGGCGTGACCGGTTTCGTCGGTGCAGACGTCTTTGTATGTGGGATTTACGGTGTGACCACCGCTATAGCCCACCGCAGCGTCGACTACACCGGGGATGCGGCGAAACTCTGCTTCGATTCCCCAAAAGCATCCTGCTGCAAAGGTTGCTGTTTCGGACATGGGCGGCTCCTCTTCTCAGGTCCATTCTACTCGGATTTTGCGCACAGTATTCGATGCAGGAGTCAGGCGCCGCGATTCGCGATACGATATTTGACGTGGCGCGGGGTTTCGCGAGAGCATGGAAGTTTTGGAGAGCACGGAAAAAATGGACCTGGGACTACAGGGGCGCTCGGCTATCGTGGCCGCGAGCAAAGAGTGCTTTTCGTCGGAGGTGAAGCAACCTGTGGACGGGTTGCCGCTGTCCAACTCAGTGCGCGTAGCAGTGACTGGATTCGCGCGCACGCCAGCGAACGGACATGCACAGTTCGACATTGCGGTAAACACGTTTGGCCAGGGCACGCTCACGGCACCCCTCGACACTCTTGCGAAAAGCATTTCCAAGCGCTCGAACGTCAAACTAGAGGAGGTCTCCGCCGGCAGGCCTCGGGAGATTCCCGCAGGCCGAATCGGCAAGCCCGAGCAGTTAGCCGCGGGGGTTGGAGATCCGACTTCGCAACGCGCCAGCTACGTAGACCGAACGTTTCTTGCCGTGGATGGCAGGCTGGTTCGGAGCCCCCTCTAGTTCATGAGCAGATCCAAGCGGCGTTTTGATCTGGCTGTGTTGCCGGGCTCCTTCGCGATAGTGCATCTGGCGGCAGCTGCGCCTTTCCCGCGATGGGCGGTGCAAGGAGAATTTTTCTCAGTCACGCGGACTAGCGATGAGGTTTCGGTCGTCTGCACCGCGGATCAAGTTCCCAAAGACGTTAAAGCGGAAGCGGGCTGGCGGGTTTTGAAGGTGAAGGGCCCGTTTGCTCTCTCGGAAATTGGTGTTTTGGCCGCGCTGTCGGCTTCGTTGGCCGAGGCGAAGGTAAGTTTGTTCGCCATTTCCACCTTCGATACGGATTATTTGCTGGTCAGCGAGAAGCAGTTACTTGCCGCAATCGCGGCACTCAGAGGCGCTGGACACCGAATCAAGGAATCTGGCGCTGCTGCATCGCACAATTTGTCACGGAGAAAAAAAGGATGATGAATGCATTTTGTCGAAACGCGAATCGAATTCGCTGGGTAATTCTCGCGCTGGCCGCGGTTGCCGGCATGGCGATTGCGCCCACACACTTGCGCGCAGACGAGCCCTACGCGCGCAATCGCGACTACGATTTGCAGAATTCAAGGATTGCCCTGCGGTTCGATGTGGAGCAAAAGAAGGTGATCGGGGAGGTAACCCATACGCTGGCGATTTTGCGCGAGGGCACATCGAAAATCGCCTTCGACTCCGTCGGGTTGAACATTCAAAGCGTCACGCTCAATAAGGCGCCCGCGAAGTTTGAAAGCACTGCCTCGAAGCTCATCGTCACGTTGCCCGCGGCCGCGCAAAGCGGCGAAAAATTCGATGTGGACATTCGCTACGAAGGCAAGCCGGCCAAGGGTTTGTACTTCATTCTACCCGACAAGGATTATCCCAACCGGCCCAAGCAAATCTGGTCACAAGGCGAATCGGAAGACACGCGCTACTACCTCCCTACCTATGACTATCCCAACGACCGGCTGACCACGGAAACCATTCTCACCGTTCCCGCTTCGTGGATCACGGTGGCGAACGGCAAACTCATCAACGTCACTAAAGCCGGCGACGACCTGAAGACCTGGACCTGGCGTGAGTCCCTGCCGAGCTCGACGTATCTGATCACCGTGGTTGCGGGAGAATTTGACGAAGTGAAGCAAGCCTGGCACGGGCTGCCGGTGACCTACTACGCCCCGAAGGGGCGCGGCGACCGCCTGCTGCCGAACTACGAGCGCACGCCTGCGATGATGGAACTGTTCAGCAAGAAGCTCGGCGTGGACTATCCCTGGGAGAAATACGCGCAAACGATGGTGGACGATTTCGTGGCCGGCGGGATGGAAAATTCCAGCGCTACCACCAACACCAGCAGTTCGCTGCGCAATGCGAAATTGATACCCGAATTCCCGGGTGACGAGGACCCGCTGATTTCGCATGAGTTGGCGCATCAATGGTTCGGCGACCTGGTCACCTGCAACGATTGGGGAAACGTCTGGTTGAACGAGGGGTTCGCGACGTTCTTCGAGATGTTGTGGAGCGAATCCCACTATCCTAAGGAACAGGCGGACTACGACCGGTGGACTGCGGTTCAGGAGTGGCTCGGAGATTCCGGCCTATTCGCCAAACCGGTCGTGCGTCACGATTTTGACGACTCCAGCGAGTTTGACGACAACGCTTATGGAAAGGGCGGCCTGGTGCTGTACATGCTTCGCCGGCAAATGGGCGAGGATGCCTTCTATCGCGGCCTGCGGCACTACCTGGAAGTCTACCGCGGCAGGAACGTAGTCACCGCCGATCTCATCAAGTCCATCGAAGAAGCGAATCACATAGACGTGCAGCAATTCTTTGACGAGTGGATTTATGGAGCCGGCGCGCCAAAGTTTGACGTCGGCTACACATATGACGACGGAAAGCACCAGATTGCGCTGACCGTGAAGCAAACACAGAAAGCGGAAGGCCGCGTCGGCATCTTCCATGTTCCGTTGGATGTTGAGATCACGACCGCGTCGGGCAGCAAGGCGCACAGGATTCCTGTTTCCAAGGAGGCAGAAACGTTCCCGTTACCTTCGGATTCTGCTCCGTTGATGGTGCTATTCGATAAAGGCGGCCAGATCCTGAAATCCGTGGAGTTTCACAAGGAAAAGAAGGAGTGGCTGTATCAACTAAAGAACGCCACGGAACTCGCGGATCGCGCTGAAGCGGTGCAAGCGCTGGCGAAATTCAAGAACGACGATGAAGCCGTGACCGCTCTCGGCACGGCGCTGAACACGGACAAGGCGTGGGGGCTTCGCGATATTGCCGCCGACGCGCTCGGGCGCATCGGCAACGCGGCGGCGGGGAAGCAATTGCTGGAAGCACTGGATGCCAACACCCAGCCCTACGTGCGCAATCACATTGTCTCCGCGCTCGGTAGCATCAAGGAGGAACCGAAAGTTACAGCGAAGCTTCTGGACATCGCCCGCGAGGATGCATCGTATCGCGCGCGCGCCAATGCGCTGCAGTCGCTCGGCAAACTGAAAGCGCCAAATGCTCTTGAGGTGTTGACCGCGGCGGTGAGCACCGATTCACCGGACGATTTCCTGCGCAACGCCGCGCTGCGGTCGCTCGGCTATCTCGGCGACGACAAAGGCGTGCCGCTGCTTCGCGAATGGGCCGCGCCGAGCAAAGCGATCGAAACGCGCCAGGCCGCGATTTCCAGCCTGGGCCGCCTGGAAAAGGGCAATAAGGAGATAACCGCGCAAGTCGCCGGCTATCTCACCGAATCCCATTACCCCGTTCGTTATTCAGCCATCTATGCGTTAGGCAGCCGCGGTGACGCCTCGGCGATCCCCGCGCTGCAAGCACTGCTGAAAAGCGATGATCTGAGCATCGAGATGGCGCCCACCGTCAAGAAGCAAATCGCGCGGCTGCAGAAAGAAGAAAATGGCAAGGCGGCAAGAGGCGAAGAGGGTGACGCCGAGAAAAGTGGTGATTCCATCGAGCAAGGAGTCGCGCAGCGCCTGGATAAGCTGGAGCATCTCCTTCAGGAAATGAGCGACCGGCTGAAATCGATCGAGAGCCACCTTTCCCAGAAATAAGAACGCGCAATCCTCGCGGGCGGGCGACGCCCATCTTCTTTGAATTGAAACCTCCGCGCGGTTACGGCCGTGAAAGCAGGATTCGCAGGTCCCGCAGATTGTTTCCCGTTGGGCCGGTGACGATCGCGTCGTTCAGTTGCGCGAAAAAAGTAAACGCGTCGCTCCGCCGAAATGCGTCTCCGGGATTCAAACCTGCCGCCATCGCGCGCGCCAGCGTTTCACCATCAGCCACTGCGCCTGCGGCTGGGCTATTGCCGTCAATCCCGTCCGTGCCCGCGCTGAGCACCGCGACGCGACGCCCGACAATATTCTCCACGCAGGCAAGCACGAAGGCGGAATTCCTTCCGCCGATTCCATCGCCGGTCACCGGCGAGCTGATCTCGCCGTCGGCGATCAACGCCACCGGACGGCTGGGATTCGCCGCCTGCAATGCGCCAAGTTGCGCGAGCAGGTATTCCGCGGCTTTCTCCACCGGCCAATCGTCGGTTGCATTATCGCAACAGGTCAAGAACCCCTTTCCCTCCGAGGCATGGTGCGCGGGATGAAACAAATCGTCCATGCCCAGGAGCGGGGCGAAATAGGCGTTGGCGAACGCGGGATCGCTTCCCTTCGGCGTCTCGGTTATCCTTCGTTCCTGCACGCAGCGGCGCAACGACGGAGGAAACTGCTGCATCATTTTGAATTGCGAAATGATGCGCTCGACGTCCGCGATTGTAGTTGGGTCCGGCAAGGAAGGACCCGAGGCCAGCGCGGACTCCTGTTCAGCCGGCACGTCGGTCACCGCCAGGGTAATTTTTGTGGCTCGCCCTGCCGCTGCGGCAAGTCGGCCGCCTTTCACCGCAGAAAGATGTTTCCGGACCGCGTTCATCGCGGCAATGGGTGCGCCGCAGGTCACCAGCGTGCGATAGAACTGCTGAACGTCTTCCAGCGTCAGCCGTGAATCGAGTGGCAACTCCGCGAGCGCCGATCCGCCGCCCGAAAGCAGAAAAAATACCAGCGTCGTGTCATCGCAGCTTTTCAGCAGCGCAAGGGAGGCCTCGGCGGCCGCCCAACTTTCGGCATTCGGGATCGGATGGCCTCCGACAAAATACTGCACGCCAGGCAGCGGACCGCTCGGCGGCGTTGGCGCGGACGCGATGCCTTCAAATCCAACGTTCTGCGGCAGCAACGCACGCAAGCCGGCCAGCATCGCGTGCGCCGCTTTACCGATGGCTACCGCGCGGATTTTCGAGTAGGACCGCAAGTCAACCGCAATCTCGCCGCAGTGCAGAATTGAACCTTCGAGGGGCAGCTTGCGCTGCATCGTCGCGGGAATATCAATAGCCGCCAGCGTTTCGTGGAAAATCAGGCGGGCGATCTGTTTCAGGTCCGCCATGCGGGGATTACCGGCACGCGTTTCAGCTTGCCTTCAGCACTTCAGGATTCAGAATGTTAGCCGGGCGCTGGCCTTTGAACAGCGCCACAACGTTTTGTGCAGCCATGCAGGCCATCTTGGTGCGCGTCTCAAGCGAGGCAGACGCTATGTGCGGGGCGAGGACCACGTTCGGACGCTTCAAGCCAGGTGCAATGACCGGCTCCTTCTCGTAAACGTCTAGAGCGGCCCCTGCAATCTTTTTGCTCTCGAGGGCCTGCACCAACGCCGCTTCGTCCACCACCGGACCGCGCGAGGTGTTGATCAAAAACGAAGTGGGCTTCATTTGCGCGAATGTCTTTGCATTAAAGAGCCCGCGTGTCTCCGGCAGCAGTGGCACGTGCACGCTCACAAAGTCCGATTCGCCGAGCAGCGCGCTCAAATCGCGGTACTCCGCGTGGAAGCCCCTTTCGACGTCCAGAGGCACGCGCACGGAATCGTAATAAATGACCTTCATCTGAAAGCCCGCGGCACGGCGCGCCACGGCCCGGCCGATGCGGCCAAAACCGACCAGCCCGAGCGTCTTGCCCCAAACATCGGCGCCCACCAGCTGATCTAGGTCCCAGCCTTTCCACTCGCCGGAACGGGCCAGCGCTTCGCCTTCGCCCAGGCGGCGCGCCACGGCCATCAGCAGCGTCCACGCAAAATCGGCGGTGGTTTCGTCGAGCACGCCGGGAGTATTTGTAGCCGCGACGCCCCGCTTGGTGCAGTCGGCTACCGTGATGTTGTCGTAGCCTACGGCGACGTTGGCCGCGATGCGCAGCTTCGGCGCCAACGCCAGCAGCTCTTCATCGACTTTTTCCGTGAGCAGGCACACCAAGCCCTCTTGGTCCTTTACCCGGCGAAACAATTCCTCCTTGGAGATACGCTCCGGCCGCGTCCAATAATCGACCTCGCAGCTCGCGTTCAGAATTTGTTGCGCCGCGGGAAACAGCGGCCGCGTCGCCAGCACCTTCGGTTTCGCCATATTCGCCTCTTCGCAAATGCGCGGAAAGTTACACTATCACGAAGATGGAATGTAATGAAGCAATGGCAACGACAGCGTTCAGTTCTAATTGGGAATATCCTGGTGACCGGAATCGACCACCCAATGTCAAACCCGCGTTGGCTACCCTCCAAGTCGGAGACCTTAGGCTGGCGGAGCCAACGGTTTTTGCGTGAAGTCGAAACAATCAGACATGTCGTCGGAAGCCTGATCTCTTGCATTCAGTGGCTTCAGCCCAAACGTAACTTCTGAGAACTTCACCAGGCTTACATGGGAATGAAACGCGTGGGCGATTCCCCGCTTCGAGTAGGGACTTATCACAAGGCACCCGACCCGGCTTCCATAACTGAATTGCGTGTTGGTGTAACTGGTGCCCTTCCCAGGACCTCCTCCAGTCCACTTGTCCCGCAGTGGCGGATCCACATGGTCGTACCAACCACCCCAATCATCCCAGGTGATGAAGATCACTGAGGTTCCCCAAAGCTGGCTCTGACCCAGGTTGTGGACACGCTCCGCGGTCCACTGGCTTCCCAACTTGACGGTCTGCTGTCCGGCGTTTTTCCCGAAGGGGGGATGCTCGGAAAGCTCCACTGGACTGCCCGGCGCGTACACCCAGGACACATTAGGCAGTTTCCCCGCCGCCACGTCCGTATCGAATCTAGTCCACGGCAGGATGTTGGGGCTACCTTTCAGCTCTTTGATTTTCTCGAAATAACTGAAGCCAGGGTCCCCGTAAGTAGCCCATGTAAGCTTTGCCATCTCCAAGGCCTTCGGCATGGTCTGAAGGTTGAAAGGCTCCTGGGGCTGGTACGTGCGGTTTTTGCTCGCGTTATCGATTATCGGGGAGGCGGCTGCGATGAGCATCAGATGGTTGGGTTCGGACTGGCTGGCCACTTCCGTGAAGTAGTTGTCGCACAGCGTAAATTGTCTAGCGAATGAGAAATATGCTGGAATGTCGTTTTCGCTGTATTGCAGCTTCACCGCGCCCGTCGCCCGCCGCAGCCATGCCGCGTGATCGTGGGGCGGGTCGCCGCCAGCGGGTGGATCTTTCGCCGGCGGAAGGCTTGCACCGTTTACGCCGGGGAAGGAACCGAAGTAATTGTCGAAGCTGTGATTCTCCTTAACGATGATCACAACATGCTCAATTGGATTGTACGGTTGCATACGCTCTTAGAATCTACTCGGCCGGTTCCGATGCAGTCTAGCATTTTGGGGAATGGAATGTGGGGGACGCCCACTTCCGCTTTTTCCCCTTGACAACCCATTACTGCTCGCGTAGTATAAACCTCGTATCTTACTGCGCCTCGTAACCGTAACGCCAGCACCCTGCTGGCGTTTTCGCTTTCTGGAGTCAGCCAACTGGCCGTAATGCTTTGCTTGCGACGCTCGCGAAACGCAACGCCGTTGCGGGATTCTTGTTCAATATAAGTCCCTTTAGAATCAACACTTGCAAAAGTGTGTGAAAACAAAGGACTTTAAGTTCCTTTAGAATGAACACTTACGAAAAAAGGGGGGGGGGGGGGCCCCTGCCTGGACTCGCGGCGCTAGCGCTCGCCAACCAGATATCGGCAACCGCTGGGCCCCATGCGCGCTGAGTGTACGGCGCCAGATGGAACGTCGCAGCGTTCTCCGGTGCGATACGTGTGGCTCTCGCCGTCCATCGTCAGCGTCATCTCCCCGTTTAGAATGATGTGCGCAGTTTCCGTAGGATGCGTGTGATCGGGATAGGCCGCGTTCGGCGCGTCTTGCCACACGTAGGTCTGACGGAATCCTTCCTGCAGAAGAGTTCGCGTGAGTTTCTCTTCGTTCATCGGATCATTCTAGCCCGCGCGGGGCAATTTGAATCTTAAAACGGCTACGCCCTCCCAGCGGCATTGGGGGACACCGCAGAAAGGGCGCGTCCGTCTTCAGGAGAGAAGCTCGTCAACCACTTGCAAAATCAGAAGCCCGGCGGCGGAGGTGGTGTATCGGCCGTTCCGCCGGCCGGCGGTGCGCCGCCGCGAAAACCATGCCGGTGATTCCGCGGACCACCCGGCCCTCCTTCTTTCACCGTGTAATCCGAGGGCACCGTAAACAGTGTCGCCGCGGGCTCCGCACGCTGCACATTGGTCAATGTATAGGTCGTGGTCCCAAAGCGCGGATCAATGCGCGTGCTCTTCACCACGATCTGCAGGTCCGGCGAATACCAGCGCTCGAACACGATTTGAATGGCCTTATCGTTTCCGATCTGCCCCAACGGAATGGTGCGCGTGATGCGCGTACCCTCGGCGTTCACCCCGTTGATCGATTGCGTGCCAAGCGATTGCTTTTGCACCTCGCCCGAAGCCTCTTCTTTGGCCATGTGCTTCTGCATCTTTTGCTCGAAGGCTTCCTGATTCCCATTGGCCCATGCGCCCCCCTTAGCGCCCTTAGGTGCCATCTTGTGCGCCACTTTTTGCACTGGGTCGAGCATGTAGTGCACGCCGGCGACGGGATCGCCGATGGTGATCATCGTGCGCGCCTTTCCGGAGGTCTGCAGCGGTCCGAACCCGGAAAGCGTCACTTCCCTGCGCGACCGGCCCTGGCTATCGCGATAGAGTGTGCTCGACGTGGTGCGAACGATGTTGCTGCCGTCTTGCAGTGTCTGCTTGGTTTCCGAACTTGCCGTCGCCGAAAAGGGCGCTCCTTTAACAACTTTCCCGGGATTCAATCCTTCAAATCCCATTAACTCCATGCGCTCGGCAAACGGTCCCGCGGGTCCGCCCCTCGGCGGAGGCGGCGGTTCTTGTGCTCGGAACGTTCCCGCCGTCAACAGCAGAGCCCCGCCAACGAGCGAACAGGCCCAGATTTTACGATTCATCGTCTCTTCTCCTCTTCTCTCCCGCGCTTCTAAACTCGTGTCTCAAGAAATCAAACGCGCACTACTGTGATTGCGGCAGGCGCACTGCTTTGGGCAGCCCGTCCTGGCCAACCAGCAAATCCACTTGAATCCAGTCGCTCACGCGCTCTTCATTCACCGGCAAACCCAGCGCACTGAGCGCGCCGCGCTGCATACCCACGCGCACGATGGCCGAATCGTCCATGTCCTGCGGAAAGCTGCCCGGCAGCAGCGTAAAGTCGCCACCTTCGTTGTCGGCGACGAGCATCGCGTCCTCGGACGTGTCCGTAGCGAGCGGCGCCGGGTCCGGAACGCTCGTCTTCTCGCCGTGCCGAGCCGAAACGTCGATGTGCTGAGTCTGCGCGAGATTCCAATTCCACCAGCTCACACCCGCGAACAGCACGGCCGCGGCCGCCAGCGCCCAAGCCGCGAATACCGCCGCGGAGCGCACTTTTGCCGCGCGATGCCGCATGCCAAATTCGTGCCGCAGCCGCATTTCGACTCGCTGCGGCGTCCCCGCATCTCGCGTCGTCTCACGCAACGCTTGCAACGCGATCCGCGCCTCTTGCCAGGATTCCTGCAGCGCCGCGCAGTTCGCGCACTGGGCGGCATGCTCCGCGGCGGCATGCCGCAACGCCGCGTCGAGCTCGTCTGTTCGGAGGCCGCTGCGCTCGAGGCCCACTGCTTCAAATTCTTCGCACTTCATAATGCCCTTCCTTTTTCTTGCTCTACGTTGCTGCGCTAACGCGCCGCGGCGCATCCCTCAAGATTTCCAGTTTGGCCATCAACAGTGCCCGCCCGCGATGCAGCCGCGAGCGAATCGTGCCGATGGGGCACCCGCTGAGTTGGGCGGCTTCCTCGTAACTTAGTTCCTCGAGCTCGCACAGAACCACCGCTTCGCGAAACTCCGCCGGCAACTCCAGCACTGCGGCGCGAACGCGCGCGCTGCGTTCCTGTTGCTCGGCCCAATGCACCGGAGTGAATTCATTGACGGCCGTGTCACTCGCGCGAATTCCGTTGCCGTTGTGAGCCTCCAGCGACACTTCCCGCGGCAGACGCTCCAGGTGTTTCATCACGCGATTCCGCGCTATGCCGTACAGATACGCGCCCACCGGTCCTCGCCCGGCATCATATTTCTTAGGCTCGCGCATCAGGGTCATGAACACGTCCTGCACGATTTCCTCGGCGCCCCAGGCATTGCCGGTCATGCGCAGGGCAAAGCGGTACAACGGCGCCTGATGCCTGCGATAGAGCAACGTAAACGACTGCTCATCGCCTTTGGCGGCGCGTCGCAACAGAACGTCGTCCCTGTCTTGCTCCGGGATACTCACCTCTCCTGGTGCGTCGTCCGTGGC
>Ga0210406_10003063_pt1 | contig 18578 bp, 14 predicted proteins | sample IncBWC30MmetaG_FD_155454 | JGI IMG/M metagenome (GOLD analysis project Ga0210406, IMG submission 155454) | Forest soil microbial communities from Barre Woods Harvard Forest LTER site, Petersham, Massachusetts, United States - Inc-BW-C-30-M | ecosystem: Environmental > Terrestrial > Soil >... | reverse complement strand
GCTATTTTGTGTTTTACCGCATGATGGCCAGGCTTTCGGATATTCGCCTGCCGCTGGATTCCGGCGACTTTGGGCTGATGTCGCGGCGGGTGGTGGACCAGGTTCGCCGCATGCCGGAGCATCACCGGTATCTTCGGGGAATGCGCAGTTGGGTGGGATTCCGGCAAATCGGAATCCCGGTGGAACGCGCGGAGCGGCACTCCGGCAAGAGCAAATACAGCCTGATGCGCCTGATGAAACTTGCCGCCGACGGCATTTTCGCGTTTTCCATCGTGCCGATCCGAGCAGCGGCGCTTATTGGGGCTTCGGTGATGTTCCTCTCCTTTCTATATGTGTGTTATGCGGTGTATGCAAAAATGTTCCTGCATCAGTCACCACAGGGCTTTACGGCACTTTTAGTGGCAATCACGTTTTTGTCGGGCATCATGCTCTTTTTCCTGGGGATCATCGGCGAATACGTAGGCCGCATTTACGAGGAGACCAAGGCTCGGCCCCAATACGTCATCGGGCGAATCGTAGGAAAAAGCGGGGCACAAGGGGAGTCAAATCTGGAACGCGGGCCGGCGCAACAATTGCTGGAGAAAGAATTCCGGCGATAGTCGGGCGATCCACGGCCATGTCCCCTGCAATTTCAAACACGGTAGCCAGCGGATTGCGAAAGATTGAATATCTATCCCCTGCCGCCGACGTCAGTATGTCCGATGGCTATTTCCAGATTGCGACGACGGGCCACTTTTGGGTGAGTCGCCGCTTCGATGTTCTCCAACGCATAGCGAACGGCGTCGTTAGCGGAGCCGGGACAATTGCAGAGATTGGGTGCGGTCACGGGTTGGTCCAGAGGGAGATCGAAGATAAGTACGGGAAGCCCGTGACAGGTTTCGATTTGAACGAATATGGCTTGAAGCGCAATGTGAGCCGCATCAGCCGCGTGTGTTGTTACGACATCCATCAGCGGAATGGGGAATTCCGCGGGAAATTCGACCTGATTCTATTGTTTGACGTGCTGGAACACATTTCGGACGAAGACAGGTTCCTGGATGCGCTTCTGTTTCACCTGGCGCCGCAGGGCAAGCTAATCGTAAATGTTCCAGCAGGGCAGTGGGCGTTTTCCGAGTACGACACCGCTGCGGGCCACGTGCGCCGCTACGGAATGCAGGATTTTCGGGCGCTGGCCCTGCGTAACAAACTCAAGATAGAAAATTGGACATGGTGGGGTTTCCCGCTTCTTCCCACTCTAGCCATGCGAAAACTGGTGGTCAGGGGAAAGCGCGATCAGAGTAAGATCATTTCAACCGGGTTCGATTCCAAGGCCCCTTGGTTAGACAAGGCTCTGGGGACACTCGCGCGCCTTGAATGGATCCCACAAAAATTATTGGGTACTTCCCTGATGGTAGTTCTCCAGCCTGCTCCAGGAAGATCGATTGAGTCCGCACATTGAAACTTACCATGTGGAAATCCTAGGGAGCCTTTTATCACAGTGAACACGTCCGATTCCGCATCGCGGCACACCGACACCAGGAATTTGTTGCTGTGTATTGTTCTCGAGGTGATTGCTCTGATACTCGTTTGGCCTTTTGCCAACATCGGGTACGGCGACGATGTAGCCTACGCCCACCTGGCTCTGACATTGGAGCGCACCGGCCGCCTGGTCTATAACGGGTGGGAGTCTGCCTTCCTGATTTCGCACGCATGCTGGGGCGCGCTGTTTATCCGGGTGTTTGGCTTTTCCTTCGTCTGCTTGCGGCTGAGCACGATTCCCTTCGCGCTCGGTGCCGTCGGGCTTTGCTACAAACTTGTACGTCGCGCAGGCTTGCAGCCACGCACCGCGGTATTCGTCACCCTGTTATTCGCCCTGTGCCCTCTGTATTTGCCGGTGGCCGTTTCTTACATGACGGATGTTCCCGCCATTTTCTTTATGTTTGCCGCGTTCTATTCATTTGCGCGTGCCGAGGAATCCGCCGGCGAGCCGAAGGGCTACGGCTGGTTAGCGCTGGGTGTCGCCACGGGGTTTATCGGGGGAACCGGCCGCCAGGTGGTGTGGCTCGTGCCCGTGATTGTGCTGCCGTATCTGGCCTGGGTAAGGCGCCAGCAAAGGTGGTTCAGGCTATCCGCAGAAGCAGCGTGGGTTGCCGTGCTTGCCGGGTTAAACTTCACCACTTCCTGGTTCAATCACCAACTCTATACGATCTTCCAACCATCGGTGTTCAGTGAATTGATTCTGATGATCAAGCATCCATTCGCAACCGTGAACATTACTGCCCGGCTTTTTATGATGCTCATCTTGTTCACACTGCCAGCGGCGATTCCGCTGATTCTTCGATCCTTTGCGGAAACCTGGCGCGGGCCGCTTGGCCGAAAACTTCTGGTGGCTACGCTGCTTCTGGTTGTACTGGCGGCGATCGCGATCCATCCTTCCCTGGCCTCGCTGCCGTGGATTTCGAGTACGCTGAACTGGCAAGGAATCAACGGTGACGCTCCGCTGCCGGGCCGGCCGATCGTGCTGATCCGGCCGATTCGTGTGCTGGTCGCGATAACCGTCTATTTTGCAGTCTGCATTCTTGCTGGTGAAGTGTGGAATATTCGGCGTTTGGCGCGGCGGGCCTTGCAAATAGTGGTTGAACCCTCAGGCGGCGGGTTCATGTTCGCGGCAATGTCTTTGGTAAGCGTCGTTTACTTTGTCCTGCTGCTCATCCGAGGGGCCGACTTTGATATTTTCGACCGCTATCTTTTACCGATCCTGCCATGGGCGGCCACAGCCGCCCTGCTGTGGTTTGCGAAAGACAATCCTCGATCGGAGGGGATGCTGAGGAAGTCGATGCCGATTGCGTGGGCGCTTCTGGCCGTTTTAGCCTTTTATGCAATCGCGAGTACTCAGGATCTGTGGGCGCTTGCCAAGGCGCGAGTCGAGGCGACCCGAAAACTGGAAGCCGGAGGCGTTCCGCGTACCGCAATCGACGCCGGATCCGAATACAACGCCTGGACCGAACTGATGAACTCCGGCCGCATCAACAGCCGATGGGTTCGCAACCCTCCCGGTTCGTACAACCCGAATTTTTCACAAACTCCCAGCGTTGTCCCGGAGTACCGGCTGGAGTACGCGCCAACGCCGGAAACGGCGCCCAGCGAGTTTGGCTCCGTGCCCTACGTCTCGCTGTTGCCGCCATTTCATAAGCAGGTGAGCATCGACCGTGTTCTACGTGCTTCGACGAGCGATCGCTAAGACTTATTTTGCGCGGGCGCTTTGCAGGCGATGGGTGTGGTCGGCGATGATTTGGCGGAGGATTTCGTCGAGGCCGATGGTGATGGACCACTTGGGATAGTGCGACCGGAATTTGCCGAGATTGGAGATGTAACAAATGTGGTCGCCCATGCGGTTTTGATCCGCGTATTTCCATTGAAGTTTCTTGCCAGTCACCTGCTCGATCTTGGCGATGGCTTCCAGCATGGAGATGCTGTTCTCGCGGCCTCCTCCAAGGTTGTAGACCTCGCCCGGCCGCGGATTCGCCGCGAACTCTTCCACCGCGCGGACAACATCGTGGCTGTGAATGTTGTCGCGGACCTGTTTGCCTTTATAGCCGAACACCGTATACGTGCCGCCGCTGAGCGCAACCTTCACCAGATAGGACAAAAAGCCGTGCAACTCGACGCCGGAATGCGAGGGTCCGGTGAGGCAGCCGCCGCGAAAGATGCCCACCCTCATGCCGAAATAGCGGCCATATTCCTGCGCCATCAGGTCCCCGGAAGCTTTTGACGCGCCGAAGAGCGAGTGGAGCGTGCGGTCGATCCGGCAATGTTCGTCGATACCTTCGAAATCTTCGAGCCGCGCGTACTCCCAGCGCGTTTCCAGCTCTTTGAGAGGGAGCTCATTGGGAGCATCACCATAAACCTTGTTGGTGCTTAGGAAAACAAATACTGCTTCCGGACAATGAAGCCGAGTGGCTTCCAGAAGGTTGACGGTTCCGAGCGCGTTGACTTCGAAATCAAGGATGGGGATGTCGCGAGCCTTGTCGTGGGAAGGCTGAGCGGCGCAATGAACGATCAGGTCGAACGTGTGAGCCCGGAAAAGCTCTTCGAGTGCGGTTCGATCGCGAATGTCCACAGGGAAGTGCGTAAAATTCCGGGTGAGGTTGCGAAGGCGTTCCAGATTCCAGGTTGTGTCACCGGGCTCGCCGAAAAAAACACGGCGCATATTGTTGTCCACGCCGATCACCTTGTGCCCCTGGCGATCAAAATGCTCCGCAGCTTCGGAACCTATCAGTCCGCTCGATCCGGTGACCAAAATCGTCTTCATACAGAAGAGTTGCCTTTCTGGCGCAAGCCGATCCGATGACGAAGAGGCCGAGTCACATCCAAGAAGCGAAACCATGCGGGGGAAAGCCGATCGTAAGCGTCCCGCTTCGCCTGCACATACCAATCGCGGTGATTCCGCTGCATGCCGTCAGGCTTCAAGAGATGGGTGGCGTTATCGAGCGTGCGAAATTTGCGATGACCTTCGAGCAGCGCATAATTCTCCTGCGCTTCTTCGCCTTCCCACACGCCCTTCTCTCCTTCCGGATGATACCCATAGTCGTGATTCTGGTGCACGGCGCGAACGACGGCAGAGGCGTCAATCAGCCGGGCGCCGGAATGCCGCGCATACCAGAGCAGCCAGTTGTCCCAACCTGGGCGACCGATCACAAACTCGGGGATTTGTTTGTAGAGAAATCCCTTTCGAAAGACAAAGTAGTCAATCCACTGTGAAGGCCGCTGGTGGTTCGTCTGGATAGCCAGTTTTTGCACTTCGTCTCGCCAGGCTGGGCTTTCGAAGGGGAGCGGTTCACGAATATCAACGTCCCAGCGCCGCCCGGCCAGGAGAAATGGATCGGAGACCCCGGCGATCCGCTCGACAGCTCGCGGAAAATCATCCACCAGAAGAATGTCGCAATTTACGTGGCAGAGCAGATCGTGGCGCGCAAGCTCCTGCGCCTGATCGTAAATGCTGGCCAGATATTTCGTGCCGTAGCGATTCTTGCGCACGGCCGGCACATGACGGATGCCCAATTCCGCGCATACCTCCGCGGCGCCCGCGTCATCGCCAAAAAGCAGAATCTCCACGTCCGCGTGGACCCGCTGCCAACTTCTCAGGGCGTTTCGCTGGATCACGTTGATGTGACCCTGAAACGGTTTCGGAGTGGAAAAAAACGTAAGCATATCAGGCTCGCGGCGCGTCCCCGGGTAAACATCTAGTGGCGGATGGCGCGGCGCGCCCTACCGCGCAAAAACCTGTCAACCGCACCATAAACACCCGCGGTCCTCCAACGCGCTGGGTACAGCGGCATCATCGCCCAGGGACTGAATTCCGATGAAGGTTCGCCCCAAGCTGTGAGTACGGGAGAATCGATAGATTCCCTGGCAGCCGCCAGGACTGTTCTGCGCCGAAAACCGTTGGGCCCTTTGTGATACTCCGGATGGGCCGGCATGAGCTCCGGATTGTAACAGTGTGACAGCCCTGAGCGGCGCAGCATTTTTATCAGGCAGGGCTCGGAGGGATAAAAAGCCATATAGTTGAGGCCTTGGTCGACTCCCGTATTCTCATCCATCAGAACCATCGCGGGTTCCGGGCTCGGATAGACTATCCCTTCGATGAGGGTCAGCTTCGAGGAAAGTTCCGCGATGCTCCGTACGACGCGAAAAGGATTTTCGAGGTGGTACAGAAGACCAAAGCAAAAAACCAGGTCGAACTTTCCAAGCTGCGAAAGCTCTGGATTCTGTGCGTCGGCTACCTGAAATTTCAGATGAGGAAACCGGCGGCGCGCCTCTTCCACATTTTCTACGCGGCCATCCACTGCGAGTACGTCAAGTCCGTGCTGGTGAAGAATTTCGGCGTAATGTCCCAAACCACAGCCGAGGTCCAGAGCAGTTTTCAGATTCAGCCGCTGCTTCAACTCGGGCAGCAAGCGCGCAACAGTTTCTCCTCGGGCTGCATTCAGCGCGTCATAGTGTGATTGGTCGAAGACCCAGGACGAACTCAAGGATTAACCTTTCTCGCTGTAGATACTGAACTCTGAGGGCAGATTCAGGAAGCCGTTCCACTCGTCGAGCGCATGCTGGTAATTGGGTGAAGTTACCTGAAGTTCTGGAATCGCTTCCCACAAATCAACATTTTCCTTCTCGACCCACAAGCTCAACTGCCAATTATAGGACCTGGGACACAAGGGCAGAAAGGGGAACTTGTAGATAAGCTCATGGAGGCCCGGATCGAGTGTCAGGTCTTCGTTTGCGCAAGCCCACATCAGACGGCGTTCGGCGTCGAATAAGGCGATTCCCTGGTGACCATGATGGATCGGAGAATTAACCCTGAGTTGGAAGGCCACCGTAACCGGACCAATAGAATCCAGGCGGTGGGCAGAATTCCCGGACGGCTCCAAAATCCTCCAGGAGAGGAATTGGGCCTTGGCTTCTGTCCGCGTGGATGTAGACCCGCGATCCGGCGAAGTCATGGCGGTCTCGTAGGCGCTGACGACTTCGGCGGTTGGGCCGGTCTGCCTCACCGCGCCGGAATCGACCCACACGGTTCGGTCGCACAGCCGGCGAATCTGATTCAACTGGTGGCTGACCAGGATGATCGTGCGCCCGGCACGCGCTACATCTCCCATTTTGCCGAGGCATTTCTTTTGAAACTTAACGTCGCCCACCGCCAGGACTTCATCCACCAGGAGAATCTCCGGCTCCAGATGCGCGGCCACGGCAAAGGCCAGACGAACATACATGCCGCTCGAATAATGCTTCACGGGAGTGTCAATAAAGGCTTCAAGTTCGGCGAAAGCCACAATCTCGTCAAATTTTCTGGCAATTTCCTGCTTGCCCATGCCCAGAATCGCGCCGCTCAGATAGGTATTCTCGCGCCCGGTGAGCTCCGGATGGAAGCCAGTGCCGACCTCCAGCAGGCTGCCGACCCGGCCGTGAATTTCCGCCCAACCCTCGGTGGGCCGGGTGATGCGAGAAAGAATCTTGAGCAGAGTGGTCTTGCCGGAACCATTGCGCCCGATCAGGCCCAGCACTTCGCCCTCACGCACTTGCAGGGAGACATCCTTCAGCGCCCAAAACGTCTCCGGTTTCTGCCGCTGAAACGCAGTCCAGGGGGAGCGCAGGGTGCGCGCCAGGGTGTCGCGAAGAAGCTGCGAGGAAGCCAGCGCACCCCGCTGATAGCGCTTGCTGAGGCCTTCGGCATGGATGACGGCAGTGATCATGACAGAACTTTCAAATCCCGGGGAGTTCCTTCTCCGGCGCCTTCAAGTCCGGGAACGCTTGCAAGGTTGGATTACTTGCTTCACCGGTCTCCCGGACGCCCCTCAACTTAATCATTCTGGCCAGTCGATGGGAGGGACGTTCCACCAAAACATAAAATGCATAGGCAAATATCAAAGAGAAGAGGATGTCCAGCAGCCAGTCGGGAACTGCACCCAGGCTGGGCGGGTGAAGTCGCCCCAGGAGGGTGCCCCCTTGTGCATGCACGAGGTATAGGGAGTAGCTCCAAGCGCCGGCGGCTACCAGATAGCGGTTTGGCTGAGTCTTTTTTCCGTGAGCAATCTCATGGCGTAACCAGAAATAGGCGAGCACGCCAAACCAAACCATCGTTTGCGTGTAAGAGATCTTCAACTTGAAATGCATCATTTCCAAAACCCAAGAGCCCAGCCAAGCCAGGAATCTCCAAAACCAGATCGACAATCGCGGATTCAGTTCCACCAGCGATTCAGCCTGTTCCGCCAGCAGACAGCCCATCAACCACACTGGCAACAGCATCATTGCCGTACCAAACGGTCCAAACACGTGCCAATCCCCAGCGTGAACATGGGTGGCCGCCGTTGGCACACTTATCGCAAAAGTGGCTGGTAGCAAAAGCTGCCAGCCGACTTTATTTCTGATCCAACGCAGTAGGGGATAAAGTGCATAATAAATCTCCTCGCAGGCCAAGCTCCAAAGTGGCGAGTGCCACAGGACAGAGTGCTCTCCCCAGAAAATCATGTGTTGGCCCATCAAGCGATAGATTACCAACGCTCCTGCGACAGGGAGGAGGATGCGTGTGTAGCGGCGAAGGTAGTAGCGAGGTACATCGATTTTGGCGGTTCCACGAAAGGGTAAATGGATGCAAAAGCCCGAAATAACAAAAAAGACGATCACTGCGGGGGTCCCAAAGACCGTGGTATTCCATCCGCGCTTGAACAAATGCCAAAGCCCGGTGCCAGTGTTGGCGTCTCCAAACAGAGGGATCATTTCAAAATGACCGATAGTCACCCAAAGGGCGAGTATGAAGCGCAACGCATCCAGGACAGGGTAATAACCCCGCCTGGATAGTACGGTCGCATTTGCTGGTGTCACCATCTCGCTCCGGCTTGGTTCGCGCACCTGACTATAGTCCTTCAAATCCTCACTACACCCTGTCCGCAATACTTCCTTCCATGTGATTGAAAAACAAAAGGCCTCCCAGACTTACCGCGATGACGATTCCGACGGAGGCAAACAGGCTGGCGGCGGGCGGGTGACCCGTTCCTGTTAGGGCCCAGCGGAATCCGTCAATCACGCCCGCCATCGGATTCAAACCGTAGAGCCAGCGGTAGCGTTCGGGAACCATCGAACTGGAATAGTAGACGGGCGAGGCCAGCGTCCAGAATTGCACAATAAACGGAATCAGGTATTTTACGTCGCGATAGAGCGCGTTGAGGGCCGACAGCCAGAGGCCAACGCCCAGCACCGTGAAGACAGCGAGGAGCAAAAACAGGGGCAGCAGCGCAAGCGCCCAAGTGGGGCGGATGCCGTGTGCGAAAGTGAAAATCAGGAGGACGACGAAGCCGATGCTGAAATCCACCAGGCCGGAAAGTGCCGCGGAGACAGGCAGGATGAGGCGCGGAAAATAGACTTTGGTGATCACGCGCTGGTTTTCCACCATCACGTTGGTGGCAGCCACCAGTGCGGTCGAAAAATAAGTCCAGGGCACGAGTGCCGCGAAACAAAACACGGAATAGGGAAGCCCCTGGGATGGCAACTTGGCGAGCCTGCCAAAGAAAAGAGTAGCGACCAGCATGGTCAGCAGGGGCTGCACGATCACCCAAGCGACGCCGATGGCGGTCTGCTTGTACCGAACCTTGACGTCGCGCCAGACCAGGAAAAACAGCAACTCGCGATACTTCCACAGCTCTTCCATGCGCAACTCAAACCAGGTGCTCGGCGGCTCGATGCGCAGGGTGAGCGAGCCCGGCGGGCGGGCGGCCAGCGGGCCGGTTGCGGACGGATTGGAGGTCACCGAAGCCATTCAGTACGCAAAATTCCAGAGCAGATCTCTCGCCTCTGACAGGGTAACAGAATCGGATAAGCGGGGCAGAGCCTGAGATCCATGGCGCGGGGGTTTGCTGATCGTGGGCGCGAAGTCAGGGTTGCTCATCCTTCTTTAATTGCTCGATATCTTTTTGCTCGATCTGCTGCATAAGCGCTTTGCGCTTGAACAGATAGCGATTGAGATCGTCAACCATCTGGTGGGGCACCACAAAAAACTGATTATAGGTGACTTGCGAAAAGGAGACCGGGCCGCGGGGAGAAATTAAATGAGCGCCCCACTGGAAAATGAAACCGAAGTTCCATAAGAGGAGAACGAGGAGAAGGATTGAAGTGGCAGCCAAGGCGCCACCCGATGAGCGAAAGAAACCGGCGAACCGTTGGAACAATAACGCCAGGCCGAAAATGAATATGGGAGTAAGAGAAATGAAAAAACGATTTCCGAAAGAAGCCATCCCATGCCAATAGGGATAACTGGAAATCACATAATAAAACCCCGCGGCCGCGAGGGTGAGAAATAAGGTTACGGACCTGGCCACACGCGGAGCAAAAAACAGGCCGGCGATGGCAAGAGCCAGAATGGGGGTCCAGGCGAATAGACCGTGCTCGGAAGAAAAGAGCACGGACCACCAGTTCGGCGCGGTCCAGTCCCAGGGAAGCACAGTGTAGGAACCAAAGCGAAACAATCCTCCGAAAATGATATAGCGAGTAATCAAAGTAGGCATGAATGCGAGGATCGTGGCCAGTAGAAAGCAGACATCTGCAGCTACGAGCAGACCAGCTGCGCGGTAGTCACTGGCCCTGAGAAACTTCCAATAAGCGACCAGGGATTCGGCCAGAGGGAGGATGAGAAAGATTCCGTTTACAAAGTAGACGTCGACCATCAGCCCGGCGATGAGGCCCAGCAGAATCCATTGGAGGAAAGTACGGCAAGCGCGCGTGCGATCCCAGTACCAAAGAAAGAGAGCCACGGCGAAGGCGGAGTGTGCATGGGACCACGCGGGATTAAAGTACATGTAGACAGGGAGAGAACTGGCGCCCCACACCCCGAGCGTTGCCAGAAAAGCCCAGCGTTCTTCCACATACTTTTTCGCAAGAGAATAGGAAAACAGCAAACCGAGGAAACCGTAAAAGGCTGTGCCTAGGGCCATTCCAAGAAGGTAGGGAGAGGAGAAACCATCTGCGGGGATGTGCGCACCAAGTGCGTCGGCGAGAAGCACGATACCGTGGGCCGCCAGCAAGAAAGGGGCCCAAAGCAGGGCGGGTCCTACGGAAAACAAATTGCTCACGTATCCGGTTTCCGTGTATTCGTTTGGCCGAAGCCGTCCATCGGGCATTGTCCGTATTTGAGAGAAATAGAGGTTAGCATGGCGCCAATCTTCCTCGAACCGGAGATTGTGCTGAATAAGAGGCGCCCGAGCATACGCATAGTAACCAACGCCGTCCCCGTGAACGATAGGATTCACCACAGGGAGTGTACAGAGAAACAGAATGAGGAGAATTCGCACAAACTTGGCGGGGCTGTGTTCCTTGGCCGTCAAGTTCGCAGACCGGTCAGGAGTCGATTGCTTCATGCTGTCACCGGAAAAATCAAACGCGCTCGGCCGGCGTCAAAAAAGAGCGCGCCGGCGTTTCAGCCATCTCGTACGCCGGCTTGCTTATAACGGCGATAAGGGAAAGGGGGGGCAGTGGCAGAAAGTTATCGAGGACACGGAAAAGAGGAGCCAGAATATTCAGTAATTTGATCTGCCAGAACCCGAACGTACGCCTTCGAAAAAGGCGTGCGTTCAACCACCAGGCAATGACACCGGGGCGATTGAATTCCAACATGGTTTCCAAACGGAAACCAGCCTTGTCCACCAAATCCGCCAGTTGTTTACGAGTGTAACGCCGGTGATGCCCAAGAACTTCGTCGAGGGAGCCGAAGAGCCATGGGCCGCAGGGAACGAGAACGATGGCTCTGCCGTGATCTTCCAGCGCTTCGCGAAAATTCTGCAGCGCTGTCAAGTCGTCCGCCAGATGTTCGACCACGTTCAAACAGATCACCGTGTCAAATTTCTGTTCCTTGGGAAAGGATTCACCCTTTTCTCCGTCGGTGTAGCCTGCCCGCATGTAGGGCCGGTCGTGTCCAACATTTTCCAAATAGGTAACATATAAGGGGTTGATGTCGCTAGCCCAATACAGCCTTCGCGGAATTAACTGCAGCGTTAAATTACCAGTCCCTGCCCCTATTTCCAAGACTTTTTCGCCGACATAGGGACGGATGACATCCGCCATCCACTTGGTAAAGCGCGGGGCGCGGTTGAGACGCCCGAGAATCTGGCTTCCGTATGCGTCTTCAACGTAGATGTAGTCAGAAAAGCCGAATCGGAATATTGCCTTGATTGCGCGCACTCCGTCTTTCCAGCCGATTTTTTTTCCTTCCTGATAAGTGCGGCCGGCGTAGCGAATGGGAACCTCAAAAATGCGGGCACCCCGCTTGCCGAGCTTGATTGAAAGTTCCGGCTCGATTTCGAACGCCGCGCCAACGAGCGGGATGCTCTTCAGCAGTGATGTCCGGACCATTTTGTAGCAGGTTTCCATGTCGGTGAGATTCAGGTCAGAGACCACATTGCACAGCAGGGTCAAGAAATGGTTTCCCAACTGATGTCGAAAAAAAAGAACGCGCCGGTATTCACTGGCAAGGAACCGCGAGCCAAAAACGGCGTCGGCCTGTTCGTCCAGGAACACCTGGATCATTTTCAGGAGATCCAGAGGGTGGTATTCGAGATCCGCGTCGTGAATAACGGTCAATTCTGTGTTCGCCTGAAGCAAAGCGGTACGAATGGCTGCGGCTTTGCCTTGATTCACTTCGTGGTGCAAAAAGACCCACTCCAGCTTTGTGTTGGACGGGGTACCGGTGGAGCGCTCAAACTCGCGAAGAACCGCATTGGTCTGGTCCGTGGAACCATCGTCCACAACGATCACTTGAATGCGTTCGAGACACGCTGAGTCTGCGAGCTGTTTGAGGCGCTCGAGGCTTGCGCGTACCAAATATTGCTCGTTGTAGACGGGCACGAGAATGGAAAGCGTGGTCGAAGTCTTCATGGGAAATGAGGATGATGGGCGCTTTCTAAGCTGAAAATCCCGCTAGCGAAAGTCTCCCCGAGGTCAGGCAACATGCCCCGCCGAAATCTTTCGAATTTCCTTGACTTCCCCCTTTTGACGAAAATAGGCGGAAACGCGGTCGATGATATCCGCGAGATTCGTTTGCGGGCGGAAACCCGTTAATCCATGGAGTTTTTCGATGGAAGGCACGCGCCGCATCATGTCTTCAAATCCCGGCTCGTAGGCCTTATCGTACGGCACAAACTGAATGGGGGAATCGCTTCCCGCGCGGTGCTTCACGATTTTGGCGAGGCTTTCCATCGTCACTTCTTCCGTGTTGCCGATATTGATCACTTCACCCACGGCCCGGTCCAAAGGCATCAGCCGGAGAAGCGCTTCCACGGTATCCCGCACGTCGCAGAAGCAGCGGGATTGCTGGCCGTTGCCGTAAACTTCAATTGGATCCCCATCGAGCGCCCGCTTCACAAAGTTGGGCAGAACCATTCCGTAGCGCCCGGTCTGCCGCGGGCCCACGGTGTTGAAAAATCGAACGACGATCACGGGCTGCTTCTTTTCCTTCCAGTAGGAGATGGCCAGAAATTCGTCCAGCGCTTTGGAGGCGGCATAGCTCCAACGCCCTTTCGTTGTGGCGCCCAGCACCAGGTCCGCATCTTCGCGAAACGGCACGTTGGTGTTTTTCCCATAGACTTCGGAAGTGGACGCAATCAGAACGAGCTTTTTCTTTTTCGAGGCTGCCTCCAGAATCATCTGGGTCCCGTTGACGTTCGTTTCGATCGTGCGGACCGGGCTCTCCACAATCAGCTTCACGCCGACCGCGGCCGCCAGGTGAACGATGACATCGGCGTCATCCACCAACTCCGCCACCAGTTGCCGGTTTTCAATTCCGTCGAGATGATATTCGAGCCGCTCGGAGCCTTTCAGGTGTCGGATATTTTCCATGCTGCCGGTAGAAAGATTATCAAGCAGCGCCACGTGCTCGCCCTTTTCCAGCAATCGCTCGGCAAGATGAGAACCGATAAATCCAGCGCCTCCAGTGATCAGATATCGCACACCACCTCCTAGAGTTTGTCCGAATCGTCCAGAACTGAGGGCTTGGTCTGGACATGCTCGGGTGCTTCTTCCTGATTCAGTTCCAAGGCTTCCTGAGGGCCGTAGCCGTAGGAATAGGGATAATAACGGTAGGAATAGTAGTAGTCCGGAGCGTTGGCATCGACTGCGTTGAGGACCACACCAAGCAAGCGGCTTTTCACGCTGGTCAGCAGGTCCCGTGTGCGCGTAAACGCCTCCTTGGGAGTCTCTCCGGAGCGCACCACGAGCAGCACGCCATCCACCTGCACCGACAGAATCACCGCGTCCGTTGCGGCCATAATCGGCGGCGAGTCAATCACAACAAATTTGTATTTGGTACGCAGCTCGGCAATCGCGTCAGCCAGTTTGTGCGAAGAGAGCAGGTCCGCTGGATTGGGCGGCAGAGGACCCGTGGGAATCGCGGCTAGATTCGGGATCGCCGGGTGCGGCACGGTCACCAGATCCAGAGTCGAGACACCCGCCAGATAAGAACTCAGACCGGCATACTTGCCGGAGCCGAGATTCAGCAACCTTCCAACTCCTGGTTTGCGAAGATCGGCATCCACCAGGACTGTCTTGTCGCCCAACTGAGCCAGGGTAACGGCCAGATTGGCCGCGGCGGTGGTTTTGCCCTCGCGCGGCAGAGCGCTGGTCACCAGAATAACCTGAGGCGGGTGGTCCGGTTGCGACAGCAACAGCGCCGTTCGCAACGCACGGAATGCTTCTGACATCTGCGATTTCGGGAGATGCTGCGCCACAAGCTCGATGCGCTTTTCGTGGCCATTCGTCGAAGGGCTTCCAAATATCCCCATCCGACGCTTGCGGTTCCCGCCGTCCCCAAATGCGGGCACGACGGCAAGGCTGGGTAACCGGGTCAGCGTCTCGATGTCGTCCGGAGTCTTCACGGTGTTGTCGAGGTATTCGCGCAGAAGCGCCAGGCCGATGCCTCCGACCAGACCAACCAGGAAAGCCAGGGCAATATTGCGCGCCTTGGCCGGCCGCGCGGGATAAGACGGAATCATGGCTGGGTCAACGACCCGGATGTTGGAAGACTTCAGCCCTTCGGAAATGCCCGCTTCCTTGAGCTTCGTCAGCAGGCCTTCGTAGAGCGACTTGTCCGCCTCCGACTCTCTTTTGAGAATATTGTACTGCACCATCTTTTCGGCCATGTTGTTCGTTTCGGCCTTTTGCAGATCAAGCGCCTGACGGATGAGTTCCTCTCTCTGTTTCGCTTCGCGATAATCACTTTCGAGCTGGAGAACAATGCCTCTGCTTTCGCGCGCAATCTGGTCGTCCACTTCCTTCATCTGCGCCTGCAACCGCTGCACCTTGGGGAAGTTCGGGCCGTACTGGTTTACGGCTTCCGTATACTGAACCGCAAGGTCTGCATGCTTCCTCTGCAAGTCCTGCAGAAGAGCGTCGGCTCGAATTTCCGGCACGGCATCGATATCGCCCGCCTTCGCGTATTCGTAGAGCGCCTGCTTTTTGAGAGTTTCGCCTTGCGCGTCGGTTAGTTGCTTATCGAGATCTGAGAGCCGCTGGGTGGTGATGTTGGACTTATCGTCCACGCTCCATATCTGATTTTGCCGCTCATAATTGATGCGGGCGTCTTCGGATTGCTTCACTGTGAGCTTGAGTTCGTTGAGCTGAGAAGTCAGAAAGCGGGTTGCTTCGAGTGTCGCTTCGTAGCGGCTCTGGATATTCTGTGCTTTGAAGTTTTCAATGTGTGCGTTAAGAATCCTGGCCGCCAGCACGGGGTCTGTGGACTCATAACTCACTTCCATCAAGCGGCTGGTGGGTACTCGCTTCACGCTCAAGCTGCCCAAAAAAGCCGCGACTTCCGGAGGGCGCTTCTGGTTGGCCAAGGAGCCAGTGGCGATGGCTTCCGAAGGAATTCCACCGCTCGAAAATTCAGGATTCGCAGCGAGGCCGGTATTGCGAATCGTCTGCAGCGCCAGAGTCTCGCTGGTAAGAACCTTGGACTGCGTCTCGATATAGTTGTCGAGATCCATCATGTAATCGTAGGAATCAGTGCCCTGAAACGGAAGAATATTGTTGTTCTCGCGATCGATCTCAATGGTGGCCTTCGCGATGTACACCGGGCGCATGCGAAACGTCGCGATACTCACGATGGTGACCACGGTCAGCAGGAACGACAGGATCAACCACTGGTGCTTACGCAGAATCAGCAGGTAGTCGTATAGGTGCGGCTCCCGCGGTGACAAATCAATCGCGGGCACGCGCGCTGACGCGGGAATCAGGTCAACCGACCCGTTGCTTCCAGGGTTTCGTGGAATCAGTTTGGAGTCTTCGATCATAGTCGGTTCTTAGTGGTACGCCAGCCGAAAGACCGCCACGGCGACGCCGATAGCGAGGGCAATCTCCGCCGTCTTCAACAAAGCTTGCTTGGTACGGTCATCTGGAACGAAAAGAATGTCGCTGGGACGCATGGTGATGTCCTCGGACTGCCTGTTCAGCACCTTCTTCAGGTCCACTTGCGTCTCGGTCTGTTTGCCCGTGTCGTCTTTGCGGATGATAACGGCATGTTGGGTTTTGGCGATATTTGTGAGCCCACCGGCCAGCGAGAGCACCTTCAAGGTTGTGAGCTGTGTGCGGTCGTTGGAAACCACAAACCCGCCCGGGCGGGTCACTGCGCCAAGGACGTAAACAATGCCGGCATGCGGCACGGTCACCACATCGCCAGCGTGAAGCAAGATATTGTTGCGTGTGTCGCCCGTCTCCAACAGATCGTTCAAATTAATGGTAATGGAGGTGGCATCCGGATCCGGTTGATTGGTACTCGCCTCGGCCCTTGCAGGCGATGCCGGCGGGCTCGCATGCGCCATTTCCTCCACTGAGGGAAAAGTAGGCGCATTAGGAGAGGCATCCGCTTTTTTCTCCGAAGGCTCAGGAGTGCTCGGTGAATCGAGTGGTGGCGGTTCACCAGAGCCGGACGCGGTAGTTGCGGGAGCCGGTTGCGAGTTGGCAACTTCGGAATAGCTGGCGATTCTGCGGCGGGTCACGATGACGGTGTCTCCGGCATCGTTGGCGATGCCGCCTGCTTCGGCAAGAACTTCGAGCAAGTTGACATCACGGTCGGCTTGATAAACCATCGGGTGCTGAACCGCCCCAACCACGGTGATTGGCTGGCTGCGGTGTTCTTTCACTGCCACCCCGACCTCCGGATGCGACACCAATCCGTTCGCTTCCAGGAGTTCTGTAATTTTTGCCTCCGCCTGCGTCTCGCTGAGCCCCGTAACGTGGAGACGAACGGGAATGAGCGGAATGCTTATGGTGCCCATCTGGCTTACACGCACTTCTCTCGAGAGTTCCGGCACGTCGAAAACGGAAATGTCCAGCACGTCTCCGTTGCCTATCACGTAGTCGTGCGGAGCGGCATTCCTCGATCCCATCGTAAGGGTTCGAATGCGATCGTTCACTTGTTGGGGCGTTTCGCCGACGGTGACATTCTGCTGCGCGCCCGCCCGCGGAGCCAGGCTGAGCAAACTTGCGGCTACGGCGCAGAGAAATATACAGCGCCGTCCCATGGTTGAGAGTGGGACCATCAGAATGGGTGACCCCCCGGTCGACATTATACAGTCTGACATCATTAACTGGCCTCTACTTTTCTTGTTCTTCGGCGGGGCGGGGAGTTTTCCGGCAATCCCGGGGTCGACGTTTGCAGGCGGGCGGTTGCCAAATGGGCCGACACGAAGAACAGCAGGGCATTCGCCGGGATATGCAGATTAAAGTCTATTAAACTATGGACCAGTAAGCCACAACAACCTACAAGCCCCGATAAGTTCAACGCTGCTCCAAACGAACTTCCCAAATCCTTCAGGCCTCTAACGGACTCCGTGAACAGAATCGCCAGGAACCAGAGGCAACATAGCCCCCCAGGAACCCCGGTTTCCGCCAAGGCTTCCAGGTAGTCGTTGTGCGTATGGTTCACAACTTTTGCGTCGTAGAAGGTCTCATACGGCGGAAAGACCATTTGAAGCGTACCCAAACCGGTGCCGAGGATTGGGTGGTCCACAAAGATCCGCCACGTGTCATGGCGCATCGAAGCCCTTTTGCCTATCGAAACATCCAGAGCCTGGTAGTCGGAAAACCGTTGCAGTACCTGCTGTACCCCGATCCAGGAAACCGCAAGGATGGCGCAGAGTACTAAAACCCCGCCCGCGAGCATGTACTTGCTGTGGAGACGACGAACCAGCAGAAGCGAGAACAGAATCACCAATTGAACCGCGAAGCTCACGATTCCTCCGCGGGACGCCGACAATAACAGCGCGATGATCGGAACCAGTGCGAACAAACTCACAAGAAACAGTCGTTCGCGCCTCACTTTTCCCAATACCAGCGGCACCAGCGCCACGGGAATCAAAATTTCCGCAAATCCGGCGAAGTGATTCCTGTTCACGTACGGCCCGAAGGGATACCCGCCGTAACGCATCACGCGAAACCAGTAAAGTTTCCCGTTGAACGTCAAGTGCTGCAAAATGCCGAACACCGACACAATGAATCCCAGCGACATCAGAAACCACAGTAAACCTCTCCAGTGGCTCATGCGGTAATACGCCTGCGGCAAAAAAATCAGCAGGATGATGTAGACGATCAACAGCTGAAACTGCATGCGCGTGTCGTACACCGAAGCGGTCCGGTGGAAAACCAACTGAACCAACACCACCAAAGTGAATCCCAAGAGCGGCGGCAACAGCGGCGAAATCGTGATCTGCTCCTCCTTCCAGGTATACGTCCTCAGCGCCCAGATCACCAGCAGCAGCGCAAAACCCACCTCAAGGACCGCTTGCGACCACTCTTCCACTCCTCCATAGGCTAGAACCGCAAAACTCAACAGTACGCACGTGCCCACTCGCAACATTTTCATGGCCGCCGGCGCTCCGCCGCCTTCGGCACCAGGGTCACATCATCCACCCAGGCGTCACCGGAGATATGGATGTCCGGGTCCGTGCTGGGCTCCCGGCTGATGCACACCTCCATGACCCGCACGCCGGGCCCGGCCGTCCAATCCTGCTCAATGAATGTCCACGGCGTGGTTCCATGCGTCTCTTTGGTGCTTGCCAGCGGGATGC
>Ga0210406_10003062_pt1 | contig 18586 bp, 23 predicted proteins | sample IncBWC30MmetaG_FD_155454 | JGI IMG/M metagenome (GOLD analysis project Ga0210406, IMG submission 155454) | Forest soil microbial communities from Barre Woods Harvard Forest LTER site, Petersham, Massachusetts, United States - Inc-BW-C-30-M | ecosystem: Environmental > Terrestrial > Soil >... | reverse complement strand
GGAATGGCAGGGCACGCAGCATTTGTACGTTCGGATTCGTCGGTCTTCGCCCATGTTCATCCAGCAGGTTCGGTCTCGATGGCCGCGTTGGAGATGGCTCAGGCGAGTATTCTGTCCGCCACCCCGAGAGCAAGCAATTTGCAACCTGGCCAAGCTAGCTCCCACGTTGGGATGACGATGCCCGCCCAGGAATTGTCCCCGGAGGTCTCATTTCCCTACGGATTCCCCAAAGCTGGGCTGTACCGAATCTTTGTCCAGGTCAAACGCTCGGGTCATGTTCAGACGGGTATCTTCGATGCCCATGTGGAATGACGGGGAGAGTCGGCCCTCTCCTGACAACAAAGGCTGAGCAATCCATGGAGCGCGCAGCAAATCGAGATCGAATAAAAGGGCCCGGCAATCTGCTTTGATTGAGAATGGGAGGTGTCTAGTGCGGTACAAGAACCTGGCGCATGTTGCAATGCTGGTTTTCGGATTGATCGCCTTGCCTCTGGCGTTGCAGAACTGCGGGAGCTATCACTGGCCATCAATACGACTGAAGGCATGGCGATCGTAGTCGGCTTTTCGCACCCAGGCATCGACAACATCGTTGCCGCGGCGACCGCCATCAACCCGCGCATCAACGTCATTGCCGGTGGGGTTCACCTCGTAGTAACCAGTGATGCGGACATCGAGAAAATCGTCACCGCCCTGCACGACACGTTTAAAGTGGAGTACGTTGCACCGGGCTACTGCACGGGCGAACCTGCATTTGCGGCGTTAAAAAAGGCATTCGGGGATCGTTATATGTGTGCTGGGCTCGGTACAATGCTTGCGCTGCTCCATACCTCGCAGAGGTGAGACTGTTTCTGGTTGGTTGGCAACTCGGAAACTGCAACCTTGCTCGTTGTTGGCGAAAGATCGCCGTTGCACTGGAGCAGCCGACAATGCTGCGAATCTTGTGGGGTATAAGTCCCCACTGTCGCCGTTATTTCTGGAGCCAAGACATGAAGGCCTCTCTGTTTTATCGAATCGCTTCGGTTCTTCTAGTGCTTTTTGCTGTCGGACATACCTTTGGCTTTCGCCAGAACAATCCAGACTGGGGAGCAGAAGCGGTTCTTGGCTCAATGCGGTCCGTTCACTTTGACGCGCTAGGTTTCAATCGGACCTATTGGGACTTCTTTAGCGCGTTCGGATTTTTCTTCTCGGTGTTTCTTGCGTTTGCCGGAGTATTAGCGTGGCAACTGAGCAGCTTTCCGGCAGAGACTCGGGCACGCATCGGTGGCATTGCATGGGCCCTTGCCATTTGCTTCGTCGCGGTCACAGCCTTGAGTTGGAGATTTGCTTTCACTATCCCCATCGTTTTCTCCACCCTGATTACAGCGTGTTTGATTGCAGCGGCGTGGCTTTCAGCGAAGCCAACCTGAAAGCTCTTGGTTCGCGTCTGTTCCAACCTGCCTGGTGAACGCTCGGACTCAGCTTTCTGGCGGGTTCCAGCCCCGTGCTGGCGGATGGTCGGCAATTGGGAAATTATAGAGAATTTCCCGCTTTATGCCCTCGCCCTTCCTTGTGGCGCAAACCGTATATAGGACTGTGCTAGTCTGGCGAAGAATGACGAGACCACCGGATCGTCGACTACTGACCTACCTCGGTCACTACAATCCGCACATCTCACACCTCACGTTGGCGCTGCGCGAGATAGTGCTGGAGGAGGCGCCTGACGCGATTGAATCCATTGTCAAAACTTACGCCGTTGCGATTGGATTCTCATTCACAGGCAAACCGCTTAAGGATGGGTTCTGCCACATCGTAACGTATAGCAGTCACGTAAACCTTGGGTTCAATCGAGGTGCAATGCTTCCTGACCCCAACGGAGTCCTGGCCGGTACGGGTAAGGCGATTCGCCATATGACGATCCGGAACCAGAGCGAGCTGGAGCGCCCCTTTGTCCGGCGATATCTTCAGGCGGCCATCGAACTGGTCGATGGGTCGTCTCTCAAACGCACTTCCAACGAAAGTTCGAGAAGCGCGACGAGCCGAGGACGACGCCCAAAATTACGTTGATTTTCCCGATCGAGAGAGCGCTGCACCGATATAGACAGTGTCCGGATAGCTCGTTGCTCGGGAGAAGCGATCAAAGCGCGTGCGGACCCATCCGGGTGTTCTGTTCACGCCCTAACAGAAAACATTTTGATCGCAAGGCCCAGCACTGCCGCAATCGATATCCGCCGCAGCCAGATGGTGGTCAGCAGTAGCGCAATGCGTCCTCCCAACAAAGCGCAGTTAAGGTCGGTGAAGTTGCAACTGAGGGCCTCTCCCCCGGAGCAAACACACGTCTTATGCAAGAGAAGCCAGTCCGAAGCTATAGCGCAAACCAAAAAGCCCCAGGATTCCCTCCCCACAATCCTTCAGTCGACATACAGGCGGAGGCCAGAAGCATATCGGCAGAGCGCGCTACACAGGCTCAAGGCTCGCCTTGAAGGTAAACGCCTGAGGAACTACACGGTCGACGAGCGCCGCGATTGGTGAAGTTCGCAGTCGGGTCTGCGGCACGCTCATTAATGAGCGCAAACGCGTTTTAGTACCACTCGAGATCCTGTCATAGTTCCCGATGGATTCTGGATTGAATCCCGTCTATAGAGACCAGGAGACTTGTTATCAAGAAGAGTTGGACGGTTCGCTACCATTGTGGATCGACTCGAGAAGCGAGGATTTGTAGAGCGCCAGCCGAACCCCGACGACAGGCGCTACGTGAGGATTACTGCGTCGGCTGCCGTTCGGGAGTTTCTTGATAAGAGATACCCGATGCTTGCCGCCGATCCTCTGTTTGACGTACTGCGCCGAATCAGTCCGAGCGAGCGCAAAGCCATTGTGACCGGCATTAGGATTTTGAGAAAGCTCCTAGTCGAAAAGCAGTGAGCTGCTGATGACGAATGCCAAAATGTTCGTACAGCCGTGACATCCGGCAAACTTCGTACGACAGCTCCAAAATGGTGCCGGCGTTCTGTGCTGCCGTTAAGATCGGCGATATCAGTTTGATTGTCGCCGTCACTCTTGCCCTATACCCCAGTACAGGGTGGATAATTTGAGAATGCACACTGGAGAGCTAGCTCGGGCAGCAGGAGTGAATATCCAGACGATTCGGTTTTACGAAAGGGAAAAGATGCTGCCCCCGCCGCCGCGGACAGCCTCGGGATATCGAGCCTACGGCCAGCGGGACCTTGACCGGGTACTGTTCATCCGCCGCAACCAGGAGATCGGCTTCACCCTGACCGAAATTAGGCAACTACTTGATCTTCATGGCGCGCTCGAGAGCATGCCTCGGCCACTGCGCCGCAAGCCGACCCAAGTGAAGGAGATCATCGCACTCGGCCGCGAACGGCTGATTCAGGTTAGTGAAAAGATACGCACGCTTCAAGCGATGAAACGGGAACTTGAATTTCTAGTATCTCATCTCGAAGAGTCCGTCCCCATAACCTGTCCAGCAGCAGCGCGGGATGCCAAAGTCGCCACGCAACAGCTCTCTCGCCAGAACGTTGTGCGCGCCGCAGAGTGCCCGGCGAATCCGGCGGCTCCTCGCCGCAAATAGTCTACTCAAATTTTTTTCTTGACCTTACACCTAGGTATAGACCTCACAGTTGTGAACATGGCTCGCGCGTTCTAGATATCGATCGCGCGACTGGGGGCGAGCCTTGATGGTAGGGAAGTGCTGCACCATTTTGCTGGCGACGGCCGGGGTCGCAATTGGGCTTTGCGCGGTAGCACTGGCTGTTATCGACATCACCAACGACGCGGAACCGTCGCGCCCAGAAGCTTGGGTCGCCTCAACTGTGTTGCAGGTGAGGGTTCGTACGCAAAAGCCGCGGCAGCCCGACCACTTTGCGACGACCGAGGATGATCTCGATCGTGCAAGCACCATGTACCAGCAGATGGGTGGGTTTTGCCATGGAGCGGCGAGAGGCCGGATGGCCCCTTTTGCGAAAGCACCCTCACCACGGCCGCCTCAGTTCGTAATACGGCCGTCTGAACGTCCGACATGGATGGACGCTTACGCCATCCAGCACGGCATTCGTTGGACTGGCATGCCATCGTTTCAAAGCCTGCCGGAATCCGACATCTGGCACCTTGCGTTGTAGGTGGAAGGGCGGAATCAGGCGAGGGAATGAATGTCCATCAACCGAAAGGAGCAGAAATGAGACTTAAACAGATGATTGTGTTCCTGTGTGTAACAGCTGTCCTGGCAATCGCGGCCGAACGTCCCAACTTCTCTGGATCGTGGCAATTCAATCCGGAAAAGAGTAAGAACGTCGGCATGATGTCACAGATGAAGATGGTCCAGGCGATCGAGCAGTCTGAGGCCGCGCTGGTCGTAACCACGCATGCCACCCTGCAAGGCAAAGATGACGACAGCAGGACTCAATACGACCTCACGGGGAAACCAGCGACCAACGAATCGCCCATGGGCGGGCCTGCTGAAACCGTCACGAAGTGGCAAGGCAGTAAACTCGTAACCACCTGGACCAGCGAAAGCGCGGTCGCAGGAGGACCGAAGGTCGTACGCACTGAGACTCGATCTTTATCTCCCGACGGCAAGACGATGACTGTCGAGTCTGTGCGCGGCTCGAATCCAGCGCCAGTCATGGTGTTCGAAAAGAAGTGAAAAGGAACCTGGCTCGATCACGAATCGCAGTACTGGTCCTGCTGCTGGCCGGGGGAGGGGCGGCCGGGTTCTACTTGCTGCGCGAGAGCATAACTCCGTTACCGAGCGCGGCGGCGCAAAGCGTCAGGCCAGAGCAGCGCAAGATCAGCAATACGGTGAATGCGAGTGGGACGGTGCGACTGCGAGTTGGGTCTGAAGTCCGGGTAGGCTCGCAGCTTTCGGGGATCGTCAAGAAGCTCAATGTGACTATCGGGTCGCACGTTAACGCTGGAGAGCTCATTGCAGAGACCGACGACGCACCCATCCAAGCGCGCCTGGCCCAAGCCGAAGCGCAAGCGCAACTGGACCGCGCCACAATGGAACGTGCCTCCGTGGATGCGCAACGGGCGCAACGGCTTGGCTCGCAGGGGTTGATCCCAGTCCAGCAGCAGCAGGATCTTGAGCTGGCCCTCCAAGAAGCAAAAGCCAAATATGAAAAATCCCTTCGCGACCGGGACCTCGTAAAAGTGGATCTCCGATATGTCGAGATTCGAGCGCCAATCAGCGGCACGGTGGCATCGGTTTCCACGCAAGAAGGTGAGACTGTAGCGGCCTCATTCACTGCTCCGACCTTCGTGACGATTATCGGGGACAATTCGCTGCAATTGGTTGCGATGGTCGATGAGACGGATATTGCCAATGTTAAGCGCGGCAATCCCGTTCGGTTCACGGTGGATTCGTATCCGTCGCAGGATTTTCCGGGAATTGTCGAAAGCGTTGCTCCCAAAGCGACGATCGTCTCCGGCGTCGTCAACTACGAGGTCACCATCGACATCAAGAAGAACGCACGCCTGCTCAAACCCGATATGACCGCAAACGTGTCGATCGAAACGGCGCAACATGAAGTGTTGTTGTTGCCTTCGAAAGCGGTGCAGCATGACGGCGAGCAGACATTCGTCTACATCTCTACTCCGGGTGGGCTGCAGAGGAGGCAGGTGGTGATCGGAGCTCAAAACGGCGAAAGCGTGGAAATCAAAAAGGGGGTCTCGCGCGGCGACGATGTCCTCCTCATTCCCTCGGAAACGAGAAGTCTGGCAAAGAGCGCTGGCTAGTGAGTAAATCATGATTCAAATTGAGAACATTACAAAGACCTATGCTCGCAGTGGAGGCGGTACCGTGGAGGCGTTGAAGTCGGTGACGTTTGATATCTCTGAGGGAGAGTTTGTTGCGGTTCGAGGGGCATCCGGTTCAGGGAAATCTACGTTGTTAAATATCCTAGGCTGCCTTGATCGTCCGAGTTCGGGAAGTTACCGGCTAAATAGCGAGGATGTAGCTTGCTACTCTGACAAGCAACTGTCGCGCGTACGCAATGCGAAAATCGGCTTTATTTTTCAGGCTTTCAATTTGCTGCCCCGAACCACGGCCCTCGAGAACGTTGAGATTCCAATGGTGTATGCCGATGGACGCGTGGACAGGCAGCGGGCAGTCGCCGCATTGGAGCGCGTCGGGCTAGCGAGCCGAGCCCGTCATTACGCCAGCGAGCTTTCTGGCGGAGAGCAACAACGCGTGGCGATCGCGAGAGCGCTGATCAACAGTCCAATTCTCGTCCTGGCTGACGAGCCTACAGGCAATCTCGACTTCAAAACAGGCCGAGAGGTCATGGCCTTGCTGCAAGAATTGCATTACGACGGGCGCACGATACTCCTGGTGACCCATGATGATGCGGTCGCTGCCTATGCCTCACGAGAACTTCGACTGCAAGACGGAACAATTCTTTCGAATAAAGTTGTTTCCATCGCACCGTTGCGGCCTTTGATCGGAGACAGACCATGAAGCAAATCACGTTGGTCAGGCAGGCGGCGGTATGTTTAATGCGCTATCGATTGCGTACCATCCTCATGATGTTGGGAGTCGTTGTTGGTATCGCTTCCCTCGCCATTTTGACCTCGATTGGCGAGGCCACAAAGCGCGAAACCATGCGCCGCTTCAAGAACATGATCGGGACGTTTGACACAATTATGGTTCGGGCTGGAGGAGGGCGCTCACGCGGTATGCCGACGCTTGTGAATGTCCCCCCGACATTGCGTTTCGAAGATGCGAAAGCCATCGCCGAATTGCCCGGTGTCCAGACTGTCGCCGAGATGCAGAGCGCCTTCGACATCGATATCAGGTATCGCAACAGAGCGGCTTCCCCAGCGGTGTTCGGAGTCTCTCCAAACTGGCTTACGCTTCGTTCCGATGAAATGGCCGATGGAGAGTTTTTTCACGGGGGCCACGATACTGCCTTGGCGCGTGTTGCAGTAATTGGGACTGACGTGCGGAGCACGCTGTTTCCAGACGAAGACCCTCTCGGCAAGACGATCCGCATCGCCGAGGTTCCTTTTCAAGTAATCGGAATACTCAAATCAAGGGGAGCGGGACCGGCTGGCGGCAGTTTGGACGACGTGATTCTTATTCCCCTCAACACAGCCTCCCGGCGATTGTTCAATCGGGACTATCTGACGATGGTGATCGCACAACTGAAAGATCCTGCGCAGAGCGATGCGGCAACAAATCGAGTAAGTGAGTTGCTGCGGGAACGTCACCATATCCAGCCGCCCGGACTGGACGACTTTGTGATTACCAATCCGGCTGCGACCATGGCGCGAGTTACCCAGGCAAGCAGCACGCTGGCCAGAATTCTTACTGGCGTCGCCATTATGGCTCTGCTGATTGGCGGAATCGTAATCATGTCATTAATGTCGATTGCTGTGTCTGAACGACGCCGGGAAATAGGTGTCCGGCGCTCGCTGGGAGCTTCGCGCGGCGACGTTGTTTTCCAATTCCTGCTGGAAGCGGTGTCGGTGGCTTTTTTAGGTGGACTTGCGGGAGTGTTGATCGGGTTGGGCGGAATGCAGATTGCTGCTCGGATTGAGAAGCTGCCACCAGTTCTCGTCTGGCCGCCGTTCGCACTCGCAGTCCTTCTCTCCGTTGTGATCGGTATTGTTTTTGGGATCTATCCCGCCTGGAAGGCTTCACGCGTCGATCCCATCCAGGCGTTACGCTCGTAGGCTCCGGTTGAAGCAGTGGCAAATAACGGTCCTGTCCCTGCGCCTCATCTTTCGCTCTCCGCTGCGTTCCGGACTGCTGGCGCTCAGTGCAGCGCTGGGCGTCGGCGGAGTGGTCTGCTCCGTCAACTACGGGGCGAGTGGCACACAGAAAGTGCTTGACCAGATTCGCCGCCTGGGCACGAATGTCCTCATTGTCACTCCGGCACAGAGCCGCTCGATCGCTGGCCGCGCTCGCACCGGTGCCGTTGTAACCACGCTTGTGGATCGCGATTACGTCGCAATCAAACGGAATATCCTGGCGCGCACCCGTTCTTCCGCCCTTGCGACCCGGAGTTTCTGGACGAAAGCTAGCGATCTCTCCAAGAATGCAACCGTCGTTGGTTGCGAAACCGACTATTTCGCGGCCAAAGATTGGTCGGTCGTGGCTGGCAAACTGTTCGACTCCACCCAGGAACGTACTGCAGCGCGTGTTGCCGTGCTTGGCCACACCGTGGCACTAGATCTCTTTGGCGCATCGTCGCCTTTGGGGCAGCGGATGACGATCAACCGCGTCCCTTTCACCGTAATCGGGGTCCTGCGCGAGCGAGGCCAGGGTTTGGACGTGAGCAACGAAGACAGTCAGATCTATCTGCCCCTGAAAACCGCAATGAGACGGCTCATGAATGTGGACCACTACGCCGGAATTGTGGTTGAGGTCGATTCCCTAGGAAATATGGATCAGACTGCCAGCCAAATCCGTTTGATTCTGCGCCAAGGACACCACATCCTGGCCAACCAACCGGACGATTTCCAGGTCCAGAATCAAAAGACCTTGCTCGACACTCAGATGGAAGCTGCCGAAAGGCTGGGCTTCTACCTGCGCTGGATCGGGACCAGTGCATTGCTAGTCTCTGGACTGGGAATTGTCGCGATTACCTGGATCTCTGTACGAGAACGCACGAGAGAGATTGGTACCCGCCGCGCATTGGGCGCCACCTCGGCTGATATTTTCGTTCAGATGCAGTGTGAGAACGGCTCACTGTCTCTTTTGGGAGGGTTGCTGGGAATCGGATTGTCATGGCCGATTTCACGCCTGCTTAGCGCTCAATTCGAGCTCCCTTTTGTGTTCGGTGGAAGAATCGCCCTGGTGGTTTTTGCGATCGCGGGAGCCTTGAACCTTGTGTGCTCGCTGTTATCGTCCAGCAAGGCTGCGTCGATCAGTCCGATGGAAGCCCTTCGCTACGAGTGACTGTCGCGCAGGAGGCTCCGGTTCGAGTCCGGTCGCTCCCTATTTTCTTCGAACCTGGAGTTGCACTCCTCCTGAAGTTTGGCCCTACTTTTCTTAATCCCTACGCCGGCTACTTGTGCATCGTGAGTGATCCAGACGGCCATAGGGGGAGTTTTCTCATGGTCAGGCACTGGGAATGGCGGCTGAGCGCTCAGACTCACAGCAGACAACGAAACAGATGATTGGCCGGGTTTAACGGATCGGGAAGTACCGTAGGCTAACGAATCAGCTAAAGAAGGAGGATATATGGAAGCGCGTTTCAACTAAAAACCGGACATATCGTGTGCTACGAAAACCGGACATTTAACTTGCTACGGATAGCTGACGCTGGCTACACCGTCGTTGCTCCCGATCTGTCGCATGACGAATGGTTCACGCTGGGTATCCGCGTGCCTCGAAGCGGCCGCCCTCGGCAGTGCTGAAGCGCGGCGTACGCGGATCAGTGGTCCGTCTTCCGCACTCCGTGCACGGCGATGGAGATTATGGCTTTGTGCCGTTCCTCATCAACTTCGCGCGGGAGAAGAGCGTCTCGGCCTATGTGGGCGATGGGCTCAACTGCTGGCCTGCCGTTCACCGGCTGGACGCTGCCGCTGTCTACCGGCGTGCTCTCGAAAAGAGCGCTGCGGTAGCCCGGTATCACGCGGTGGCGGACGAAGGGGATCGGTCACCGTCCGAAACTTCCGGTCGTCAGCAAGACTCTCGAAGAAGCAAAGGATCATTTCGATTGGTCCACGCAGTTTGTGGCGGCTGGCGTTCCGGCGTCCAGCCGGTGGACTCGGGAACGGCTGGCCTGGCAGCCGAGGCAGCCCGGATTACTCGCTGATATTGACCAACCGGACTACTTCGCAGCCGGTGTTGCGCCAGTGGTGTAACCACTTGCCCACGCGCCAAGTCTTGCGGTGGCTGAGCTCTCTTTGCTCCACGTTCGCACCTGGAGTTGCCGCGTCAGACACTTAGCACGGGAAACGGAGAGTCGCGAATCAAAGCGTAGGTCAAATCCCGCATACGCCCAAGAGCGCCGGGACGGGGACTTCTTCCAATAATCAGCACGTCCGCATCCGACAGGAGAGCAGCCTCAAGGAGAGCTTTTTTCAGTTCACCGGCTGCAACGCGAACCGCGGCGTCGGAACCAACGAGCCGCTGAAGCTCGGCGATGCGCCTTAGCGCTTCCCGCTTTTCAACCGATTGGACCTTTTCTTCAAAGTCAAGTTCAACGGGCAGTCCCGATGCTTCGCCTTGCAGCGCATGGATGATTGTGAGTTTGGCATGAACCTCTCGAGCGATCCCGGTAGCAAAGCGAAGAATTCTTTCGGAATCGGAATTGAGGCCAACTGCGCATAATAATTCCCGGTGCCCCAGGGGCCGAGGAGCGACTGTCTCAGCGTGCCTGCTCGTCAGGACAGGGCAGTCTGCGTCGTTAACGACTTTGGCTGTGGTTGACCCGAGCAGCATTTGTCGGAACATGCCGGAATGCGTTGGCATGATGATGAGATTAAATCCGCCGTCTTTTGCCACTCGAGCGATCTCTGTCGATGCATCGCCCGATGCCAGGATTCTCGGGTGCTCCGCAGTCGGAAAATCGGTAGTCAAAAACGAGTCAAGTCTCTCCCGGCCAATGGCCACGTGCTCCTCTGAGACCTCGGCCATTGGTCTCAACAAGTAAAGTTCGAGGCCGGTTCGGAGGGCGTTGTAGCCGCCAGGATCGACAATATGAACCAGGGAAACGCCTGCTCCAAGGAGCGTCGCCGCTCGTTTGACGTACGCGGCCATTGCAAGACAGGAAGGCGAGAAATCCACTGGGAAGAGGATATTTTCGATCAGTGCCATGGATGTTCCCCGAAATATCGGATTCGCGATGACCGCTTTGCGGCGCAATTTCAATTTCTTTCGGCCTCGGTCGAGGAGCCCGGTGTCCGGTTGTCTCCTTCAATCCCTCGCGGGCAACGACGGCGGGCTGGTGAAAGTCGCTCGAAGACGGGTGTTTCCCAGGCAGACTGCAACGATTGCTGCTTTCATGACCCTCTCCTCCTAAACGGCCTCGGTTTTGATCTGACTTTGCAGCAGGATTGCTTCCCGTGCGACTTCCTGAATGTCGGTGCCGCGGGTTTCTATTCACCTTTCCGGTTCTGCACAAGAATCTGTAAGCCCTTGCGATTTTGGCGGGTTTTGTCGTTTTGGCAAATTGGTCCGCCGCCGCAGCCGTTGCTGTGGAAATGTGGGAAGCCGCGTTCTGTGCGGGTTCCCAAGCTCCGAGGGCAACGCGAGGACCTTCGAGTCAGTATCACGCTTTTCCGCCCTCGATTGTTTGATATCTGTTTGATATCTTGACGGAGATGAATAGCCGGTATAGCTTGCACGACGGGTTCCGGGCATCAGCGCTAGGCAGTCTGTCTTTCGAACGCTTCTGCCGGGCATTCTTCAAGTGGTATTGTCCCCTCACGGTAGAGGAGAGACATCATCTTCCGGACGCACCATTTCTGCTTTGCAGCAATCACACTAGTCATGCCGACAGTGCAGTCTTGATGACCGCGAGCGGGCGCAGCTTTCGTAGCTTTGCTCTGATCGGCGCCAGCGACTATTTCTTTCGCTCGCGCGGCCTGCGCTGGGCAGTCTCGCCGCTGATGAATGTTATACCGATCGATCGTGAACCAGGAGCTAAGTCGCTTTCTGCCTGCTTGGCAACTTGTCGGCAATTCATGCAGCAAACCGGCGGCAGCCTAATCCTTTATCCCGAGGGCACTCGGTCGCCGGACGGTAAGGTGCGGGCATTCAAGAGCGGTGCAGCCCTGTTTGCCCTCGAACTTGACGTGCCGGTCGTACCCGCATACATAGAAGGTACACACCACATTCTCCCGAAGGGACACTATCTGCCAAGAGCCGGTCCGGTGACGGTGCGTTTCGGAGAACCCGTTGAATTGGCACGTCCGCAATCAGGAGAACTTCGGCGCGAACGACGACACCGCGCGGTTGAGCAACTCACAGAGAGTATTCGAATGCTTGGCTCACGCCGCAAGGAGCAGGAGTTGGCAGCGGACTTGCAGGAAAAGGGCACAACATCGCAATTTCACTGGTGAACACATGGCCCACGAACTAAGGCACATGAAGTGGTGGGGTTGGGGATACGAGGACGCGGAATTTCGCGCCAGTCACCATCCTGACTTTTGGCCTTACGCCAAGTCAGTTCTTGATATTGAAAGCGATGATTTCACAAGACCCGAGTGGAGTCTGGAGTCGATCGAACTGCCGGAAGCCTGTGCCGATCAGCCATTCTTGGCCAAACTCCGTACTTGTCTTGCACCATGCCAGATCACGGATGACGCGAAGGAGCGGGTCATCCACTCCTATGGAAAGGGATTCCGCGATCTGTTTCGACTGCGCCGCGGCATTGCGGCAGGTGCCCCCGATCTGATTGTTTATCCCGAGAGCGAGCGCGACGTATGCCTTACGCTGCGCGCGGCGGCCGAGCGCGACATCGTCTTGATTCCCTTCGGGGGAGGGTCGAACATAGCTGGGTGCCTCGAACGGATGGATGCTAGACGCATGTGCGTGTCGCTTGATATGCGGCGGATGCGTCGACTGTTGGCGGTGGACAGACGCTCGTTTACCGCACAGATCGAAGCCGGAGTCTTTGGCCCCGACCTCGAAGAACAGTTGGGCGCACACGGACTAACGCTAGGCCATTTTCCCGACTCGTTCCTGCACTCCACTCTCGGCGGTTGGATCGCCACGCGCTCGGCGGGAATGCAAAGTGATAAGTACGGCAAGATCGAAGATATGGTCATCGCCGTACGCATGGTGACTCCAGAAGGAGTGCTGCAGACGCGTGTGGTCCCTAAGTCCTCGAACGGTATCGATGTCAATCACCTCTGCATCGGCAGTGAAGGGACGCTTGGCGTCATCACCGAGGCCACAATGCGCGTCCACGCTCGTCCCGAATCGCGGCAAGTGCGAGGCTATCTGTTTCCTGAATTCGAGGGCGGCATTGAAGCGATGTTGGAGTGCGTGCGCCAGGAGTGCATGCCGGCCATGGTACGCCTCAACGATCCCGATAAGACGGCGCTTTCGCTGGCCTTTCGGCCATCGGCCTCAAGCTTCACCAAAATTGCCAGTAGCCTTTTCAAAACTTATCTGCGGGCCAAAGGGTTTGACCAGCCCAGAGCGTGCCTGATGCTGATTGCTCTTGAGGGCAGTCCTCGTGGCGTCTCCCAGCGGTTGCAGCAAGCGGAAGCAATTTATCAAAAATGTGGCGCGGTTGGCCTGGGAGCCGGTGCCGGGAAGTCATTTGAGGCAACCAAGTATGATTTTCCCCACATCCGCGATTTCTTGCTCGACCGCAATGTCACAACCGACGTGAGCGAGACCGCGACCGTGTGGAGTAATATCTCAAGGTTGTATCAGGACACTTCGGCTGTTCTGCGCGCCGAGATTAGCAAAAGCGGAGTCCGTCCTTGGACTGGATGTCACATCAGCCATAGTTATCCGTGTGGGGCCAGTCTGTACTTCACGTTCGGCTTCCGGCAACAACTGGGACACGAGATGGGGCAGTATCTTCAAGTCAAGCGTGCCGTCCAGCAGTCGTTCATCGATCACGGGGCAACACTTTCTCATCACCACGCAGTCGGGACCGAGCACATGCCCTGGCTGGCCGCTGATATTTCCCCGGTCGGCGTGCGTGCCGTCTCTGCCATCAAACATGGACTTGACTCTGCCAACATCATGAATCCAGGCCGGCTGCTGCCGTCCTCAACTCCTCTTGAAGATTAGCTAACACTCGGTTCGCCGCTCGGACCCACCGAGACGAGATCAGCGTCTCTGACCCGCAGCGGCGTCGGAAGCGGTAACCCTGCGATCCATGAAGAATCGAACCGATCAACCGCGCCGAGGGTATGTGTTTGGCCATGACTGCCGAATACTGCGGAGGAGTTCCAAGAGCAGATTGCACGGGAGTGGGTCGGGACGAAAACAAATCCCACGGAGTGAACGAGGTGTGGTTGAAGCAGGGCCGCATCGTTCGGGAAGGGTGGCACACGACAGTGAGCGATTTGCGATCGGGTAAGGACTGGCCAAGTTGGCGCAGTGCTGGCTGTCGATCTGTGGAGACCGTCGCCGTTTATCGTCGGACGCGAGGGAGCGAAGCTCGGCTACTTTTGGCGCCATGCCTACCGCGTACCACGTCGGGTCCATTCCTGGGCTGCGCGGTGAATGCGGACACTGGCAAGCCAGTGATCGTGAATGAAAACCATCTGACAACGGCTGAGTTCGAGAACGCCAAGATCGCTGAAACCATCGCGACATGGGGCGACAAATCATGCTGTCCATTTCATAGTCCAGGGTGGCAACGGATCGAGAATCAACGGTCGGGGTCTGGCGAGCACGGCATCCTCATCTCCCAGCATGAACAGCGTGCCAACGCGTCTTCCCTCTCGACCCTCGCGAGCAATTTCGACTGCGAGCCCAATCATCGACTCAAGAACGCCGGGATCGTATTCTGTTACTGCGCAGAGAATACTCTCAAACATGCATCGCGCTCCTCGCGCAGGGTGAACAGCAGTTTGACTTCATCGGCGTCACGAGGGAAGCAGTCACGACGAACGTGTCATGAACGAATTATCCGACTTTGCGGTGCCTCTCTGGTTTCTGCTTCCTTTTTGGTTTCTGCTTCCTTTTTTGCCGTGAACGAAACCAACAATCCTTTGACAATAACGTAGAGCACCGGAATAAAGAAGAGGTTGAGGATGGTGGAGAACAACATGCCGCCAACGATCGCGGTTCCGACTGAGTGCCGTCCCAGCTTGCCGGCGCCGGTTGCGAAAATAGAGGCAGCACACCGAGGACGAAGGCAAACGACGTCATCAGGATCGTGCGCAAGCGCAACTCGGCGGCCTCAATCGCGGCATTTGCGACGGATCGCCCTTGCTCAAGCCGGTGTTCGGCAAATTCCACGATGAGAATTGAGTTCTTCGCCGAAAGCCCGATCAACATCACCAGACCAATTTGTACATAGACATCGTCCACTAATCCCCGCATGGAGATGAAGATCAGGGCGCCGAGCACCGCCATCGGAACGGCCAGCAAGATGATAAAGGGCAGCACACGAATCAGATCAGTCAGGGTTTTGGTCTAGGTCTGTGATGCGGCATTCCCGAATGACATGCCCCGGATAGCCAGAGCATAGCCGAGGCCCGGCCAGTGTCAAGGCCGCGCTTCGCGCGCCGCGTTCGCGGTCAAAGAGCCTTGACACTGGCCTTTGCGCCTCGGCTTATTATTCAGCTATCCGGGGGATGTCAGATTCTTACTTCCACGAGCCGGGCTCCGCGCCGAGTCGCTCTCGGAGGAGATCTGGGACTTGAGAAAGACGTGTTCAAACAAGCATTCTCCTACGACCATGAGAATCATTACTTATAGCGACCTGCATCTTGAATTTGGCTCGGGCTGGATGTTGCCGCCGGCAGTGAACGGAGATGTCATGATCCTGGCAGGCGATATCGTCACGCTCAGCGATTATGAGCCGCTCGACCAGATTCTGCGGAAGTGGAAGAAACCCGTCCTCTATGTGACGGGAAACCACGAATATTACACGCGGCGGCCGATGAACGAAGAGGAGTGCAGATTCAAGGCGTGGCTCGAAGACAGACATCAGCATGTGAAACTGCTGCTTGATGAAGAGGTCAGCATTGGGGGTGTCAATTTCTTCGGCGGCACGATGTGGACGGATTTCAACGGCGGGGACTTACGCGTCATGGAAACCGCCCGCTCTCAGATGAATGATTACCGCCTCATCTATAACCCTGACGAAACGCCTTTTACGCCAGCAGGTTCGATTGCGCTACATAAAAACTTCGCGTCGAAATTGCTGAACTGGTTTGGGAAGAATTTAAGTGGTCCGCGCGTGGTTATCAGCCATAACGCACCGGTCATCAATCCCAACTCCAAATACGAGGGCGGCCCTCTCACGCCGGCGTTCAATTCCCTCGACATGGTGGAGATCATTGGGACCCACCAGCCAGCCCTCTGGGTGTATGGCCATACGCATGAATGCGACGATCAGACGATCGGCCGGACGAGGATCATTTCAAATCAACTCGGATATCCCGGCAACCTTGGCGGTTTTGAATGCAAGGACTTTGATGAAGCGGGTCTGCCAGTCGAGGTGGGCGTTTAGCCCCGATGCTGGGCGGCGCGCAGGTCCTCATGCTCGAAGGCCGACGACATGCGGTCGATTTGGCTTTTGGCGAGACCATGCCGTGCGGCTTCGGCGCGCCACTTCGAGACAGCCTTGCCGACCTGTTTTGCTATGTTGCGCGCTTTGCCGTCGTCCAGATCGAAATACCCCGCCACCTCCATCGCCAGTGCGAGTGAAGCCGTGTTGTCATCCTCATTGATTGCCGTGCTGAGGATGCGCGGCTTGATGTCGGTCGGCACCGGGTTGAGGTCGTAAGCCGGCGACAGGCGCCAGCCCGCCTGGCTCTCGTACAGAAAACCGTGATTCCGCAGGTGGTCGTCGGTGTTGGAGATCAGTATGTTGAAAATCAGCCGCCGCCACAGCGCTTCCATATCGGCTTGCGGCGCAGCACCGTGCTGGCGCAGCGCGTCAACAATTTCCAGATAGCTTCGGGTTTCTCTGTCTTTCGATCCGAGCATGCTCATCGCGGAGAGGAACGGGATACGCCGTTCGCCGTCGCGGTCGAAGCGTCGCAGGAGGAGTACAGGCTTGCCGGCGACGTTTTCGACACGGGATTGCGGAACAGGGATGCCAGATTTCTGTGCGAGGGACAGTGCGACTGCTTCCCAGACCACCGTGTTGATTTCATCGTCCTCGCGTGGGAATTTCGCGATGGTGAGATGGCCGTCCTTTTCCCTGACGGAAGCCTTGGGCCTTGCGCCGCCAAGAGAGGAGCCGAGCGCGAACAGCAGTCGCAGTTCCTCCTCGGTGTCTTTCTCTTCCATCACATGTTCGGCCGCGGAGAGCAGTTTCGGGAGCTCGATCAACGGGGGGATGCGCTTGACGCCCTCCTCCCGCAGGAAGGGCCCGCCTTCTTTTTCCGCAAAGCGCAGTGCGCCCTGACGGGCCTCGTCGTCCACCAGCAGCAGGAAGTCGATTTCCTGGAGCGTACGCGGCGCCCCGCCCTCGCGCTCCGCGCGCCTGCGTTCCATGCGGCGCATGAGCGCACGCCCCCAACGGTCGGGCGCGGAGTCACCGATGGCGCCGAACATGGGCGTATCTGGCGCAGTGTGAAACGGGCCCGGTCCAACCTCCAGGGCTGGCTCCAGAGAGAATCGCGCGGGATTTTCCAGCCATGTCTTGTCGTATTCAAAGGTGGCGCTTTCCTTGTTCTTGCGCGTACGGGCCCACAGACGACCCATCAGGTGCGGCACGCCGTCGAGATCCACGTATGCGAGAGCCTCTGTGTCCATCACTTGTCTTTCGTGCGTTTCGGGCGCGCCACGCGAATGCGCTGCGGCAGGTTTTCTTCTTCGAGCTGCAGGCCTACGGGATCGTTCTTCGGGGCGGCGAGATCGCCCAGCCGGTCCGCCATGCCCAGCACAAAAAGGACCGTGGCGTAGATCCCGATCGCGACGCCGGGATCGCCCTTTTCAATCTTGACGAGGGTCGTGCGGCTGATCGAGGCGCGCTGCGCCGCGATGGCCGCCGGGATCCGCCGCCGCCGCCGGGCGTCGCGGATGTCGCGGCCAAGCTTGCGTAGAGCATGCCTTACCGGGAGTGGCAGTATGACGGATGATCGGCTTGTCCTCATATTTAGTGTCCATAGTAATGGTCGCTAACCTAGTTAATGTACATTATTATGAACGTTATGTAAATTTCGTCTACTCTTGAGTACCTTGGAAAACCGCCGCGCGGTACCCGAGACCTGCGCGGCCTAACCCCGTTTCTTCAATCACGTGGACGGCCAATGTAGGGGACTCTTAGCCCATACATTTTTCAGGTGCCTTTGTAGTTGAGCACCGTCGTAGCGTGCGAATAACCTTCACCAGTTCTCGCTGCGCCTTGAGGGCCGCACGAACGTCCTTGTACGCAGCAGGTGCCTCGTCCCTGAGTTTGCCTGTCAACCGGTAGTCATACCGAGGGTGTACGACATAAGAGTAGTTAATGGCGGGCTTCTCTTTTTTGGGGCATAGTTCTGAGAGTAGTTTGACTCTCAGATATTGGAGGCCCAATATGCCAGAATGCCTTGTGCCAGAATCTCTCCCGGATTTGGAGCTAGAACGCGCAAAACTCCTTGAACAGTTCCTCAGCTTGGGCGATTTTCGACCGGGTTCCATTACCGCCAGCGTACGGCGCTGCGGGAAACCTAGTTGCCACTGCGCCAAGCCGAACGATCCCGGCCACCAGCCGCAGTTTCGCATGAGCCGTAAGGTGAATGGGAAAACCGTCAATGAGAGTTTTGCCAGTCCTGCGGCTCTGCGCAAGGCCCAACTGGAGGTGGCGGAATTTCAGCGCTGGCAAGAGCTCGGCCAACAATTGGTGGCCATCAATCAAAAAATTTGTGCGATTCGTCCGGTCGCGGAGGAAGGGCGCAGCTGGACGCCACAGGAAAAAAAAAGGCTGCTGCGGTCCATCAGGAAATTACGCGGGAAATAAACCTGCTGCTGTCCCGCATCTTCGCCGAGCGACACAAGACCGGAAACATG
>Ga0210406_10003061_pt1 | contig 18594 bp, 15 predicted proteins | sample IncBWC30MmetaG_FD_155454 | JGI IMG/M metagenome (GOLD analysis project Ga0210406, IMG submission 155454) | Forest soil microbial communities from Barre Woods Harvard Forest LTER site, Petersham, Massachusetts, United States - Inc-BW-C-30-M | ecosystem: Environmental > Terrestrial > Soil >... | reverse complement strand
CAGCCCGCGTTCCTTGGCGAGATCGTCGAATGACGTTCCGGATTCGATCCGCGCGTGGGCCGCTGCCGCTTCCTCGACGGTGGGGAATACGATCTGCGACACTTCGCGCTTTTCCGGTTTGCCAAGGGTGTCCTTGCGCAACTCGTACAGCTTCTTGGCATCGTCATCGGAAACGTCGGACCATTTGGCGATGTCCTCCGGGGTGATCGCGACAAACGCGATCTTGCGATATTCGGGCGCGCGGAACTGAATCTTGTGCTCGTCGAAATAGCTGGCCAGCGTCTCCGGCGAGGGCGGATCGATGGTTCCGGCCTGAGCGGCGGTCAACCTGACGTATTCCGCCGACCGCTGTTCGTTCTGGAAGCGGCTGAGCGCATCCATCATCACTTTCGGCGGCTCGAGACCCGCCGAAAGGGTACCGGCGATCTGGCGCCGTAGCGAAACCTTGCGCTGATCGGCGACGTAGCGGGCTTCGCTGTAACCGAACTGCCGGATCGCGGCATCAAAACGCTGGGGATCGAAGGCGCCGTTGGGTCCCTTGAAATTCGGGTCGCTGAAGATCATCCGCCTGGTTTCTTCGTCCGATTGGGCGAGCCCCAGACGGCGCGCTTCCTCGTCAAGCGCCGCCTCGGCGATGGTTTGCTGCAGCACCTGGCGATCGAGGCCGAAGGCGCGGGCCTGATCCATCGTCAGCGGGCGGCCAAACTGGCGGCCGATCTGCTGCAGCCGATCGGTGTAGAGCTGGCGGAATTGATCGGTTGAAATCTCGGTGCCGCCGACCTTGGCCAGCGTCGATTGCCCGAAACCCCGGAAGATGTCGGCAATGCCCCAGACGCCGAAGCTGATGATCAGCACGCCCATCACCACGGCCATAATGGTTTTGCCGAGCCAGTTTGATGAGGCTTTCCGCATTCCTCGAAGCATGGGTCCGTCTTCTATCTAAAAAATTAAGAGGCTGATTTTATTGGATTTTTCGGATTTCCGCCCACACCTCAGCCGAAGGTACGGGAACGGACGTTATATTTTCAGTTTCCGCACGATCTAACGTGCCGATGGCCCCCGCCGCAAGCCTGCTGCAGTCAGCGCTTTTGGCGCAAAAGGTCGCCATCCGCCCCTCGGAACAGGGGCCAATGCGCATGTAGGACCTTTATTGGGGTTCGCCAAAGCCAAAGCAGGCCGCGTTCGCGGCCCGCGCGTTTCGCTGCTTATCCGGGAGCCTGATTTACCCCGGCAACAAGCCTGCGACGCCTGCCCTGAGAAAGGCAGCATCCGCCGGGTTGACGCTGGGATTCCCCGCGCGATGCCCCCACACGCTCGGGATGGGCCGCAGGGTTCCGGATGCAAGATGAGGAAGTTCGGCCGCATTGTCGGCAACGCGAAAATACAGATCCGTCTCGCTCGGCATCAGCAGCACTCGCGCCTTGATGGATCGCAGCGCTTGCGTGAGATCGCCGTTGTAAAGTTTGTTGTCGCTGATATCGCCGTGATACCAGGCGTGCGCCTGCGCATACAGGTTCGCCGCACGGCATTGTGAAAACCGTTCGGCCCAATTGATGCGGAGGAAGGTTTCGAGATCGGGTGCGCCAAGCACACTTTTGTAGAGGCCGGCACGGTAAAAATCCTGGCTCAGGCCCCAGCCGGCATAAATGTGGCCAAAAGCCCTGAGCGCCAGCAACGGTTCACTCGAAAAGCGGCCGTTGCCGGTATGCTCCGGGGCTGCTTCGAGTGTGCGCAACAGGCCTGATAGAAAAACCTTGTTGTGATCGGCTGTGCGGGCGCTGCCGCAGACGACGAAGGCGCGTTCCACCATGTCGGGGTAGAGCGCCGCCCAATGATACGCCTGCATGCCGCCCATCGAAAATCCATAGACGGCGGCGAGTTTGTCGACGCCGAGCATTTCGGTGACCAGACGGTGTTGCGCCCGCACATTGTCGGCGACGGTGACGAGTGTGGGATAATCCGGGGTCTCCGCCGCGCCGGACGATTCCCCGTTCGAGAACATGCCTACGGCGATGATGCACCAGCGCGTGGGATCGAGAACGCCCTCAGGGCCGATCAGCCAGGACATATCCGAAAGACTCGCGGAATAGCTGGAGGGGTAGAGAATGAGATTGTCGCGCTTGTCGTTGAGCGTGCCAAAGCGTTGCCAGGCGAGCCGGGCTCCACGGATCACGCCGCCTTTTTCCACGGCAAAATCGCCCAGGGCAAAGCTGCCCGTCTCATTTTCCCAACTCATCGCTGTTCTCCTGGAATATTCTGTCTACGCATTTCGGCGGCCTGCGCCTCGAAAGCAACGGCGACACACAGAAGGTTGAGGTCGGTCCCGCGCGCGCCGATGATCGAAAGCCCCACCGGCGCGCCATCGACGGTAGCGCCCGGAAGATTGACCTGCGGCACGCCGGTGAGGCCGCCCTGGCTGGTCAGGCAGCTGATGCGTTCGCGTAAGGGGTCCAATTGGTGAAGCGGCAGGCCTTTTTGCGGCGCCGGAAAGGGTGTCGTCGGCAGGCAGAGGATCGTGCCTGGCGGCAGCAGCATGCGGATCCGGGCGCGGGCTTCCATCCGCATCAGGCTTGCGGCGTTACGCTCCGCGTCGGTCAGGGCTGAGCCTTGTAATAAGCTCCGCGCCACGCTGAAGGCGAGCCGTGGATTGTGGCCGTCGAGCCAAGGCTGGAACGTGCGCCAGGCTTCGCTGGCCTGCAACACGCGTTGCGCACGCTGCCAGACCGAAAGGCCCTGCGGCGCCAATGTGACATTGCGTGGTTGGCCAATCAGCGCCGCGAGACGGGCGACGAAAGGGGCGAGCGCCTGCTGCACATTTTCATCCGCGAAGCCGAAGGCATCCGCGGCCACCAGCAACGTCGTCGGCAGCGTGGCGGGCAGGGCACTTCCGAACAAAACTTCGCCAACACGCGCTGATGTCGCGGCATCGCGCGCGAACCAGCCGCAGGTATCGCTGCCCGGCGCCTGCACGGCAATGCCGGTGAAATTGATCCGCCCATGTGTCGGCCGGATGCCGTAGAGGCCGCAAAAGCTCGAGGGCACGCGCACCGAGCCGCCCGTATCGGTGCCAAGCGCGAAATCGCAGGCCTTGGTGGCCACCGCGGAGGCCGATCCGCTCGACGAGCCGCCCGGCACGCGGCCGGGCGCCGCCGGATTCAACGGCGTGCCGTCATGCGCGTTCTCGCCGAGAATGCCGAGCGACACTTCGTCGGTGATCGTCTTGCCCACGACCGAAGCGCCGGCATCAAGCAAGGTCTGCACCACCCATGCGTGGCGGGACGGCGTTGCCGCAAAGTGCGGCCAGTCGGGATTGCCGCCGCCGGTCGGCACGTCGGCAACATCGATCAGATCCTTGACCGCGAAGGTCAGGCCGGCGAGCGGTCCCGCTGCCGCGCCCGGCACATGCTTGCGCGGGCCCGGCACAAAAGCTTCAGTCGAGGTCATGAAGCCTTCCGGTCTTGCCAGGTGCCGCCAGGCACGGCGGCGAACAAGGCCTTGGTATAGGAATGCTGCGGATTGAAAAAGATCTCGGCGGTCGGCGCCACTTCGACGACCTCACCTTGTTTCATCACGGCGATGCGGTCGCAGACTTGCAGCGCGACGCGTAGATCATGCGTCACGAACAGCATGCTGAGCTGCAGCCGTGCCTTGATGTCGGCGAGCAGCGCCAGCACCTGCGCTTGCACCGATACGTCAAGCGCGGAGACGGGCTCGTCCGCGACCAGCACTTCAGGGCGCAGCGCAAGCGCGCGGGCGATGCCGATCCGCTGGCGCTGGCCGCCACTGAACTCATGTGGAAAACGTTTCGCTGCCGAGGCGTCGAGCCCGACCAGGCCGAGCAGCGCTTGCGCCTCCTCGCGGGCTCTGAAGGTCGGGGTGCCGTGGATGATGGGGCCTTCGGCAATGATGTCGATGATACGCTGGCGCGGATCGAGCGAAGCGTAGGGATCCTGAAACACCATTTGCACGCGTTTACGGATTGCGCGGAGCCGGTGGCGCGGGAGACGGGCGATATCGGTGCCGCCGAGCAGGATTTCTCCACCATCGATCGGCATCAGCCGCGTAATGGCGCGCGCCAAGGTACTCTTGCCGGAGCCGCTCTCCCCGACGAGGCCGAGCGTTTCGCCGCGGCGTAGTTCCATCCTCACGCCGGCGAGTGCCGTTGTGACGCGCCCGCCAAACAGGCCTCGTGTGCCATAGGTCTTGGTGATATCGCGCGCCTCAATGATGACCGGTTGCGTATTTACCGGCCGCGCCGCCGGCGGCTCGAGCTTGGGTACCGCTGATATCAGGGCCTTGGTATAAGGATGGGTCGGCGCGCCGAGCACCGCCCCGGCCGAGCCGCGTTCGACCAGGGTGCCGCGCTGCAGCACCGCGACCTCATCGGCAATGTCGGCGACGACGCCGAAATCATGGGTGATAAAGAGAACCGACGTGCCGTGCTCGCGCTGCAGTTCGCGGATCAGATAGAGAATCTGCGCCTGGGTCGTGACGTCGAGCGCTGTCGTCGGCTCGTCGGCGATCAACAGGCGCGGATTGAGCAGCAACGCCATCGCGATCATTGCGCGCTGGCGCTGACCGCCGCTCAATTGGTGGGGAAACGAACGGATGATGCGGGCGGGCTCCGGCAGATGAACGCTGTCGATCAATTCGAGCACGCGGGCGCGGCGTGCAACTTTCCCGAGCGAGGTGTGGATGCGCAGCACTTCATCGAGCTGGCGGCCGATCGTGTGCAGCGGGTTCAGCGCCGTCATCGGCTCCTGGAAGATCATGCCGATTTTTGCGCCGCGAATGGCGCGCATCTGGTCTTGCGGCGCGACGGCAAGATCCTGGCCCTCGAACAGGATGCGGCCGCTCCCGATACGGACATGCGGGCGCGGCAACAGGCCAAGGATCGAACGCGCGACCAGCGATTTGCCCGATCCGCTCTCGCCGATCAGGCATGTCACCTTGCCGGCGCGCAATACCAGGTCGACGTCGCTCACCGCATTGGCGCGGTCGGCGCCTGGCGGCAGAGCGATCGTGAGCTTTTCAAGTTCGAGAACGGTCTGGCTCATCGCTCACGCAGCCTCGGATTGAGGGCTTCGTTAAGCCCGTCGCCAATGAGATTGATGCCGAGCACCGTGAGGAGGATCGCGATGCCCGGAAAGGTGCAGATCCACCACGCCGAGCGCAGCACCGCGCGTCCCGCGCTGATGATCAACCCCCAGCTCATGACGTTGGGGTCGCCGAGGCCCAGAAACGCCAATCCGGCTTCGAGCAGGATCGCGGTGCCGATTAGCAGTGATCCAACGGCGATGATGGAGGAGGCGCAATTGGGCAGCATGTGATTGAGAATGATGCGCGCATCGCTGGCGCCGAGGCCGGCGCAGGCCTGCACGAATTCCCGGCCGCCCAGCGCGACGAATTCCCCACGCACGAGCCGCGCGATGCTTGGCCAGGAGACGGCGGCGATCGCAATGATCTCGCTGCGGATCGAAGGCGAAAGGATCGCGACAATCAACAGCGCGAAGATGAAGGCCGGAATGGTCTGGAAGAATTCCGTGATGCGCATCAGCACGGTCTCGGTCCGCCCGCGATAATAACCGGCTATTCCTCCGACCACCGCGCCAAACACGATGGCGGCGAGGGTGGCGCCGACACCAATGACGAGCGAGGTGCGCGCGCCGTAGGCGATTTCCGCCGCAACATCGCGGCCGAGCGTGTCGGTGCCGAGCAGGAAGCGGCCGCCCGGCGGCTGCAAGGCGGGTCCGGCGAGCTTGAACGGATCGTCGGGATAAATTACCGGCGTGAACACGACGAGGAGCAGCAGGCACAGCAGCACGGCTGCGCCGAACAGAGCCATCCGGTTGCGGGCGAACCGCACGAATCCTTGCCACATGTCAAATCTCCATGCGCGGGTCGAGCACGGCGTAGATCACGTCGACGGCGAGGTTGATAACTACGATCAGGCAGGCCGACATGAAGAAGATCGCGAGCAGCAAATTGAGGTCGCGCGATTGCAGTGCGTTGAAGGCGAGTGTGCCGATGCCCGGCCAGCCGAACACGGTTTCCACCACGATGGAGCCGCCGATCAGATTGCCGGCCTGAACACCGGCAATCGTCACGATCGGCAACAGCGCATTGCGCAGGACATGACCCGTCATGATGCGGCGCTCGGTCTGGCCCTTGGCGCGCGCCGTGGTCACGTAGTCCATGCCGGTCTGCTCCAGGACGGAGGCGCGCATCAGGCGCGCATACAGTGCAAGGTAAAACAGCGCGAGCGAGACGGCGGGCATCACGAGATGGCGAGCGACGTCCCAAACCTCGGCCCAGCCCTCGTGACCGGCGCCGACCGTGTCGAACCCGCTTGTCGGCAGCCAACCCAGGCCGATCGAAAAGATCACGATCATCATCAGCCCAAGCCAGAATCCGGGCGTCGCGTACGCGACGAGGCTGATCAGCGAGATGATATTGTCGCGCCAGGAATTGCGCCCGGTCGCGGCAACCAGACCGAGGATGATGCCAAGCGCCAAAGCGGTGCCGAACGCCGTCAACATCAGCAGGCTGGTTGGCCCGAGCCGTTCGAGGATCAGGCTGCTGACGTCGGCATCGTTGCGGTAGGAGTAGCCGAGATTGAAATGCGCCATGTTCGAGACATAGGTCAGGAACTGCATGCCGAGCGATTGGTCGAGGCCGAATTTATGGCGCAGCGCCTCCATATATTCGGGTGTCGCCGCACCGCTCTCGCCGGCGAGCACGGAGGCCGCGTCGCCGGGCGCGAGATGGATCAACAGGAAGTTGAGCACAATGATACCGAAGATCACCGGCAGCGCGGTGACCAGCCGGTATCCCATATAGCGGGCAAATCGCACGGCTTAGGTTTCCAGCCAGGCCCGTTCGAAAGCCTGTTGTGTGCCGAGCGGCCCGGTCGTGTGATCGTGAAGTTTTCGATTGAAGACCGAGACATATTGCACGTCGACGAGCCAGACCAGCGGGCAATCCTCGGCCAGGATCTGCTGCGCCTTCTTGTACAGTACGGCGCGCTTCTCGTGGTCCTGCTCGCGCATGGCCTCGTTCAAAATGCCGTCAAATTCCGCGTTGGCATAAAAGCTGTCGTTGACGAAGGTCACGCCCTTGCGGATCTGCGAGGTGAGATACTGTTTGTTGAGACCATAGACCGGATCGACGCCCTGGCTCAGGAAGGGCTCGTTAATGTCGTAATCGTAATCGGTATAGACGCGCCGCAACCAGGTGGCGGTGTCTTCCGAGCGCAGCGTCAGATCGATGCCGACGATCGCGAGCGCCTGTTTCAGATATTCGGCCTGGCGCAGCCATTGCTCGCCGAATGAATTGACTTCGAGATGCATGGCGAAGCGCATGCCATTGGCACCGCGCGGCAGGCCCGCGCCGTCGAGCAGCTTGTTGGCGATGTCGAGACGGTCGGGCACGTCGTATTTGCGCACATCGTCGGTATAGAAGCCTACGGTTTTGAACAGGCTGCTGAGCGGGCCGGTGGCCGGCTTGCCATAGCCATACATGACATCGCGCAGGATCACCTTGCGATCGATCGCGTAAGCGATCGCCTGGCGGACTTCCTTCTTGTCGAGCGGCGGATGTTTGGCATTGAGTTCGAGCACGCTCAAGGCGGGCGTCATCTCATAGCCTTTCATCGTCGTATCGAGGATCGGGTTGGTCTTCATCCGCGCAAGATCGGCGTAATTGACGGCGCTATAGCCGGCGAAATGCGCCTCGCCGGTTTCGAGCGCGGCGGAGCGCGTCGCGGCATCGGGGATGAAGCGTGCGATGATATGGTCGAGATAGGGCAGTCCCGGCTTCCAGTATTTGTCGTTGCGGTCGAGCCGCACGAACTGTCCACGGTCCCATTGCCCGAATTTGAACGGCCCTGTGCCGATCGGCTTGTTGGCCGACGGATTCTGCAGGATCTGCGTTCCTTCGAAAACCGATTTGCACATGATCGGCAGGTCGCGCCCCGCAAGCGCCTTCATGAGATAGGGCGCGGGATTGGCGAGAAGCAGAACCGCAGTCTTTTCGTCGGGCGTATCTACGCCCGTCAGCTCGGCGAGCAGCAGCGGCGCGAAGGGGTGATATTTCTTCAGGATCTCCATGAAGGAGAATTGGACGTCGGCGCTCGTGAAAGGCTTGCCGTTGTGAAACACAACGCCTTCGCGAAGCTTGAAGGTGATGGACTTGCCGTCCGGCGCCGTCTCCCAGGAGGTCGCGAGATTGGGTTGAGGATTCTGATCCCAGTCGTAGGTCACAAGACCTTCATAAATCTGCGTGGCGATCGGCGGGATGTTGCCGGCGGTGACGGCATAATGTGCAAGCGTCGAGGGCTCGGGCTGCACGATCATCACCATCGTGCCACCTCGCACCGGCTGATCGGCCTTGGCTAAACTGTTGAAGATGGTGCTGGAAGATGCGGCCAACCCGAGGGGCAAGGCCAGAGCAGTACGGCGTGAGATTTTATTCAAGCGTGGATCGTGAACCAAAATGCGAACTCCTTGATGGCGTTCGCAATGAAGCAATTGATGTGCCAGCTTTGAGGTTGCGACAATCGGTCCGCCTTCGGAGAAATCTCCAACGCCAAGCGCTCGTTGGCGTTTTTTGGAGGATGGTGCGTCTGCCGTCCCTCCAACAATTGTTTGTGATGCCCGCGTTGAGCCGCCAGCGTGAAACAGACGACTGATAATCAGTCGGTTGGTCGACGCAAAATAATGCGGACTATCGTCACGAACTGCCTGCAGATCACGCCCGCATCTGCTTCATGCACGGCAAAGTCGTGCCCGCTCCAACTTTCTCTGGATTGGGGGCCGCCGATCCTGAGCCAGTTGGCGGCCAAGATGGATTCTTGCAACATGAACCCTTTGGAATTCCGCAAAAGGGTGACGCCGAATTGATAAAGCCTCATAAAGTGGCAGTCGCGTTGTTGCCACCTCGGCGGCGATGCCAGAAGACAGCTATCTGGAATAGGCTCTGCGGCTCTGCTAGCCCATGCTGAGTCACACTATTTCGGGAATTTCACATGACCGACGCTGTCCGGCCGCTGATTGCCGGTAACTGGAAGATGAATGGCCTTAAGGCGTCCATTGCCGAATTCGACGCCATGTGCGCCGGGGCTGCCAACGTGGCTGCCAAGGGCGATCTTCTGGTGTGCCCGCCGGCGACCCTGATTGCGGCTTTTGCCGACCGGGCACGGGGCGTGAAAACGCTGGCGATCGGAGCCCAGGATTGCCACCCCAAGGCCTCTGGCGCCCATACCGGCGACCTGTCGGCCGAAATGCTGGCCGATGCCGGTGCCACCGCCATTATCGTCGGTCACTCCGAGCGGCGCGCTGATCACGGCGAGAGTGACGCGCTGGTTCGCCAGAAAGCCGAGGCCGCCTGGCGGGCTGGATTGACCGCGATCGTCTGCATCGGCGAGACGCAGCAGCAGCGCGATCAGGGCAAGACCCTCGATATCTGCGGTGGCCAATTGGCGGGATCGCTGCCGGACGGCGCCACCGCGGCCAATCTGGTGGTGGCCTACGAACCGGTCTGGGCGATCGGCACCGGGCTGACGCCAACGGCCGCCGATGTCGAGCAGGTTCATCGCTTCATCCGCGGTTCGCTAACCGCGCGGTTCAAGGGCGAGGGCGGCAAAATCCGGATACTGTATGGCGGCTCGGTAAAACCATCGAACGCAGCCGAGTTGATGGCGGTCGCCAACGTCAACGGTGCACTGGTGGGCGGCGCCAGCCTGAAGGCGTCGGACTTTTTGGCGATCGCGCAAGGTTGTCCCTAAGTCAGCGTGGTCTCACCGATCCGCTTCCAGTAGATCATCGTGCCCACGAGGCCGCCATACGGCTTCAAGGCATAATCCGGGATGATTCCACTCAGCGTGAATCCCAATCCTTCATAGAGCCCGGCGGCGCCATCTTCGGTGGCGGTGTCGAGCACCAAAAGCGTACGCCCGCGCGCGATCGCCAGACTTTCGGCCGCGAGCATCAACGCCCGCGCCACGCCGCGGCGGCGGTGACTGGTCCTTGTCATCATTTTCACGATTTCGGCGCGATGCGGCTGGTTGGGCGGCAAATCGAGCAGCAGCGTCACGGTCCCGATCAGCTTCTCTGCATCGAAGGCCCCGAGAACGATCCGCTCGCCGCGGCTTACGGCGGCCAGCGAAGCCGTCCAGAACGCATTGGCTTGTTCCGGCGCCAGCGGATGCATGAAACTGACGGAGCCGCCGCTGGCGACCGCTTCTATCAACATCTCGGTCAACGCCGCGCAGATGGCAGGCGAGGCGGTGAGGGGCGCGATCGTGATCTCCGACATCGATCAGCTCCGGGCAAGGGCTACGACGTAGATGCAGGGAGCCGTCGTCTCATTGGCGAAGGTGACCTCCGACGGCGAACCGAATCCGAGACAGTCACCGGCGCCGAGCGCAAACGGCTCGCCGGCTTCGGTCAGGGTGAGGTTACCCCTCTGGACCCAGACGACCTGGCGGATATGGGCATAGGAAGAGGCCGGCAGCGTCACCCGCTCCCCCGCCGGCAATTCGACCCTGACAATTTCGACGGGATGGTCGGGACGGCTGAACACCTGCTTGCGCAGATAGCCGGTCTCGGGGTCGCGCCAGACCGGTTGCTCATCGGCGCGCACCAGACGTTCGCCCTGGCCTTCGGCCCGCAACATCAGGCCCGCCAGAGTGAGGTTGAAGGCGGCGGCGAGCCGCACCAGGATGACCGCGGTCGGGCTGACCTCGGCGCGCTCGATCTTGCTGATGGTCGCCTTGGAAACTCCGGATTGCTCTGCGAGCTGGGCCAGCGACCAGCCCCGGCTGTCGCGTTCAAGCCGCAGGCGTTGCGCCAGCCGGGGGCTGAAATCGTCTACTATAGTGTCCATTTGTATAGTATAGGAGACGACGTGATCGGCGTAAAGTTTTCGGCGACGGTTTCATTCCTGGCCAAACGCCCTCGCGGAAAGGCCGCGTGGCAACTATCTGGTGCTGGTCGCGCGGGGGGTGACAATGCCCGGTCCGATCGTGTAACACCGCGCGAATTCAAATCCCGCAGAACCGATGATGCAGCCGGACCCCGGCCTTATTTGGTTTGCGACGGAAGGTAGAGATGCAGACTGTCGTTATCGTCGTCCACCTCATGATCGTTGCGGTTTTGATCGCCACGGTGTTGTTACAGAAATCCGAGGGCGGTGGCCTTGGCATGGGCGGAGGCGCCGGCTTCATGTCGAGCCGCGGCACCGCCAATTTGCTGACCCGCACCACGGCGATTCTGGCGGTCGGCTTTTTCGTGACCAGCCTGTTTTTGTCGTGGCTCGCGAGCTACAACCGGGCGCCGACCTCGATCCTTGGCACACCGGCTTCGCAGTCGCAGCCGGGTGGGGCAACTCCGGTCGCGCCACCGACCAGCGGCGGCATCCTGGATTCGCTGAAGAAGTCGGACCAGCAGCAGGCTCCGCCGGCGCCATCGGGCCCGGAAGCGCCCAAGTCGCAATAAAGCGGGGTGGCCATGCAGGATCGCATCTAGCGTCCTGCATGAGCAACCCGCATCAATGCTCTGACAACACTTTAAATTTCACGTCACCCACAGCCTCACAGAATATTCGGTGCGGGACGCGAATCGTTTTGGCGAATCGCACCGCTAGCCTTAAAGGTTAAGCCCCATGGCGCGGTATATATTCATCACCGGCGGCGTGGTCTCCTCGCTCGGTAAAGGTTTGGCTTCGGCGGCGCTCGGCGCCCTGTTGCAGTCACGAGGCTACAAGGTCCGGCTTCGCAAGCTCGACCCCTATCTCAATCTCGATCCCGGAACGATGTCGCCGTATCAGCACGGCGAAGTGTTCGTGACCGACGACGGCGCTGAGACCGATCTTGATCTCGGCCATTACGAGCGTTTTACCGGACGGCCAGCCACCAAGGCCGACAACATTACCACCGGGCGGATCTATCAGGACATCCTCACCAAGGAGCGGCGCGGCGATTATCTCGGCGCCACCATCCAGGTGATCCCGCACGTCACCAACGCCATCAAGGACTTCATCCTCGACAGCAATGACGACTATGACTTCGTGCTGTGCGAGATCGGTGGCACCGTCGGCGACATCGAGGGCCTGCCGTTCTTCGAGGCGATCCGCCAGATCAAGAACGATCTGCCGCGCGACCACGCCATCTATATTCATTTGACGCTGCTGCCGTTCATCCCAAGCGCCGGCGAACTCAAGACAAAACCGACGCAGCATTCGGTCAAGGAACTGCGTTCGATCGGCATCCAGCCGGATATCCTGCTGTGCCGCACCGACCGCCCGATCCCGAAGGAAGAGCGGCGCAAGCTCGGTCTGTTCTGCAACGTGCGCGAGTCCGCCGTGATCGAGGCGCGGGACGTCGATAACATCTACGCCGTGCCGGAGGCCTATCACGCGGCCGGTCTCGATGATGAGGTGCTGGCGGCGTTCGGCATCGAGGCGCGGATTCCGCCGGCGCTGCAGAGCTGGAATGTCATCAACGAGCGCGTGCGCAATCCTGAAGGCGCGGTGACGATTGCCATCGTGGGCAAATACACCGGCATGAAGGACGCCTACAAATCGCTGATCGAGGCCCTGTCGCATGGCGGCATCGCCAACAAGGTCAAGGTCAATCTCGACTGGATCGAGAGCGAGGTGTTCGAGAACGAAGACCCGGCGCCGTTCCTCGAGCACGTCAACGGCATCCTGGTGCCCGGTGGCTTCGGCCAGCGCGGCGCCGAGGGCAAGATCCGCGCGGCGCAGTTCGCCCGCGAGCGCAACGTGCCGTATTTCGGCATCTGCTTCGGCATGCAGATGGCGGTGATCGAGGCCGCGCGCAATCTGGTCGGCATCGAGCAGGCCAATTCCACCGAGTTCGGCCCGACCCAGGAGCCTCTGGTCGGCCTGATGACGGAATGGCTGCGCGGCAATGAACTGGAAAAGCGCTCCAAGGCGGGCGACCTCGGCGGCACCATGCGCCTCGGCGCCTATCCCGCAGCCCTCAAGCGCGGCAGCCGGGTGTCGGAAGTGTATGGTGGCGCCACCGAGATTTCCGAGCGGCATCGTCATCGCTACGAGGTCAACACCGCCTACAAGGACCGGCTCGAACAGCACGGCCTGCGGTTTTCAGGGCTGTCGCCCGACGGCGTGCTGCCAGAGATTGTCGAGTACGAGGATCACCCCTGGTTCATCGGCGTGCAATTTCACCCCGAGTTGAAATCGCGCCCGTTCGAGCCACATCCGCTATTTGCGTCCTTCATTCAGGCCGCGGTGGTGCAGAGCCGGCTGGTGTAGTTCGCACGTCGCCGGACTGTCCATGTGCGCCCCGTCGCAAAGACGTGCGCGCGTTGACCAAGACAAGCCTCCTGTCCCCGCGCTATAAACGCCGCGCAAGAACAGGGAGGATACCTATGATCTACGAAACACGCGTTTATCGTTGCCTGCCCGGCCGGTTGCCGGCGTTGTTGAAGCGTTTTGAGAACACGACGCTGAAGCTGTGGGAAAAGCACGGCATCAAGCAGGCCGGTTTCTTCACCACGCTGGTCGGCGAATCCAACCAGGAACTGACCTACATGCTGGCCTGGGAGTCGCTTGCCGATCGCGATAAGAAATGGGCCGCTTTCCAGAGCGATCCCGACTGGATCTCGGCGCGCGCCAAGACCGAGGAGGACGGCCAGATCGTCGGCAATATCGTCAACCAGTTGCTGGTGCCGACCTCGTTCTCGTCGGTCAAGTAACCGCGTTTGCCCCGCGGTCTTGACCATATCGTACACGCCGTCCGCGATCTCGACGCGGCCGCGGAGTTTTATCGGCACGCCGGCTTTACAGTCGGCGCGCGCAACAAGCATTCCTGGGGAACGCACAATTATATCGTGCAGTTTCCCGGGGTGTTCATCGAATTGGTGACTGTCGGCGAGCCCGAGCTTGTTCCGCCCTCGAGGCCGCGCGCGATGTCGTTCGGCGCCTTTACCCGCGATTTTCTCGCGCGCCATGAAGGCCTTTCGATGCTGGTGTTGGAAGGAAAGAACGCGGCCGAAGACGCCGCTGCATTCCGCGCGGCCGGTATCGGTGATTTCGAAGTGTTCGATTTTGGCCGGGAAGCCAAACGGCCGGACGGGTCGACCGTTAAGGTGGCGTTCTCGCTCGTCTTCGCGGCTGATCCGCAAGCGGCCGACATCGGATATTTCACCTGCCAGCAACATTACCCGGAGAATTTCTGGAACCCGGCATTTCAGATCCATGCCAACGGCGCAACGGAAGTTGCGGGAGTGGTGATGGTTGCCGAAAATCCGGCGGATCACCACGTCTTCCTGAAAAGCTTCGCTGGCGTAAGCGATCTGAAGTCGACCTCGCACGGCATCCGGATCGAGACGCCGCGCGGCGAGATGCAGGTGATGGATCCGCAGGCCTATCGGTCGCTGTTCGCCGTCGAGCCACCGAACGTCGCACAGGGCGCACGGCTCGCCGCGATACGTTTTACGCTGGGTGGCACGGCGGATCCGAAATCCGTGCTGGCCGGTGGCGGTATCGTAGCGGCGCTGCGCGTGGGACGCCTGATCGTGCCGCCCGATGCCGCCCATGGCGCAACCCTGATATTCGAGCCCGCCAAAGCCGGGTGACCGGGTTGATCTCCGGGAGGCGGCCCGGCATGGTCCGGCCGAACAAGGAACATGCTTTGAACGCCACCACCACCACAGCCGCGCCGATCGTTGCCGCCGGACCGGTCAAATTCGGCAATGACCTGCCGATCTCGATCATTGCCGGGCCGTGCCAGCTCGAGAGCCGCGCGCACGCGCTCGAAGTCGCCGGCGCGCTGAAGGAGATCGCGGCGCGGCTGAAAATCGGCCTCGTCTACAAAACCTCGTTCGACAAGGCCAATCGCACCAGCGCCTCGGCCGCGCGCGGCATCGGCCTCAAGCAGGCGCTGCCGATCTTTGCCGAAATCCGCTCCTCGCTCGGATTGCCCGTGCTCACCGATGTGCACGAAATCTCGCAATGCGCCGAGGTCGCGCAGGCGGTCGACGTGCTGCAGATCCCGGCGTTTTTGTCCCGGCAGACCGATCTCCTGGTGGCGGCGGCGGCGACCGGCAAGGTCGTCAACGTCAAGAAGGGCCAGTTCCTGGCGCCGTGGGACATGGCGAACGTCGTCGCCAAGATCACCAGCGCGGGCAACCGCAATGTGCTGGTCACCGAGCGCGGCGCTTCCTTTGGCTACAACACGCTGGTGTCGGACATGCGCGCGCTGCCGATCCTGGCGCGCACCACCGGCGCTCCCGTGATCTTCGACGCGACGCATTCGGTGCAGCAACCCGGCGGCAAGGGCGCCTCCTCGGGCGGCGAGCGCGAGTTCGTTCCGGTGCTGGCGCGGGCCGCGGTCGCGGTCGGCGTGGCCGGGGTGTTCATCGAAACACATCCCGATCCCGATCACGCGCCATCCGACGGCCCCAACATGGTGCCGCTGCGCGAATTCGAAGGGCTGCTGCGGACATTGATGGCATTCGACGCACTGGCGAAAAGCCCGGCGGCCTGATGGGCAAGACCGCCAGCGGCGGCGATCACTCGCGTATGCCGCCCGTTCTGAATATCATCGCGCTGGCGACGTTCGCGGCCAGCCTGTCGGCGCGAGCGCTTGATCCGGTGCTGCCGCACGTCGCCAGCGATTTTTCCGTCAGCATTGCAACCGCGGCCGGATTTGCCTCGGTGTTCGCCTTCACCTTCGCCATCATCCAGCCGGCGCTGGGAGCGGCCGCGGATCTCTTCGGCAAGGCGCGGCTCGTCATCATCTGCCTGGTGCTGCTGGGCGCCGCCAACGTGCTCGGCGCGCTGTCGTCGTCATTTCCGATGCTGTTTGCCACCCGCATCCTGGCGGGAATCGGCGCCGGCGGCGTGTTTCCGATCGCGCTCGGGCTGACCAGCGATCTCGTCGGGCCCGAGAAGCGTCAGATCGCGATCGGACGCACCCTGGCGGGCTCGATGACCGGCAATCTGCTGGGCGCCTCCCTGTCGGGCCTGATCGGCGATTTCCTCGGCTGGCGCGGCGTGCTCGCGGTACTCGGCTCGCTGGCGGTGGTGGCGTCGATCGCGGTCGCCCTTGGATTTCGCAACGGCGCGCTGACGCGAGTGCCGGCCAAGGTCGATCTGTCGGTGCTGAAGCATGGTTATCGCACCATCTTCGCCAATCCGAACGCGAAGGTTTGCTACGGCGCGGTGTTCGTCGAGGGCTGTTGCGTGCTCGGCCTGTTTCCATATGTGGCCTCGTTCCTGTTCGAGCAGGGCGTCACCAGCCTGTCGATAGGCGGGCTGGTGATCGCAGGCTTCGCGGTCGGTGGGCTGCTCTATACCCTGACCGTATCGCGCTTGCTGCCGCGGATCGGCGTCAACGGCATGATGATCTCGGGCGCGGCGCTGATGGGCCTGCAACTGGCAATCATCGCCTTCGGTCCGCGCTGGCAGATTCAGGCCTTCAACTTTCTCCTGATGGGGTGGGGCTTCTACATGATCCACGGGTCGCTGCAGGTGTTTGCAAGCGAACTGTCGGTGGAGGCGCGCGCCACCGCATTGTCGCTGCATTCGTTCTTCTTTTTCATGGGCCAGACCATCGGCCCGATCGCCTATGGCTTCGGCATCCTCAATGCCGGCAAGATTCCGACGCTGCTGAGCAGCGCGATGATCATTGTGGTACTTGGCCTGGTCTGCGCGCGTCTGTTGCGTCAGACCCGGCCGGCGGATGTGGGTGCGGCGTAAGCGCGCGGTCAAACAACCACCATCACGCTCTGTTACGGGGAACCCTGGATCACGCTTGGATAACACCTCGGCAAAGCCGTGAGGGTCCGGGATCAGCCGAATGGCGCACATTCGCAAATGTGGAACGATCAGCTCACGGCCGGTAAGATCAATACGGATCGATTTCACGCATGAGTCTGTCAAGTCCGTTCATCCGTCGTCCCGTCGCGACAACGCTGCTGACGTTCGGGTTGGTTGCCGCGGGCGTCATCGCGTTTTTTAAACTGCCGGTCTCGCCGCTGCCGGATGTCGATATTCCGACCATCTCGGTGACGGCGACGCTGCCGGGCGCGAGCCCGGCTGATGTCGCGACCACGGTGGCAAGCCCGCTGGAACGTCATCTCGGCCAGATCGCCGATGTCAGCGAGATGACATCCTCGAGTTCGCTCGGCTCGGCGCGCATCAACCTGCAGTTCAGCATCAGCCGTGACATCAATGGCGCCGCGCGTGACGTGCAGGCGGCGATCAACGCCTCGCGCGCCGACCTGCCGGCATCGCTGCGCAGCAATCCGACCTATCGCAAGTTCAACCCGGCGTCGGCGCCGATCCTGATCTACACGTTGACGTCGGATACGCTGCGTCCCGCCGAATTGTACGACGCCGCCTCGACCGTGCTGGCCCAGAAACTGTCGCAGGTCGAAGGCGTCGGTGAAGTTAGCGTCAGCGGCGGCTCGCTGCCCGCCGTGCGCGTCGAGCTGACGCCGCGGGCGCTCTACAAATACGGGATCGGCCTCGAAGACGTTCGAGCCGCGCTCGGCAGCGCCAACGCGCACAGTCCGAAGGGCGGCATCGACGTCGGCGGACAGCGCTATCAGCTCTATTCCAACGATCAGGCCATCAAGGCGGCGGACTACGAGCCGCTGGTCGTGGCGTATCGCAACGGCGCGGCCGTGCGGCTGACCGACGTCGGCGACGTACTTGATTCCGTGGAGAACCTGCGCGCGCTCGGCCTGTCCAACGGTAAACGGGCGATTATGATGATCGTGTTCCGGCAGCCGGGGGCCAACATCATCGGGATGGTGGACCGCGTGAAGGCGCTGATGCCGCAATTGCGCGCCTCGGTCTCGCCCGCGATCGATATCAACCTCGCGGTCGACCGCTCGGTCACGATCCGGACCTCGCTGTTCGACGTCGAAATCACGCTGATCATTGCCGTTGTTCTGGTGATCCTGGTCGTGTTCGCGTTCCTGCGCAGCGGCAGGGCGACGCTGGTTCCCGTAGTAGCGGTTTCGGTCTCCCTGATCGCGACATTCGCGGTGATGTATCTGCTCGGCTACAGCCTCAATATCTTCTCGCTGATGGCGCTCACGGTCGCCACCGGATTCGTGGTCGACGACGCCATCGTCGTACTGGAAAACATTTCCCGCCATCTCGATGCCGGAAAGGCTCCGCTGGAGGCCGCTCTTCTGGGATCCCGGGAGGTCGGCTTTACGGTGCTGTCGATGAGCGTGTCGCTGATCGCGGTGTTCGTCCCGATCCTGCTGATGGGCGGCCTGGTCGGAAAGCTGTTCCGCGAATTCTCCATGACCATCACCATTGCGATCGTGATCTCGTTGGTGGTCTCGTTGACGACGACGCCAATGATGTGCGCCGTGCTCTTGCGCGGTGAGCGCGGGGGGCCGCACGGATGGATCTATCGCGCCAGCGAACGCGCCTTCGATGCCCTGCTGGGTGGCTATCGGCGCACGCTGACGGTGGCGTTGCGTCATCCGCGCTCGGTGATGCTGGTTCTGGCGGCCGTGCTCGGCCTGAACTTCTATCTCTATGCCGCCGTTCCCAAGGGGTTTGTGCCGCTAAAGGATACCGGATTGA
>Ga0210406_10003058_pt1 | contig 18610 bp, 16 predicted proteins | sample IncBWC30MmetaG_FD_155454 | JGI IMG/M metagenome (GOLD analysis project Ga0210406, IMG submission 155454) | Forest soil microbial communities from Barre Woods Harvard Forest LTER site, Petersham, Massachusetts, United States - Inc-BW-C-30-M | ecosystem: Environmental > Terrestrial > Soil >... | reverse complement strand
CGGCTGTACTACCTGCATTCGCGGTGGAAGGATGTGGGGGCGTTTGAGGCGCACGCGAAGTTGGCGCATACGGAGAAGTTTTTGGAGCAGGTGGAGAAGTTGCTGGCGGAGCCGCGGGATGTGAAGCGGTGCGAGAGGATTGTTTGAAGAGAGAGTTTAGAGCTTACGCTTTAGTGAATTCCAACGAGTTGAGTAGCGCTTTATTGGTTGCCACGGTCCCTCTCTGCGCAGCCCGACGCGCCCGTTCGGCCTAGCTCAGGGCAGGCCAAAATGCGGCGCGGGGGGAAAAGTCGGGCTGTTTTGCTCGGGATGACAGAGAAGGGCGAGGAGAAAAAAACCGTATCCTGGAAAAGCGCTAGGGTGCGGCACCCAAATCAAGAAAAAGAGGGGACCCACCCTTTCCGCCGCGGCGGACGAAGGGTGGGCTACCCCAAGAGCACAGCCAGGAATGGCTGTGCTACACGGAGTTACTTGGAAGAGGGCGAGGTGGACGACTGGCTGGCTGCGGCTTGCTCGATTTCGAGCGAGAAGCGCTTGCCGTTGGGATAGATGGCGGTGAGGGTGCGAGTGCCGTCGGTGTCGGCGGCGGAGCCGTAGGCGTCTTCGGTGTTGCGGGTGGCCTGCTCGGTGAGATGAGCGGCGAAGGTGGCGACGGTCTGCTTGCCCTGGGAAACGGTGACCTGGACGTTGGGTCCGGAGCCGTCCCAGGTGATGGTGTACTTGCCGGGGTTCAGCGCTTTGCCTTCGACGTTCACTTTTTCGTAGAGCTGGATCGAGGCCTTGTTGGAGTCTCCGGCGACGGCGGCCGAAGAAAGAAGAAGCGCCGAACCGAAAAATGCGAGAGAGAGTTTCGAGAGTTTCATGAGATTGGTTTCCTTTCAAATTACCGCGGGCACGCTGCACGAAAACGCAGACGCGCGATGCGCGGGCGAGTTTCAAATTCGCTTGTCCTTGATTTGACGCTGGTGGGAGTGCAGAGTTACGTAAATATGCATTCAAAAAACGGGAAAGATTGAATCACTTGTAACCAATAATTTGATGTTTCCAATTGCGAGTTGGGTGCATCGGCAATTGTGGAAGGTGGAAAATGGAAATTTGGAAAATGGAGTATCGTTTGGAACGCAATTATTTCCGGATGCCCGTCAGGCGCACGAGCAGAATGAGAGCATCGTCGGTGGTGGTGTGGAACTTTTGCAGAATTCTGCCGGCGGCTCGCTGCGGATTCTCGCGCGGAGAAACCGTTTCCACAAAACGTCCATTAATCCCATCGGTGGAGAAGAAGAGAGTGTCTCCTTCGAAGACGGGAAGAACCGCAGCCTGGAGCGGAGGCAATTGCTTGCCGACAACGCCGCCCCGGAGGAGAAACATTTCCGGATAATTCGAGCCTCTGGGGACAATTCGCGCCAGTCCACCCACAACATTGCCGACGCCCAGCCAGGTCATCATGCCGTGGTCGAGATCGATGGAAGCGACGCTGAGAACGACGCCGCGAGTGGACTGCAGCGAGCGGTGGCATTCCTCGACGAGCGAGATGATTGGTTCATTGGCGTAATTCTCCAAAATGGAAGCGGCGGTTCTGGCGGCGCCCGCGGCTTCTTCACCGTGGCCGATGCCGTCGATGGCGGCGACGAGAAGGCCGCCGGGCCGGACGCGGAGGACGTGGCAATCGCCGGAAGTGCCTTCACCGGGAAGCGCGAAATTGGCGACACCGTATTCGACTAGAGGATGGTCTAAAATTTCCATTTTGTCACCGTTACAATCGTTCCTGCGTCTGGTTGCGAACTGATATCGAACTCGTCCATCAGACGACGCACGCCGGGCAAACCAATTCCCAGGCTGCCTGAAGTGGAGAAACCGTCGCGCAATGCGCGCGGAATGTCGGCAATTCCGGGACCCTCATCGGACGCGACGATGAGGAGACCCCCGCGTTTGGAAGTATAGATAACATTCATTGTGATCATGCCCTCTCTTGCGTAAGTGATGATGTTTCGAGCAAGTTCCGAAATGGCAGTGGCGATCAACGTTGCGTCCCCCAGGGAGAATCCGAAATCTCTTGCCAGAGCGCGGCCTTTCTGCCGGGCCAAGACGATGTCACGTTCGGATTTGATCGGCACCTTACATTCGGATTCCATCAGCGTGGTTCACCAGGGGATCGTTGCCGAATACAGGCGACGGAGGTTTTGAATTTGAGCAAATGGAACACGTGAGCGATCTCCATCGGGCGGTCGTGGCGGAGGCGGCTTGTGTGGACTACGTGGGCCGCCACGCCCGCTGCGTGAAACACCTGAAATCTGACCAGGAATAGCAAGAGAATCCCGAGTTCTCAATCGAGCGCACGCATTATTAACACATCAGGTAAATACCGGATGGGCGAAGGTTGGCAGGGAAATGGAAGCAGGGCGGGGATGTTTCGTTTAAGGGCGCGCGCAGGAAGCGGGGAGGATTAGGAGTTGGCCGGGGCGGAGGAGGTTGGCGTCGCGCAATTGCGGGTTGGCCTGGGCGATGCACGGCCAGGCGTTGGCGCTGCCAAGTTGCGCAGCGGCGATTTTCCAGAGAGAGTCGCCGCTTTGAACGGTGATGCTGGGGGCCTGCACGCGGGAACGAAGTTTGGTTGCGGGAACAACCAGCACGGCGCCGGGCTGGAGATGGAGCGGATCGGAAATCGCAGGATTGGCGGCTAGGAGATCGCTCCAGCGAGAGCCGCTGCCGAGATGGCGGCGGGCGAGCTTCCAGAGGGAGTCACCGGGCTGAATGCGGATTTGGTTGCCGCCGGGATGATTGATGGACGGAGCCGTGGGCGCGGCGGGCGGAACAAGCGAGGGACGCGCGGGAACGGGTTTTGCGGGGAGCAGCAATTTTGGAGCGGCGGCAGCTGGTGGCACGGTGTGCACCGTGGGAGCGTGGAGCGCTGGAGCGGTGAGAGAGATGGCCGGCTTTGCAGGCGCGGAGAAATTTGGAGAGAGCGGCGCGCGTTCGTTGGGGAGCGGGGGAGAGAAACGCTGGCGTGAAAATGGATCGCGGCGCGCGGGAGCAATTTTTTGCAGCGGTGTTGCCGGCAGACGTGGGTGCGAATTTGGCGAGACTGCTGGCGAGACGGTTGGCGCGGCGGGTTTCACGGGTGCGGCGAAGGAAGGCTGTGAAAGATTCATCGGGAAGCGCGAGGCGGGTGGTTGCTTGGCGGCTTCGGCGGCTTGCGCGTTTTCGAGTTTCTGGCGGCGGTAGCGTCGGGCGACTTCTCCCAAACTTTCGGGAGTGGAATTTTTCTCGACGTTGACGGAGGGATCGGCCGGAGCGGCGGGCGTTCCGGGAGAATTATTTTTGCGGGCTTCGACCTGGGCGCGATCGCGCTGGGTGAGGATTTGCGACTGCTTTAAATCTTCGTTGGTGTAGACGTGGGCATCTTTTTTCTGCTGCGCGTCTTTGCGGGTTTTTTCGGCGCGGGCGGCTTCGGCGACGGATTGCGAATCGGGTTGCGCATCTTGCGCGCGCGAGGGCAGCGCTAGCAGGGAAGCGGACGCGCAGAGATAGAGAGCTACACCGAGGCCGAGTGGCCGGCTGGGGGCCCATCGAGATGAGGGCGTGCGATGCATCAATTTTGTGAACCGCTCTGGGGGACTCCAGAGCCGAGGCAACCTTAAATTCTGGGGAGATTGTACCCTTTACCGAGGGTGGAAGGGCAATAGAATTGTGCGGAGGAGGCATCCCCCGAAAGTACTGGAGCGCGGGGACAGTTGCGGGGACGGCTGCGGGGTGGAGAGGAGTTGAACCGGCCGGCGCGGTGGGCTTAGACTTTGGGGCGCTGCACGAAGAGAGACCAATCGGCGGGGGGAGCATCGTGGCGAACCATTACTTGTTGAAGACGGAAGCGACAGTATATTCGTTTGCGAATCTGGTGAAGGACCGGGAGACGGAGTGGGACGGAGTGTCGAATCCCACGGCCGTGAAGAATTTGCGGGAGATGGAACCTGGGGCGCGGCTGATCATTTACGAAACCGGGGATGTGAAGAGCGCCGTGGGGACGGCGACGGTTGTGTCCGTGAACGCGAAGGACCCGAAGAAGCCGGTGGTGAAGATTAAAGCGGGGAAGGCATTGACGAAACCGGTTTCGCTGGAAGAGATCAAGAAGGAGAAAATTTTCAAGGAGTCGCCGCTGGTGAGGATTGGGAGATTGTCGGTGGTGCCGCTGACGGCGGAGCAGTACGCGTGGCTGGTGGGGATGGGTTGAGCGAGTTACTCGTGACGCGTTCCCAACTCTCAAATTTTTGTGCAATCCTGTGCGCGGCTTTGTTAGGCTTTCACCCATGCGAATTCACCAAGTTTTTGTATTTTCACTCATGCTGACTAGTGCGGTGTTTGCCCAGGACGTCAAACCAGTTGCGGAGCGGCTTGCGGCGCAGAACGCGCTGTTGGAGGAGCAGTACGAATCCGACCTGCGTAATTTTCCGGAGCGGGCTACTTCCTTCGGGGACTACCGCTTCAACGACAAGCTTGCCGACTATTCACTGGCCGCGATAGCCCAGCGCAACGAGACGAATCGGGCTTTCCTCAGCCGCCTGCAAGCAATTCCCACGGCGGGTTTTTCCGATCAGGACCTGCTCTCCCACGACCTGCTGATTCGCGTGCTGCAGCAGCGGATCGCCGACTTCGACCTGAAAGAATACGAAATGCCGGTCAATCAGCAGAACGGCATCCACACTTCGCTTGCGGATTTGCCGCTGTCCGTGCCGTTTGATTCGGTGAAGCACTATGAGGATTACATCGCGCGCCTGCACCAGGTACCGCGTGTCCTGAGCCAGACCACGGAAGTGCTACGCGCGGGGATGAAAGACAACCTGATGCCGGTGCGATTCCTGATGGAAAAGCTGCCGGCGCAGTGCCAGGGTATCCTTGATGCCAATCCGTTCCTGACGCCGACAAAGAAATATCCGGCGGAAATCTCTCCCGAAGACCAGAAGCGCTTGACGCAGGAGATCACCGAGGCGATTGAGAAGGATGTTTTTCCTGCGTACAAGGCGTTCGCTTCTTTTCTGAGCACGGAATACGCTCCGCACGGCCGCACTGCGCTTGCGGTGACTTCGATGCCGGATGGAGAGAAGCGCTACCAGAACGATATTTACGGCCGCACCACGACGCACATGAGCGCCGACGAGATCCACAAACTGGGGCTGCGCGAAATCGAGCGGATTCAGGCGGAGATGACGGTAATCGCGAAGAAAGAGGGATTCGCGGACCTGGCTGCTTTTCGCGCGTCGCTGAAGACGAATCCCAAATACATACCCACGTCGGCGGATCAGATTCTGGACGACTTTCGGCACTACATCGCGCAGATGGAACCGAAGCTTCCGCAACTGTTTACGCTGCTCCCGAAATCGCCGGTGACGGTCGAGGCGATTCCCGCGTTCCAGTCGGCGGCCGCGACGCACTACGTTACAGGCACTCCCGACGGCAAGCGTCCCGGTCGCGTAGTTGTGGCGACCTCCAAGTTCGCGGAGCGCTCGCTGATCAACGACGAAGCAATCGCTTACCATGAGGGCATTCCGGGGCATCACATGCAGCTGTCCGTGCAACAGCAACTCACCGGGTTGCCGAAGTTTCGACTGCACGGACTTGGTTTCAACGCCTATACCGAAGGCTGGGCCCTTTATGCGGAGGAACTTGGCAAGGAGGTTGGCTTTTATCAGGATCCGGTTTCGGATTATGGGAGGCTTTCCTCGGAACTCTTCCGGGCCGTGCGGCTGGTTGTGGATACAGGAATCCATTCCAAAGGCTGGACCCGCGAGCAGGTGGTGGATTTCTTCCGCAAATCGGGCGCCGTGGACGAGCCGTCGATTCAATCGGAAACCGACCGCTACATCGCGTGGCCGGCACAGGCTCTGAGCTACAAACTGGGCCAGCTGAAGATACGGGAACTTCGCGAACGCGCTCGCAAGGAATTGGGGGCCAAGTTCGACATTCGGGCTTTCCACGATGAGATGCTGGATGGGGGAGCTTTGCCGCTCGATATGCTGGAGGCCCGCGCCGACAAGTGGATTGCGCAGCAGAAGGCAAAGTGACGCGCCAAAAATCGTCTGAATAAGCAGAAACCCCGGTCCGATCTCTGGCTGGGTCGTTGCCTTTTAGGGCTGCTTGTCGCGGTTGCGGGGGAGCGCCTATAATTGAGTGTTGGCGAATCAGGTTGAAGAAGCATAGGAAGTACTTTCTTCAGGGGCTAAAGCCCAATTGCTTTTGAGGCTTCACGCTGGGGCTGAAGCCCCAGCCTCCTAAGGAAAATGCAAGAGCACAGCCAGGAATGGCTGTGCCACGAGGAGAAGGTTATGGCGACTGCGGAAGCGAAATTGCATGTGGCGGAATTTACGAATGAGCCGTTTATTGATTTTTCGACTGCGGAGAATCGCAAGCGGATGGAGGCGGCGCTGGCGAAGGTGAAGGCGGAGTTTGGGCACGAGTACCCAATGTGGATCGCGGGACAGAAGGTGATCACGACAGGGAAGAAGAAGTCGACGAACCCTTCGCGGCCTTCGGAAGTGATTGGCGTGTTTCAGGACGCGTCGAAGGAGCAGGCGGCGCAGGCGGTGGACGCGGCGAACAAATATTTTGACGTGTGGAAGAAGGTGCCGGCGGAGACGCGGGCGAAGTACCTGTTCAAGACCGCGCAGATTATCCGCGAGCGGAAGTTTGAGCTGGGCGCACTGGTTTGCTTTGAGGTTGGCAAGAGCTGGATTGAGGCGGACGCGGACGTCGCGGAGACGATCGATTTTTGCGAGTACTACGGGCGCGAGATGTTGCGGCTGGCCGAGCCGCAGAAGCTGACGCCGATGCGCGGCGAGCGGAACTATATGGTGTATATCCCGCTGGGAGTGGGCGCGGTGATTCCCCCGTGGAATTTTCCGATGGCGATTATGGCGGGGCTAGTTGTGTCTTCGCTGGTGACGGGGAACACGGTGGTGCTGAAGCCGGCGGCGGATTCGCCGACGATTGCGGCGAAGTTTGTGGACATTTTGCATGAAGCGGGCGTGCCGAAGGAAGCGGTGCAGTTTTTGACCGGGTCGGGCGCGGTGATTGGCGACGTGATTGTGCAGCACCCCAAGACGCGGTACATCGGGTTCACCGGATCGAAGGAAATTGGCTTGCGAATCGCGGAGCTGGCGAACAAGGTGCAGCCGGGGCAGATCTGGATCAAGCGCACCGTGCTGGAAATGGGCGGTAAGGACGGCATGATCGTGGATGAAGAGGCCGACATTGACGCAGCGGTGGAGGGAACGGCGCAGGCGGCGTTTAGTTACCAGGGGCAGAAGTGCTCAGCGTGTTCCCGCGTGATTGTGAGCGAGAAGATTTACGACACATTTCTGACCAAGCTGGTGGAGCGGACGAAGAAGATCAAGGTGGGACCGAGCGACGACCCGAACAACTACATGGGGCCGGTGGTGAGCGAATCGGCGATGAAGGGGATTTTGAACTACATCGAGGTCGGGAAGAAGGAAGGGCGTTTGATGAGCGGCGGGGGACGCGCGGCCGGCGACGGGTACTTTGTGGAGCCGACGATCATCGCGGATGTGGACCCGAAGGCGCGGCTGGCGCAGGAGGAAGTGTTTGGCCCGGTGCTGGCGGTGATCAAGGCGAAGAATTTTGATCACGCGATGGAGATTGCGAATAACACCGAGTTTGGGTTGACGGGCGCGGTGTATTCGAAGAATCCAGCGAAAATCAAACGCGCGGAAGAAGAGTTCTACGTGGGGAACCTGTATTTGAACCGGAAATGCACGGGAGCAATGGTGGGCGCGCATCCATTCGGCGGGTTCAACATGAGCGGGACGGATTCGAAGACCGGCGGGAAAGATTATCTCTTACTGTTCCTGCAGGCCAAGGCGGTGGCGGAGAAGGTGAGTTAAGAAAGGAAAAGAATTAACACAGAGGCCACTGAGGAAGAGCGCAGAGGTCACAGAGAAGAGTTGAGAGGGCGGATGAGAATCCGCCCTTTTGTTTGGTCAGGAGGCAGGTTGAAGCGGAAGCAGGCGGATTCGCGTCCGGTCCGGATCGATGGTCAGCAAAGCGCCCGCCTGCAATTCTGCATCGGTATGGCGAAGAGCTGCGACAACTTGAGTACCGATGGCTTCAGGCGAAACATTTTGTGCGCGGATTTGAACGACGCTTGGCTTCTTTCCTTTGGTGGCAGCAAGAATTGCGCTGAAGTCGAGATCGTGAGTTAAAACGACCAAACCAAGTCCGGCCGCGTAAGCCATGATTTCTTCGTCGGGCGCGTTTGCGCGGCCAACCTTTGACCAGTGAAGCGCCTCAATTCCGGCACTCTCGAGATATGGAACCCAACGAGGAGTCAGGTTCATATCCAGAAGGAGTTTCATGTGCCTGGTAGGACTGCTTCACGCTCATCAGCAAGCCACGCAGCGTAACGAAGGGCTTGGAGGATGTCTTCGCGTTCCAGGTAGGGATAATCCTGAAGAAGTTCGTCTATGCTTCGGCCGGCACCGATTTGTCCAACCACATTGCCAACGGTTACACGCATGCCGCGGATGCAGGCTTTGCCACCCATGACACCGGGAACCTGAGTAATTCGGTCAAATTGGTTCATTTTTGGCTGCCCTACTGGAGACTGATTTTAGCACGCGGAAGACGGGATAGCTGCAGGCGAGGGCGACGAGGGTGAGGAGGCTGTTGGCGCGGTCTTCGCGGACGGCTTCGATTAGGAAGGCGACGGAGCCGAGTAGGGCGAGGGCGGTGGTCCAGGGATAGCCCCAGGCGCGGTAGGGGCGTGGGGCTTCAGGGTTTCTGGCGCGAAGGAGGAAGAGGGAGATGAAGGAGAGCATGTAATTGGTGACGAAGAAAAAGGCGAGCATGGCGATGACGCGTTCGAATTTGCCGATGGCGAAGATTACTCCGACGAGGGCGCTGAGGAGCAGTGCGATGGTGGGCGTGCCGCCTTTGTTGACGCGCGTGACTTGGTGGAAGAAGAGGCGGTCGCGGCTCATGGCATAGATGACGCGTGTGCCCATGAGGTGGAGGGCATTGATGGAGCTGAAGAGGGCAATGACGATGATCGAGCGGAAAACAGCATCGCCGTATTGGCCGAAGACGCGCTCGGCAGCGAGGCCGAGAGCGAAATCGTTGCCGGCGATTTCTCGCATGGGAAGTACGTAAAGGACTGCGGCGTTGATGAGCAAGTAGATGACGAAGAGAGAACCGAGGCTGGCGAAGATGGCGCGAGGAATCAGGTAGCCGGGATTTTTGACTTCGTCGCCGAAGTAGATGACGCCGTCCCAGCCGTCGTAGGTGTAGATGGTGGCCTGCATGCCTAGGAGGATCGCGGTGATGAGCGCGGCTCCCGCGGGGATGGCGACGGCGGGCGCGGTGAGAATTTCCGCGTGGGCGGCGCGGCCCATGGTGAAGCAGGCAATCACCATCACGAAGAAGACCAGGCCCTTGAGGACCGTGGTGAAGTTTTGCACCTTGCTGCCCATGCTGACGCTTTTCCATTGCAGCAGCGCGAACAACACGATCGCGGAAACGCCAACGATTTTGATGCGCAGCGCGCCGTCGAGCACCGGGAACAGGTGCGCGAGATATTCGCCGAGAACGATGCCGACCGCGCCGGTGGTGCCGCAGGTGGAGATCCAGTCGCTCCAGCCGACGATGAAGCCTGCGTATTCGCCGAGGGCGCGGCGGGAGAAATTGTATTGGCCACCGCTGGAGGGAATCAGCGTGCCGAGTTCAGCGAGTTGGAAGGCGCTGAGTAGTGCGTAGAGGGCGCCGCCGATCCAGACCGCGATGAAGAGCCAGGCGTTGGGGAGGATGGCGGCGATGCTGCCGGGAGTGCGAACGATGCCGACGGAGATGGAGTTGCCGACCGCAACGGCAATGCCGAAGCCTACGCCGAGGACTTGGAGGAGTTTGCCCTTTTCTGGACGATAGGGGAGACGGGCCGGCGGGGACTCGATGGTGCCAGGGGCTGAAGATGTGGGCAAAGTTGGGTCTCAATCCTTGACCGGAGGATGCGCCATCATACGTTTGCGGGTGGGAAAAGAGAAGAGGGGGATGAGTGACTGGTGAGTAGTGAGTGGTGACTGGCGAAGATGCGGAGGCAGCTGGGGAGTGCTGAGGTGGAAGGAAAGTTGGGTGGTGTTGTTACGTCCGTAAAAGCGGGAGCAGAGCCACCGCACTTAAAAGAGGAGTAAAGGCGCCCGCTTCGGAAGGCGGCCGCTACAAAGGCAGGAGAATGGCGAGCTTCGGGCGGATTTGATTATGGAGTTAGTTCGAGTTCGGATTCCCGGCTGGCGGAGGGCTTTGGTTTGTCTTGGCCGTCGAGGAAGTCGGCGAGTTCGAGGCGGAGGTTGCCGGGATTGGTGGCGTAAGTAAAGCCGGTTTCGAAATCGATGGCGCCGGAACGGATCAGTTTTTCGATTTCGCCGTCAAAATACTGCATGCCTTCCGTGTTGCCGTCGCGCATGGCGTCTAGAAGCGTCTTGCCTTCGCCTTCGCCCTTTTCGACGTACTCGCGGGTGCGGAGAGTGGATTTGAGAATTTCGATGACGGCGAGGCGGCCGTTGCCGTCGCCGCGCGGAAGCAGGCGCTGGGAAATGATGTAGCGAAAGGCCTTGGCGAGGCGGTTGCGCATGCCCTGCTGATCTTCCATGGGGAAGGCGCCGATGATGCGTTCGACGGTTTTGGCGGCGTCGATGGTGTGGAGAGTGGAGAGAACGAGGTGGCCGGTTTCGGAGGCTTCGAGTGCGATTTCGATGGTTTCGCGATCGCGCATTTCGCCGACGAGGATGACTTTGGGAGCCTGGCGTAGTGCGCCGCGAAGGGCCAAGGCAAAGGTGGGCGTGTCGCTGTGAAGTTCGCGCTGGTGGATGGTGGCTTTTTTGTGGCGATGCAGGAATTCGATGGGGTCCTCGATAGTGAGGATGTGGATGGCTTTTTCCTCGTTCATTTTGTCGATGATGGCGGCGAGGGTGGAGGATTTTCCGGAGCCGGTGGGGCCGGTGACGAGGACGATGCCGTTGCGAATGCCGCAGATTTCCTGGAGCTGCGGGGGCAATTTCAGGTCCTCGAAATTGGGAATGCGGTCGGGAATCACGCGCATGACGATGGCGCAGGTGCCGCGCTGGCGGAAAATGTTCACGCGGAAGCGGCCCGTGTTCTCGAGACCATAGGAGAGGTCGGCGGAGCCATCTTGCTCGAGTTTCTGCGCGGCGTGCTGATTTTTGCCGACGAGAAACTTGGCGATCTGGTCGGTGTCGCCGGGGACCAGGCACTCGAGGCCTTTGAATTTCAGTTCGACGAGCTGGCCGCTGACTTCGACCTGGGGTGCGCGCCCTGGAGAGAAGATGAGGTCGCTGACGTGCTCGCGGGCTTTCAGCATGGCGCCGATGAGTTGCGGCACATTGAAGCTGCGCTGGATGAGTGAGGTGGTCGGCGAATTTGTGGACATGGTTCCCCTGAAACAATGATGGCGATGGAGCAGGCGGGGCGTGGGAAAGGAGGCCCAGCCTCGCTGCTCTATGAACACCTTCTGATTTTAGTGTAAGGAGTGGGAGTCGGGTGGGCGGTGGGGTACAGTTCGTGCGATTTGGTTACTGGCGGATTGCGAACAGGGGGTGGGGAGAGCAAAAGAGATAGAAAGAGAAAGAAAACTTAACGCAGAGACGCTGAGGGCGCAGAGATGAGGGAGGAGGACGGGGTTGGTTGCCCCGGTCCCTCCGCTGCGCGGCCCGACGCGCCCAAATGCGGCGCGGGAGAAAAAGTCGGGCCGCTCCGGTCGGGATGACAGAGCAGAGAAGAAGGCGGCATAAAGCCGCCCCTACAAAGACTATTGCTGTTTGGAGGCGGAGTCGAGGAAGGCGGCGACGTTGGATTTAAGCTTGGCGAGGTCTTCGTCGCGGAGGTACATCATGTGGCCGGCCTCGTAGGTTTTGTGGTGGATGTTTTTCTGGATGTTGGCGGGGAGGCCGAGATGCTCGGTGGCATATTCGGCTTCGGCGAAGGGAGTAGCGAGGTCGTAGACCCCGTCTTCCACTTCCACCTGCATTTTGGGATTGGTGATCATGACGTTGGCGAGGTCGAGCGTGACGTTCGGAGTTCCGGGGAAAAATGCGGGTTCGCCCGAGGAGTGCTTCCAGTCCCAGTGGTTTTCCCCAAACTTGGCGTAGACGTGGTATTCGCGGTCGGGATTGTATTTCAGTTCTTCGCGGATGTACTGGTTGAAGGCCGCGACGAATGCGCCGCTGATGGCGGCTTCCTGGGGATCGTAGTCGGCGGAATCGCTGATGAGGTTGTAGGTGGGGCCGGAGAAGCGCGCGTCGAGACGCCCCGTCGTGAGGCCGCGGCTGCGCTGGAGTTCCTGCATGAATTGCAGGAGTTTGACACGAAGGTTGGACTTGAGGACGTAATCCTCGTTGAGGCCGGTGAATCGCGACAGTTTTTTCGCAACGGCGGATTTTTCGGCTTCGGTGAGAGCGCTGCCTTTCAGGAGCGCGCCGGCGTATTCGCCGAAAGCAAATTTGCGGGCATCGTCGAGGAAGGCATTGAGATTGTCGGGCCGGTCCGTGACGACTTTGTGATACCAGGCGGTGGCGGCATAGCTGGGCAGATAAAGAATGTAGGAGAGATCATTGCCGGCGGGAAAAGAAATCGTGCCGAGGTCCCAGACGGAAGAGATCATGACCATTCCGTTCAGGTAGATGTTGTAGCGGCTCATCAGTACGTTGGCGAGGACGGCGTTGCGGAAGGTGCCGTAGCTTTCACCGATGAGAAATTTGGGCGAGTTCCAGCGATTGTTGCGGCTGATGTAGGACTGCACGAAATTGGCGAGGGAGCGGCCATCCTGATCAACGCCCCAAAAATCCTTGTTCTGGGCTTTGCCGACGGCGTGGCTGAAACCGGTGCCGATTGGATCGATGAAGACGAGGTCGGTCTTGTCGAGCAGGCAGTTGGGATTGTCCTCGAGCTTGTAAGGAGCGGGCGGAGTGACGCCGGCGTTGACGGTGGCGACGCGCTTGGGCGCGAAGGAGCCCATGTGCAGCCAGATCGAAGCTGAGCCGGGGCCGCCGTTGTAGACGAATGAGATGGGGCGCTGCGAAAGATCTTTGACGTCGGAGCGGATGTAGGAGGTGAAGAAGAGCAGGGCTTCGGGCTCGTCTTTTTCGTTCTTGAGGAGCAGGCTGCCGACGGTGGCTTTATACGGAATCGATTGGCCGCCGATTTTGATGGAGTGATCGGTGACGGAAGATTCTTCTTTTGGCGCGGCCGCGGGGGGTTCAGCGGATTTTTCGGCGGGCTTGGACTCTTTTTCCTGCGCAACGGAATTTGCGGGGGAGAATGCGAACAAGGAAGCGGCGGCGCACAGCAGGGTCAGGCGAGTGGCGGGGTTCATTCTTGAATTTCTCCTTGAATCCGGGAAGCGGCTTACTGTGTTTCGACGCATTCTAGCTCATTTTCGGTAGCCGTGGGATTTCGTCGGCGGGGAATTCGATGATGAGTTGATCGGCGCCGACAGCGACGGTGCAGTGAAGGGATGCGCAATCGTTGGCGATCCAGTCGGCGCCGGCGGCGAGTAGTTCGGCGTCGGTGCTGGTGGTGCGGATTCCGAGGACTCGGGCACCGGCGGATTTGCCAGCGCGGGTGCCGGAGGAGGCGTCTTCGATGACGGCGCAATCGGCGGGCGGGATGCGCAGCGCTACGGCGCCTTTCAGATACGGTTCGGGATCCGGCTTGCTGTTCTGGATGTCGCTGGAGGTGACGAGGTGATGCACGAGGTCCCAGACACCGGCGGCGCGGAGGCGGACCTCGGCAAGATTGCGCGCGGCGGAGGTGACGACGGCGCGACGGTCGGAGGGGACGGATGCGAGGAGTTCGCGGGCGCCGGGGAGCCCGACGACGTCGGCGACTTCTTCGAGTTCTGCCTGGAGCATCCAACGGTCTTCTTCGAGATGGACTTCCGGAGTTTCGTGGGGAAGAAGATCTTTGATGGAGGTAAGGCTGGTGCGGCCGTGGGCGAGGGCGGTGACGGCGACGGCGTCCATATTGTGGCGCGCCGCCCAGCGGGCCCAGACGCGGGCGATGGCGGCGGTGGAATCAACGAGTACGCCGTCCATGTCGATCAAAAGGCCACGGCAAACGATGCGGGGCATAGGAGAAAAATTGTAGCGTAGTTTTGCAGCACGGCTACGTTGAGATCCTTCGGGGCGCAAACGGCGCGCCCCTCAGGATGACAAGCTTCGTTTAGGTTTGCGCAGGGCGGTGCAGGAGGATGCGGCCCCTCCCAAGCAGGGAACAGCATTTGTAGCGGCTGCCTTCTGGGGCGGGCCTTGCAGACTTACGGCTACTCTTTCCAGAGGCGGAAGCCGCCGGTGAAGGCGTTTTCATTTTTGCCGAGGCGTGCGCCGGCGGGCAGGGTGTCGAGCTTTTTGCTGTTGCCGCCGCCGAGGACGACGTAGTCCGCGGCGAGGGCCTCCTTCAGACGTTCAACCACTTTGGCGACGTGGCGGCGCCATTTTTTCTTGCCAAGGCGTTCGAGGCCACGGATGCCGAGATAGTCTTCGTAGGTTTTCCCTTTTTTGTAGAGCAGGTGGGCGAGTTCCATGGGCTGGAGAAAGCCATCGACGATCATGGCGGAGCCGAGGCCGGTGCCGAGCCCAAGGAAAAGCATGTGGCCGCCATCGTAGCTGCCGAGGGCCTGCATCGAGGCGTCATTGATGATTTTCACGGGCAGGCTGAAGGCTTTCGCGAAGTTGAAGGCCATCCAGCCTTTGCCAAGATTGTGGGGCTCGCGGAGCGGTCGGTCATTGATGATGGGGCCGGGATAGCCGATGGAGACACGATCGTACTCCCAGTCCTTAGTGACTTCCTTAACCTGTTTCACCATGGCGGCGGGAGTCAGCGTGGGGCCGGAAGGGAAGCGGCGCGACTCTTTCTGGCCGGAGGCGAGCATTTTGACGTTGGTGCCGCCGATGTCGATCACCAGGATTTTTGGGGATTTGGCCGCTGATTTCGGCGTCATGGAAACTCCTTGAGGTTGCGGCAATGCACGGCGACGTAAGCGACGAGCAGGGCCGGAAAAGAATGTGGCGTGTCAGCGGGAGAATGTCAATGGGGAGGCTAGGGCTCCGGAAGAAGTAAAGACTCTTGCCACTTTGATGGGGTAGTTCCGAGTAATGGCAGTGTGAAGCTGTAGGGTAATTGCAAGAGCAGGAGTTCTGCTCGATTCGGATGTTTCTTGGGCATGCTCAATGAACACAAACAGAAAACGCAGAGTCCACGCAGGGCAGCACGACCACGTTTTCTTTGCAATGAAACCTAGATGCGAGGTAATCGGCGATGTCCGTATGGTGGTATTTCCTCGCGAGTCCTTCCGCAGTATGGCCTTCCTTGTCGGTTGCACAGGGCTCTGCACCGCTGCTTAACAGCACTTTAACTGCCCCGAGTTGTCCCATTTCAGCAGCAGACATTAACGCCGACTCGCCGCTTATGCCATTCTTTCGATTTAGGTCGGCTCCCTTAGAAAGAAGAAATTTGACCATTTCCTCGTGGCCTCCATTTGAGGCACCGGAGAGCGGAGTCGTGCCTCCGGTCTCGAAATTGATGTCATAACCTTTGCGGAGAAGGAGTTTAACGAAGCGCTGATTGTCCTGTGCTGCTGCTTGCACCAGAAACTGTCCTCCGTGGGCACCCGGGCCTACTGTCCGCACCACTAACTCTTCCCATGTCTCGTACGGGATTAATAGCATCGCGAACAGGAAAGACAAAAGGACTATAGGCAACCAATCAAACACTGGGGCTCGGAATTTCCGACGAAACAATAAGATTAGGGAGACCAACATCCAAAGCAGCCCACATGGCAGGCCTACGAGGCCAGCAATAAAAACTAATGGAGCAGCCCCGTGCGCCAACGCGAATCCGACCATCTGCGGCCCGTTCGTCCAAGTGAGTATGGTCTCTTCATACACAATTCGACCTACGAAGACTGCACAAACGGCACAAACCACGAAGCCTGAAGTCGTCCAAACGCTGGGAAAACCGTTAGGTGTGTCACTTTGCATAACCTGAATCATGACAGCAGCGCTTTTGCGTAGCAATGAGAGGTCGAAAATCTGCCTCGGAAGGAATATGTCGATGGCCAGATTTCTCTCCGAGATTCGGTTGTCCGCGTCTTTTTGCATTTTAGGACTCTCTGAAGGCTAGGGCTGGTTTTGCGCAGGTTTTGAGTACAGTTGCGACGCGGTGATTCTTGGAATTGCTCAATCGCCTGTGATTTATTGGGAATTTGTGGGGTGGGAGACGGGGATTGAACCCGCGACATTCGGTGCCACAGACCGACGCTCTACCAGCTGAGCTACTCCCACCACTGGGGAGTAGTTTAGCATGCAACTTTGGTGGGGGAAAAGTGTGCGTTGCGGCTGAGCGGGCAGAGTATTGGATCAGCGATAACAGCGAGCAGATAGCAGATAACAGGAGGCCAGTGGTGTGGGTGGGTTGGGTGGAGTGCGGGTCGATTGGGTGGTGTGGCGATGTTCGCAAAAGCGGGAGCTTTGCTCCCGCACTCAAAAGTTGGAGTTGGCCACTTGAAAGTGGCCGCTACAGGTTTGCTTGGTTAGGTCTTAGCTAGGTGGAAACTGCGGGATACGTTGCGGATGGCGGAATGACGTGCGTTGTTAGACTGGGATAAAGAGCCAGCCTGAAGGCTGGCCACTAAAGTGGGAAGTGTGTCTCCGCGCATGAATCCGCAGCCGGCTGATCGGTTACATTTTGACTTGCAGCTTGCCTACGCGCGGCCGGTGACCGCGACGCTGGCGATCCTTGGCCTGCTGGAGCTGCGCCCGGCGCGGGAAGTGGAACGGCCGCTGGCGTTTTTGATCGCTTATGTGCTGGCGGCGATCCTGATTCTGGTGCTGGAGCGGGCGCTGCGGCGGTATCACTGGCGGCTGCCGCTGGTGTGCGACATCCTGGCTGCCGGAATTTTTCTTTATCTATCGCCGGAACAAATTCCCACGTGGTTCCTGATGTTTTTTGTCGCGTTTGCGGCGGGCTACCGGTGGAACCTAAGCTACTCGGTTTCGCTTTGCTTCGGGTTGCTGATGCTGGGGTTCGCGCTGCAGATGCACTGGAAGCTGCCGGAGCCGGGCTCGCGCGATTTGGCGTATTCGGTTTCGCTGTTTACGGCTGCGTTTCTGGGCACGGTGGGGCTGGCGTTTTTGGGGGACCGCAACCGGCTATTCGCGGGACAGCAGGATTTTCTGTCGCGAATTTCGAACTCCATGCACGTGGACCTGGGCCTGGCGGAATCGTTGCGGTTGCTGCTGGAGGAACTTTGCGCGGAGTATCAGACGGAAGAAGCACTGCTGGCGTACCGCGACACGGACCTGGAGCGAATTTTTATTTGGCGGATGCGATCAGGCGAGGGCGAGCGGTTGGTGCCGGAAAATCTGCCGTTGACGCGCTCTGACGGTTTTCTGCTGGACGATATGGAAGCGTCGCTGGCCTGGAATTCGTTGGAAGGGCGCGGGGACGGATTCGGCTGGGACCGGCGGAACAAGCAGGTGCTGAAAATACTGCCGCGCATTCCGGGGCCGACACAGCAGGAGCTGGGCATCAAGAATTTTATTTCGGTGGCGTTCGACCAGGAGGAGCATGCCGCGGGGCGCATTTTTTTGATCAACCGGAGGCCGGGGCAGGATCCCTTTATCGCGAATCACCTGGAGTGGTTTGAGCGAATCGCGGGGCATATCAGCGCTTCGCTGGAGAATATTTTCATGCTGCGGCACCTGCGGGCGCGGGCGATTGAGGCGGAGCGGTCGCGGATTTCACGGGATTTGCACGACGGGATTCTGCAGACGCTGTTGAGCATTGAGATCCAGATTGACGTGCTGCGGCGGAAGGTTTCGACGCATGTGGAGCAAGTGGAACCCGGGCTGACGTCGCTGCAGCAGACGGTGCGGAACGAGAGCGCGGAGCTGCGGCACCTGGTGACGGACCTGCGGCCGCTGCGCGTGCAGTCGGCGGACATGGTGGACCTGATGAGGGGATTCGCGGAGCGCTACCGGAACGAATCCACGCTGGCGCTGGATTTGCTGGTGGATTCGGCGGAATTGCACGCTCCGGACCGGGTTTGCAGGGAGATTTTCCAGATTTACCGTGAAGCACTTAACAATATAAAAAAGCATGCGAAGGCTTCCCATGTCGTGGTAAAACTGTCGCAGGATGACAGCCGGCTCACCCTGGTGGTGGACGACAACGGCGAGGGGTTCAGCTTTGCCGGTCGATTCACAGGGGATGAGCTTGACCGCCTGCGGCTGGGTCCGATTTCCATCAAGGAAAGAACGCGCACGGTCGGGGGAGTGCTGACCGTAGAATCGAACCCGGGGCATGGTGCGCGCTTAACGATCGAGGTACCGCTCGGCTGATATGGCGAAGACCAAACAGCAAATTCGGATACTGATGGCGGACGACCACGCGATCTTTCGCGATGGGCTCCGCAAATTGATTGACGGTGATGAAGATATCACCATCGTCGGCGAAGCGCAGAACGGCACGGAATGCATCAAGCTGCTGGCCAAGCTGAAGCCGGACATATTGCTGTTGGATTTGCGCATGCCGGATAAAG